>JGI24021J15306_10010256_pt1 | contig 11616 bp, 5 predicted proteins | sample Ectturendosymbi1_FD_15306 | JGI IMG/M metagenome (IMG submission 15306)
CAGCAAATGGGCATCAACATAGGTCTTCACGGACAGCTCATGGTGTAAAAGGACGCGAGCTGGTTGACCCGGTACTGGCAGGCAGGTTACCATTGCAGCAGCAGTCGTTACAACTTGTGCGAGTTTGTGTCGATCTCATGATCGCTTTTAAAGGAAAAGCATCGAAAATATGCAGGTTTTTGCTCAAAGCCGAACCGGCCGTTTTGATTTTGACGTTCGATAAAAGTGGCGGTAAAACTCTTTTAGAACATGCGTCTAGGCAGGTCGCGAGCCGGCGGTATCCTGGATGTGGCTATATATATATTTTTTAAAAGGAAGCAGTACGACGGTCTCCTGCTTGACACAGAATGAACCGGCGTCTCCGGAGGTTCGCGCAAGTCGACGTTCACACGACGTTCCGTTCCGGGCAGTTCAGCAACTGCCACTCATGGCTGCTTCAGCAATGGCCAGGGGAACACACACCAGCAAGACGGCGATACAGCAGACAATCCCAAGTTGAATCGGCGCGACTTGAAATAGTACCGAAGAAAGCGCGCTAGCCTGATGACCAGCATTCTATTGCCTGCTACAATTACTGCCGCCGTTAACTGCTTTTCGCCCCACAGTCGTCACGCCACATCTTTGCTGCGTCAGGTCCGCTGGCTTCTACTTGAGTTTTGGTAGGTATTTTAAGAAACATGACACCTGTAGCAGTATCTGCCGCGGTGACCGCTGTCCCTCTAGGCAGGCTATCGATATGTCGAGACAGCGCCACGGACAGCGTTGCGAAGGTCGTCCGGAAAAGAAATTTACAGGACGGATCGCTCTCATGAGGCCGCTGAAGTTTTCATTGAAGGACCGACAACACGGTTTTGGGTTTGAAAGTACCTTTGTTATTATATTTGTCACGCTGTTCCGCGGTAACACGTTCTTTGCAAAAATAACCAACTTCGCACCCTAAGAACCTTTCATCTGATGTCCAGGAAGATCCTAAGTTCGACCGGAGAAAACGAATCGGTAACCAATGCTGCACACTGATGTCACTCAACATGGAAATCAGCTCTGACGGTCGTTTGCGCGTAAACCTACTGATCGTTAGCCACAAATGACTGCGAGATACGCAAACCTTGCGGTTTTCCCGCCAATTTAGACTTGTTCTTTTGCGGGTTTCTTGATTTAATGGTTGCTTGTTTTTCAAATGCTACGAAGCTTTTGCTGTTTCAATTTCTTGCAAAACGCATTTAGTATCTCGCAACCCCTGTGCAGCAGTTTCGGTTTTCAGCCGTCACAGTCACCACACTGTCGATGAGTTAGCCAGCGTTGCAGCCTTGTCAGTTGCTGGCGTTACAGCCAGCAGTCAATGGCGTAATCACGTCTAAAAACAAAATAATTCCTGTACAGATTTCATTTCTACAAATCGCATGCCGATGGGGTTAAATGAAAACATAAATCAGGACACTGCAGATGTTTAATGACATCGTTTCACGTTTTCTATCTGAGTGGATTATAATTGTAGAAGAGAATGCTGTGAATTTGTTTTATCACATTGCAATCGTTATTTCGGCTGTTAATTGCTGCTTGATATTTTTTAGATTTACTTGCTCGTTTTTGTTAAATAATATGGCATCACTGATCACACGGCGGAATGCACCTTTAGTACAAGACGCTAAACGAGATGAAAGACGCTGGTTTGTCCACTGACCAGCAGAAGCGGTCGCACGCTTTGATTAACAACATCACAACGCGTGTTGTGGAGAATATTTAACCTATTCGTTTCGTTCGCAATACGGCAAAACCCACACGTCGACCAATCATTTGCTCAGACTGCAATGAGTGAGCAAAGAACCTTCACCAAAAAAACATCTTCGTTCAGTCGCTACCAACATATTTTGCAGTACTACGGGACTTGGGGCATCACTTTAGCACGCAAAACATACCGGATAACACCAACCAACGGAAGCAACTCCACGAGCCAAAGACATCTTGCTAGTCGCAAACCGACGTTCCGTTCCACAGCAAGCGCTTGCGCGAAAAAACGGAAATTTCGATTTCAGGTCGCCAAAAATCTTTAAGGTAAGAACTGGTCGTTTAAAAAGATCGAAGTCGAGTAACTGCGAAATAGTGTGACCTTGCAGGCCTGTGCTGACAAGCAGCAATGCCAAGACCATTGCTTTCAACATAACACAGGCCTGTTACAAACACCACTCCGGAGAATTAAGCCTCGCTTTTTGCGATGCTACTTTAAAATAACATTACCTTAAGCTTTTATGTTTAAAGGATGGAAACAATTATAAAGCAGCAAGCATCTGATTCGAAACATAAGCTTAAATACATCCCACTTCATAAAAACTAAATGCTTTTTGAGTTCCAAAAAGTACAGAGGTGGTTTGAGAGCGAACGTAACGACACGGCTTCACAGGGAAAGTGCAAGTGCTCAAGTCGCATAAATGGGTCCCTTGCGCTTCAACTCTCCTCAGCGAAGTGATGACTGATACTCCACCGATCGTTTGAACACTAGAATTATACTCATCAAGTTCATGTCATCTTATCAAGTTCATGTCCTCATTAACTAGGAACCTCTTGATACTTGTATTAAATCACCTTCGACCACGGTGTAGCATTTGAAAAAAATTGTTCTAGTTTACAGCGTTTTTCGTACCGTAAAACCATTCTATATCGACTGCAACCCGTGTCTAAACGAGAGAACATGGCCTGAGCACTGCCCGCTGTGAAAACGTTCCCAGCCGCCGCGCAAAACCTACGGTCGTCACGAATGTTAGGTTAAGAGTACACAGAACTGCACAATGACTCCTTTTTCGATGACGAAAACGTGACGTCGCGAAATGCATGCACGGGAATGAAGTCGACTGTTTCCTACCAGCAGCGGTGAACACGCGAATCGCGGTACGGAAGTGACGCAGTGTCTCGCACCACGCACAGAAACAATTCAATAACATCGGTGAAGTTGAAAGCGTGTCATTGCTGTCGCCCCGTTTAAAGAGCTAACTCGAAAACTCGGTGGCAATGCATTACAAGATTGGTGGCGAAGTGCAGAGCGTACAAAATTCCAAGCTTGTCTAGTCTGGATGTACACGCGCGCCTAAGCTGATTTCAATGTCTCCAGGACAGGAGAGCACAAGAATATCTAAACATCAGAAAAAGCAAGTTTGTTGCATGTGTTTGAAACGTCCTTGTCACTCCAGTGACAATATACGTATCTGATTAAATCTGGGAGGTTTATGTTCAACTGTTGTCGTGCTGGAAGCAACGCGTAAAGCGGTAAGTTTGCAGTCACAAGTCTTGCCACATCAAGTCAAGTGATGCAGTGGTCATTGGCTGGGAATGTCGGCTGCGCGAAAATGGGGACTTCAGTTCTTCAATTGCACACTTTCGAATGGATTCGTTCTTGACTTACATTTAAACGTTTTTGTTCTCATAAATGTGGCAGTTATCACTCGAAAGACCATATCGTTTGGTATTTTACAAAAAATCACCGCAAACGTTTGCAAAAATTCATTGAAAAAATTAAACAAAAAACTTAATAGAATACACACACACAGTATATACATAGAGGGTGGGGAGACAACGCGGTAACAGGTCAGACAAACCAATTTTGTAAAAAACCTACTGGAGTCTGGCAAAGTCAATTTAAACCTCTTCCTTCCACTATAACTATAATAACAATACCACAGTTTCATGTCTTCTGCTCGCTTTCAGAATGCCTCAGTTAAATTTGTAACGAATGCATGTGAACATTATAAAATCACTCTCGACCACATCATTTTTCAGGTAACGAAATTAAACAATCGGGCTAACGTGTTTCAAAAGACATTTCGTTGTTTGGACTCATTTTACATGTCCATGTATGCCTCTCTTCGAAACGTTATGTGCAAGCAATCCCACTAAAAACCAAGTCGGTGGCGACGTTGAGCAAAACCGTGACGTGTGCTTACGATGAGCTAACCTTCTCACCTGAACCATGGAGGCCTAGCTTTTCGTCTCTCACGCTAAGAAATCTTAAAACTCCTTAAAGTAGCAAGCGGGCCACCTAAGCATTTGTTTCCCATCTGTAACTACCCTTAGGCTTAACCCGAAGGTTGGCAACGATTTCATAAACATTGCAAAATTTTACGAACCACAAAATACTTCCAAATTTTTCGAAAAGCGAGATTATCAACTTGATCGAATCTAATTGGTTTAAAATCATCAAATTTGCATTTTTTTAGCAAAGTATTCATTGCAGAGGCTAAAAGTCGTATGCCAATCACATAGTTACGGCGGCGGCCCCCAAACGTTGTTACAGCAATGCACGTCCAGGAGCCTCGCACAACTCCTTGAAAGCAATCTGGTCGATCCGACACCCACCTGAACAAGGCACCAGAAGGCGAGCGTGGGCTCGTACGTGGTGCAAAGCATGAGGTAATAAACCACAAGCCCGTATGCTTCCCGCATACGCGCTACGATTGGCGCACTTGACAATCTGACATTGTAAGCTCATATCCGGGTCAAATCAGTTCACGCTTGCTTTTTACCGACATACGATGCATTTCACTTCTCGCAATCGGGAAGTGTTTCGCTGATAAATTGCTCGCGAAGCGACATAACGCGCAAAACCGCCGCAACGCGAGAAGTTGTGTTGAGCGCGCGATCCATCTTTTCCCAGCGCACGCCAAAAGCGTTTAACTTGTTTGTGTCGTACGGCCACATTCAAATCGCACCGCGCCAGCTTCTGTGAGTTCAAGCTCTGCGACGCTGAAAAGCCGCGCAAAGCGCATTCGGAAGTTGTACCTGCCAAGACACCGCGTTGCTATCGGGTGTCGCCCCACCGCCTGCTAAAATTTGCCAACCGCCATGGCAGCAGCAGTGCGATCCTGACAACCCAACACCTACACAAGGTGTTCTGTTTATTGGCAGTGTGAAGTGAATCAGTGAAGCAGCCTGTAAAATATCGCCACATAAAAGAAGGGCTTGTGTAAATTCTACGCCATCGAAAATACAGGATTGCGCTTTCCGTTTCCTACACATTTTATATCCTGAAGCGCGGCGCAGAACGGTAAAAACTTAACCTTTACGTCGCGTACGTAACAAGCAGAACATGCAAACACTGAGGCATTTCCAAGCACGACAGCAAAACTTCACTTCTTGCACGTTGCCCCCTATCCAATTCGTTTCAAAGTTGGAAAAACAACTACTAACGGACGGCTGGATTTCATTTCTACGTAGTATTATCATCTGTAAACAAAAAGTATGGAAATTGAAGAACGGCATTCGGCACCTTCAGCAGAAAAACTTCTACACAGTGCAAACCTGTAAGAGTCATAATTTGGGGAAAAACAACAAAAGAACAAAAGTACGTTTAACCTCACTTGCCAACTGCAACTACATGTCATAATGAACACGACAATTTTTACAGTATCGGTAATACAACACCAACAACGATTAGCGCTGCAGTTGGGTCTACAAGCCGATTTCAGTTGGTCTAACCTTGGCAGAGGTTGTAAGAGCTGATAGTGCAAGTTGGTCACTCAAGCATTTAATGGACTGCGCCACAGCAAAACATACGCAAATGTGCAGGCCGACATGTCACACACACACACACACGCAAGTATTACGCAAAGAATCGTGGTTCGTGCAGCTTCATTCGTTGTAAACGTGAAATGGCGAAAGTTGGGACACGAATCTTGCGCAAAAGACACAACACCCTTGCTATCCCGACTAAATCAGAAAGGGCTGTATTCCAAACAAAGTTCTCTGCAGCAGATTTGCTGTCTTAGCCAACATGCTACATAAGCACACATGCTAGTTTCACAAAATTTTTGCCAATAAGGTGCCACAGCACACAAAAAATTATTAAGAACACACAAAATCATTTTACATTTTTCGAATCCAGCTCCCGTCAAATTTACAGGCAACTTAGTTTCTGTGTTTCACAACTGGTTCCTAGAATGAGGTGAAAAATCTCTTGCAATCACTCACACACTGTGAATTGATGAATTTCTGCACCACACCCAAATTCCACAGAAAAAAAACATTTTTATTCAAAATGGATTCGCCTTTGGCTTCTTTAAAGTTCTCCATTTCACCTTCATAAAGGTCAACAAGTAATTTATATTTGGTGGCAAACTCAGCACATTTGGAATCGCTCATTTGCTGTAAGAAAATTTGCATCATAAAAAACCTGAGAAGATGAAAATGCTCTAACCAACAGAGATTTGACTGTTGCCCTGCTGCTCCTTTCATGAACAACAGACAGTTTTGCACATTTACAGAAAGCCATAAATATATCAACACTAAATCATAAACGTTTTACACTTAATAATGCCAGCAGTTATTTTTTCCAAATTTAGCTTAGGGCTTTGAGAGCCGGCGTATACCTAGATTTCGGCCTAAAACCAGCAGGTTTTGGTTGCCTTACCTACGCCATAGCTCCTCTGCCGATTGCGCCAGAGAGCTGTTCAAGAGTTCAAACGGATCGACCAGTCTTCTAGTCTGCATGCTAAAAAATTTTTGCTTGGGGGTTGCAGATTTTTTGAGAGTGACGTCATAAGCTAAGTACTAAGTAGTTTTTGTGTCATTTTGGCTCATGTTACCTGGCCCAGGGCCCAACTGCTAGACCAAAGTATTTCGCTGAAGTTTTCATTGGAAACTGTGGCGTGAACAAGCAATAATATAGTGATCATGGCATGTAATCTCTTATGATACCAGTATGTGAATGATTGAACGTAACTACTAGCGTATGCGATGAGTGATCATGGCATGTGATCTCTATTGTTGCTTGCTGCAACAGTGTGAAGCTTTGCACACTTGCCGCTCAGGCTTTCTGATCGCAACAAAACAAACAAAGTAATTATAGATAATTGTATTTGTTTATTATAGATTATAACTTTTGAAGCAGAAACGCTAGAAAGTTGATTAAGTTCTCAAATGAAACAGATTCTAGCCTAGTTTCCAATGAAAACTTCAGCGAAATACTTCCATCTAGCGATTGGGCCCAGGTCAGGTACCAGCAGCTAAAAATGGCCAAAAACCTACCTTACTTGTGACACTGAAATCCAAACCTATAATTTTTTTTAATTGCAGACTTGCCAAGTGTTTTGAGGGTTTGAATAGCTTTCTAACGCAATTGTCAGCAGAAATATTCCCACGCAGAAACACACGCAAACTATGGATTTTAGCCTTAGCCAACCACAACAGAAAGTGTTAAATATCTTGACATGAACCTTTTTTTCCAGTCATAGACCAAAATATTAAAGAAAAAACTATGTCAATTTGGTCAGAAATATAGACAAAGGAATAGTGTCATGGAAAGTTTCAATAATACTATGATGCAAACAACCAAAACGTCTCAGCAAAAAAAACAGACAGGAACACAAGCTTTGCCATATCAAAAGTTGTTTTGCACTTGTGTAGTAAAGCATAAAAAATTTAAAATTTCTGATAACTTCACCAAATCTTTGAAAGACGAAAGTAAAACACAACACTTGAAAATTCGCACTTGCACTTCTGCCTCAGGGCATATTATTCAAACCAAACAAATGCAATCCAGTGTCAAGCTTTGATGCACCTAGTAAACAAAGCTAAGCTGTTATAGCTTCACAAAGGCAAATTGGCTTGCTTCAGTTCATAAACAAAAATGGTTTTATTCAAAACCATCATGCATTACTTTTCCAATTGTTCATGATATGAAAGTCTTCTACATGGCCACTTTATTGTCATGGAGATCTACAGCAGTGTTGTAAAAGAAATGAAGAAATGTATGAAAAAGAGTTCAACATCTGTACTACATGTCATCCAAACGATTTCCGTGTTTTTGTGCCTAGTCAGCTTGTATTCCACAGCCAAGTCAAAGCTGTAAGAAGCAGAACAAACAGATAGCTTTGTCAGACGATGAGAGATAGTAAATGTGAGACGGCACTAAGGATGAAAAAAGTTAAGGCAAACGCCTCTGCTCAGGTAACTTAAAACAATAACATAAGAGAAAATGAGATTGCACATGTTGATAAAAATACTTTGAAATACTTTCAGTATCAGCGTTTGTACCAAAACTGAATGTTTTTCTCAAGAACAGAAATGGGGCTACATATTAATATGAATCTGGTTTCTATGTGATATATACCAGCTGTAATATTTTTCTCATGAAAGTTGATACATTTACATATGAAAACCTTCTATGAGAACTATATACTGGATATGAATTGAAGCACTTGTTTGGTCTACAATTGCAAGGTGTTTTCTGAAACAGGCATAAATATCGCAAACTCTCAAAAACTGCCCACTATCCAGCCTGTTTGGTACTGGTAGCATGAAAGGCATTTTCTAAGCCATGTGACATACCAAGAACAGACTATTTTCTGTTTAGTTTGCACACAACTTTCTTTTATCATTTATAACGCAGAGTGTTGATTAGCTTATGTGCACTAAGCACATTTATCTGTAACACCAAACCTTAGGGCAGTGGTTCCCAACCGGGGTGGCGGAGCACTGTAGGGTGCCATATACGATGCTCAGGGGTGCCGCAAGCTAAAGCATTTTCAAATCTATCATTAAAAATACTATTTTCACAATGTCGTCAAACCTCAAATTACTGTGGGTTCTCCACTGGGTGCCGCAAATAATATTTTCTTAGTGTAGGGTACCGCAACCAAAAAAGGTTGGGAAACACTGCCTTAGGGGCTCTTGCACATAACTTGCAGTGGGCTGATGTTTCATTACCTAAGAGCTACATTGGTAACTTACATTGCAAAACAGTACATTAACTACAATAATACATTTAGCAATATATCTGCTTAACTACCAATTTACTTAAATTTCCTAATGATGGTGTTGATTTCCTCATTAACGACCAAACCAAATGTCTGCAGTTACACTTTTTTCATGTTAAAAACTCATTAACATTTTATTGTTGGCAAAAATATGAAACGATATACACTACTTTGAACGACCACCAAATGTCAAACTAAAGAGATCAACCAGGTTGCCTGCTGTAGTCTTGCAAGAACTTAGAAATAATTTACAAGGACACTAAGGTAACAGGTTGTAGTTGAATTGTACATATATACCAACAATAACCGTCAGATCAACATATCCGATCCTGTTGACTTACGCTCTCCGCCTTCAATGTAAACAGGCAAGTTTCAATGAATGTTATCATGTAGTTTTATTGTTTTACAACAAAGAACACAGATTTTATTGCATAAATAAAAATACTGTGTACACTGAGCTGGTAATACCACAACCTACTGCAAGAAGTGATGCAAGCATGCTTTCAGATTTCTGTGCATGTGCTATTTGAACATGGACAAACTATATCGAAAAACTGATTAATAAAAACTCTAGCTGGTAATAAGTTCACCATATGCTAAACACACACGCCACATCAGAGTTTCCTGTTTTCCACACATGCTGAGCACTTTGTTGGATAAGAGAAAAGTTTCTTAGTCCTTTTGTTGTAATTCATCATTGTCCACCAAGTAACTCTGCATTATTCTTAACTTATTCATGACAAAAATTAATTTACATACATACATAACAGAACTTTTACATGTTCAAATGATCACCAAACCACTACATAAATTTCTACCTTAAAAAGTCTGAGAAAACAGACAGATGCAACATTAACTATTGTATGACACTACTGCTGCCTGCAATTTTCTTTCCACACTTTGAAGAATGATTTTGATTGGCAAGAAATGGTCTTCATACTTGTACCATACACTATTTGCTGCCAGAGTCAAAGTGCTCTTAATACAATGTCAACAACCATTCATAACATCAGCAATGCAATATATCCAACCTCAATGGAAAGCTTTTGTTTCAAAATAACTTGCGATCTTTCATAATTTAGCATCACATCCACTGAATAAGCTCAATCATTGTTTGTAATAAGGCTAAGTTAAAACATAACATTTGACAGAAAGTTATAGGATAAGGAAGCTGTTATAATTGTACCTTACATAATCATTAATGTTAGCTGGTGTACATTTGCACTGAACTTTTTTCGCTTTTTGTTTTTGTTCATCACTAAATAAGTGCAGCAATATTTTGCCATGTAACACTGCATTATTCTCAACTTAGTCATAATATAAATTGAATGAAAAATAATGGAACATTTTGTAAATTGTCTGAATGCACTCAACATGTCATGCAAGCAAGCAAGCAACATTACAAAACACATCATGTGGAACTTGCACCATGAAATTGGAAATTGAAACTTGCATGGCTATGCATGAAAAATTAATCTCAGCATTGGTTAATGTTTACTGTTCCACAATTGCATTTCTTTGCTTGCAGCTGTCAAAAGAAGTTCAACACTGCAGTAACACAAATTGCAGCAAGAAACTTGCATGTTGCTGGCTGTTGCAAAAACGACTAACTGCTTCACAGGTTGCCCAAAAACACATGAGGCTATAACGCAAAGTTTTGGATTCTTTGTATTTGCACAATTAGGTTCTAGCATCTGTGGATATTAGTCAGTGAAACAGTCCTCATGTACATAAAATGCTTCATAGACTTCTCACCGGTATCATGATTTTCTGCTACATACATTGAGTTTCCCTTAAAGACAGACAGCTGTAATACTTGCAAGATATCTTGAGATTGTTGTACCAGTAGCAAAATGACCACTTATTTCAATTTACAAAGAGGGGTTTGTGTTATAACGCAAGTACTGCAGAAACCTAGTCTTACTGCACCTAGTTTGAAGACATTCAACCTGCATTACAAATGACAATTCAACTTTGTGTATGCAGACAAATTAATTAAAGTTTACAATAGCTTCAGTTCTTCTAGACTGCTTTAAGCTATCCCAAAAAAAACACAGCAAATTACCATGCTTAATATTCACACAATGATATTGACATTCACATGATAAAATTAACATTCACATGATGACAAAAATGTGTTTTCCATGGCATGCTTATTGATCAAACACAATGCCAAAAAACGTTATAATATACTTCACAAGACAAGAAAATTTTGTTCTTGAACATTCAGCAACTTTCTTACTATCATGCAAAATCTTAACACAATAATAGCATTCTTATAAGATCATAACTCTGGCCCGCAGTGTAATTACATTTTGCCTGCAAAGCAATACCAAATGACTAGAGCGGATACACTGATCACTAAACTCCAAATCCCACAATGCTATGCTGGTGTTTAGGTGCTTCAATCAGCACAGGACCCTGTGTGTTTGTGATGTCACACAGACCTCGTGTGGAGGAAAACAAATTTGAATAAATGTCAAATGTTGGCCCATGGCTTTATCTCAATTTTAAAATTTGGTCCACTGTACATTTGAGCTTCTGACACCCCTGTAATTAGATGAGGGTGTATGGAGGACACTGGATAGAGATAGCACTTTTGTTCAACAGAGTAGATAGACAGACTGGTCCTCATCCATCTCAATCTCTCACATGTTGGCTCCAAGTGCCACACCCTGGGCCACACCCTGGGACCTTGTCCCAGCTGGCATGCTAAACCATGTGGTGGGGTGGTGTTAACATGGCACCATTAGACAAATGGTTTCCATGATGAATTCAACAGCCAAGGTGGACAGGTTCCCTGATGAACCAACGACCACGTGTTCATGACCAAGGCTATTCACTTACATGGAGAACCTCGGCTGTGGTCAGGCCT
>JGI24021J15306_10010257_pt1 | contig 11616 bp, 2 predicted proteins | sample Ectturendosymbi1_FD_15306 | JGI IMG/M metagenome (IMG submission 15306)
CAAGAAGGTTTTGATAAGCCAAGGTCGTGCCAAACCCTGATCATTATAAACAACTGAATTTTTCAAGTGGTAGTGTGACTGATGTATGTTTGTGAGCGCGTGAATTAAACTAACATACCACTTCAACATTAGCTTAGGCATCAGATAATGTGCAGTGTAATTTGAAAATCCGTAAACGTTTTTGTATTTCGTATCAGGTCAGTGAGGAACTCCCCCGAATTCCATGTTTCTTCATTCTAGACGTTTCTAAACAATTGATATAACCATCCCTTTGTACCTTTGAAATCAAATCGATGTGAATACCAAATTGAAGTGACGTCAGAGATCCATGTTTATATTCAAAAAAATTTTTTTTTCAAAGCATATTCAATTTAATTGATTACAAGTAAATGCCTAAAAAGCACAAGAGCCTGTATAGAAGAGTTGGATTTGGCTGATGTTTATTCAAGGTAACTCTGTAAATAACTCGAGTACATTATAACTAACTGCAAAAGTGCTTTTATTGCACTTTTGAAATATCGGTTTCAATCTTTCAAAGAATCATAGCATAGATTGAGCTTGATTCGTACTTTGCTTGTACATTGGTAAAATATTTTGTTTCAGGTCGTCAAGCAAATACCCAGAAAAAGCAGGACTCGTGGAAAGGCAAAGACGAAAAAGAAGTTCCTCAAGCGATTCATCATCTTCACACAATTCATTACATTTAGATACGAAATTGCGGAGACGCTTATCTTCATACCACGACAAAAAACGTTCAAGTCAACGAAAAAGATACATCATGGTGTAAGAAATTATGATTTATGCTGAGCCTTGATTTTACATCAACCAATTGAACTTATTGTGCTGGCGATCGCCATTCTGCACTATTCTAGTTATTCGGTTAAAAATATCCCAAGTTGTTGAGTGGATGAACTATCATGCGAACAGTTTTGACGAATGCCAAAAAGTCGACAAAACTTTTGTAAAACATGGTAGTGTTTTCAAAATATTTAACAAGTGGTTAAGAACTCAATTTGAACAATTTACTTTGAAACTCGCCAAAGGAGCAGCACTGCCCGTCGTTGCTTCCATGTGTGAATTTTAAAGCGTGCCATTCTTACTACTTCGCAGTTCTTAATATTTCGAAGAAATTTTCTCGCGTGCAGCCAAACACTGGACGACCACTTCATGCGCCAGTTAGTTTTAAAATTTTTTATCAGAAACGTCAAAAAAAGGGTTTACAGCAGTTTGACGAAAATGTCTCCCGTAAATTAAAACCGTGCAATAGATTTTTTCAAACTCTTGAATGTCATGTTGCCCAGTAACTCTCGGGACAAACCTTTTTCAAAAATCCAAAGCTATACTATATTTTATAAACTTGTCGACGGAAATGGGATTCCAGAGGAAATTCGAGGCGATTTGTGCCATGATTAAGGACAGTGGAGATTAAATTTGCCCATTGTCGCATCCTAAGAATATCAAATGTCATATAGACCATGAATATTCTGAAGTTGAATACAATATTAGCACAATGAGTATTAAACGTAGAGGCTCAGTGCTAAGGCGTGGTGATATGTGGCCCAGCAAATATAGATTTCTGGGACCTTTTTATGTGAGAACTAAAAAATGATCGTCCAGTTTCCACTGGTACCCCTAAAATGCATAGCCCCTTCATTGGGGCTAAGGCACAGGCAAAGTTAAAAAGCAATATCCAAAGGTTGATTCGTACCTCTGTTACAACTTAAGTGTCTTCCTAAGCAGCTATACGCGTGGGATAATTTTTCCCTTCCTCTTCTTGTACATCACACAAAGGCAACCAAGTGTTGTACGTGAACATGTGCTGTTACAGCAGGAGTTCCCAACCTTTCTCTGAACATGTACCCCTTCAGCGTTTCGACAGGTGACCATGTACCCCTAAAATTTCTTATGAGAAAATATTTTATCATAGATATATTTTACAATTAACATATAACGATTTTTGAAAATTATATTCACTGATATGTTTATAAATATTTGTAAATAGATAATATATAAATATACTTTTCCCTTCTATTGCTAACCTTAAATGCACCCCTTCTGATAGGCAAATATACTCCTAGAGGTACATGTACTCCAGGTTGGGAATCTGTGTGTAAAGCTGAAATCTACTGAGTTTCTTTGAGTGCACGGTTTGCCAGAGTTATGCAGTTCAGGAGGTTATGCATTGTCTGGCAAATATTTTTGCACTTTGTGATTACTGATTAGCGCCTGAGAATCTCTCTCCCACGTCATGCTTCTTCGTTCAAACTATTTATACTGTAGAAAAGTAATACAATAGAACCAACTTTAGGTTCGTCGGAAATAAGAACGAATTGTGTGTCAAAGTTCTGTGATGCCAGAAAATACTTTTCACAAATACGCCTTTAAATTGCTTCGTTTCCACATCGCACCCAATCTAATTACGAGTAAAATTGAGAAAAATCTAAGAGCTTCGAAACTAGACAGGGATGTGTTGATGTTTTTTGTAGTTGCGCTGCAAGTAACCAAACATGTTTTTTCATTCCTTTCGGCACTTCCGAAACATTTCTGTATCAAAATTTCAATAAAATGTGCAGAGTTTCTGTATTTCGCTTTTGTTCAGCAGTTTCACAGAAAAATATAATTGTTTCTAAGGTCACCCAGCGACCAAACTGAGGAAATTAGCCTGAAGCACAACAAGCACCGAAGAAGGTGTTCGTCACCGGATTCATCTCCTGCACGTAGATTACCGCACTTTGTGAAGAAATCATGGAGAAGCAGATCTTCACACCGTGACGGAAAACATTCAAGACCAAGAAAAGAATACGTTATACTGTAAGAGTTTGTGAACTAAAAATCATATAAATTGATATCTTATGTTGAACTGGTGACATATGGTTGCTTGTGTGACATATCAGGTAGAATCTCTCCCCAGTACTTACGACGTTGAGTTTAACATACCACTTTTTTACTGAAAGCTGACATGTCGGCAGTAGTTTTGTCAGAATAATATGTATTTTATAAGACATTCTGTGAGGTGATTGGTGTAGTTTATATAACTAAATCTGGAGGATGATGTTGGTCACTGCTTCGCACAAGTTTGAGATCAATTAATGTAAAGTATGGCTCTCATGAAATAATGTACTTTTACTATTACCTTTGCAAGTGCATTTCAAGTCAGTGCTGTTTATTAGTATGGTTTGTTGAAAATGTTATGACATAAGGTTTTTGCTGTTCGGTTTGAATGCAAAATGTGAATTAAACTTTGCAATACATTTCTCCGATATCTACTGCACACCTTTTAGGTTTACTGATGATTCTTCAGATTCATCTGATTCTAAAAACTTTGCAAGGTACCGGTAAGTGATTCCTTATTTCTGAACTTTTTGGCCTATGATTTGATTTGCAAAAAATCATTGAGAGCCGAAATTTCCCAGGGCTGAAGGTTATAGCCTTCGTAACCTAACAGTTAATCCGGATTTGCCAGGAACGTTCGGAGTGCACAGCGGAAGTGGAGATGGAGTGGCAGCTGGACAAAGCAGCTGTAGCTTCATCTGCTGCTCGGGTATACAGGTAGAAAAGACTTGGGTGTTGCGAATAATGGTAGAAACGTAAACTCTTCGTGGAACGAAGAGGTTAAAAATGCTCTTCGAGCAAAGAAAGTAGCCTAAAAGACATGGCTTCACAACAAAGCCCACTCTTTTTGTATTCGCAGTACTCTGAGTGCAAGTCCGCAACCTTCGTGGTGAAAAAGTCCAAAATGCAATCTTTGGGAATTTCGAGTATGAACCGGATCCCATTTTACTGGCAAGCTAAAAATCTTTTCTGGCAAGCCATCTAACGTCTTTCTGGCTAACGACCTCATACTGCTAGATCCACCAAAGACCAAGATGTTGTCTTAGACCAATGAGGAGGACAACCTTGGCAGATGTAGGGAGTATTTCAAAGACGCTTCAAACCAGTCATTATCATACAATGAGACACAAACGAGGTATATTGAGGGAGACAAATACCATTACTGCAGCCAAAGGCCTTCTAGCTGACATGATATGGAATGCCGGGAAGGCTGCAGGCTGTTATGAAATTCGACCTGAAATGTACAAAGCCCTGAATCGAAGCCTTACTTGGCTGACTCGTGTGGGTCAAGTGGCCTGGTGTTCTGGGATGGCACCAACAATTGGCTAACTGAGGTGATCACCCCATACACATTGCACAAGAAGGAAGAGAAGAGATAATGCAACAGCCGACTTGGCATCTCTATCCTTAGCCTCCCTGGAAAAGTGCATGCAAAGTGCCTTGCAAAAAGATGCCGTGAAACAATGGAACCAAAGCTGGAGGACAACCAATGCTGTTTTTGTCGTGGCCGTAGCACTATAAACTAAATTTTTACACTCTCCAGCAAATTGGGGTAATTCATTCATTCCTTTTTTTATTCGGGAAACAGGCACACAAAGGGAACTCACAAAAATGAACAAGTTAAAATAAACAAGCAAACGCACAGAATAATAATATTTGCATCTTTCCGGGTACCTAATAGCGTTAGGTTATACTAGGCTAATATAATCAGGTGGTTTTCTAGTTAGGTCTCCCACTAGCCTAATGGTGAGATAGTGTTACATTAATAAGGTTAAATAAGGTTTGTACCTTGAGAAAGAGAAATGCCAAAGACGTCTACACATGCTTTGTCTAGCTCGAGCATGCAACTGAGTTCGTGGTGAAAAACGTTGGAGAGGGTTGCGGAAGTACGGTGTTGACGGCCGCCTGTTACTGGCCGTCAATTTATTGCATACCTGCTCATAAGTTTATGTCCGTGTTGGGGGAGTTAAATCACAACTGTTCACCTCCGACAAGGATGTGCCCTGTCCCCACTGCTCTTCAAATTGTATACGAATGGGATTGACAGCCGAAAAGACGAAGGCGTCGTTGTTGGAAGCTGCAGGATCTACCGTTTGCTTTTAGCGGACGATTTGGGATTGCTAGCATCTTCTCAACAGGGACTTCAATATGCACTTGATCGACTTCTAATGCGTGCGACCGAGCCGGAATGAAAATCAGCATTAAAGCATACAAAGTTCTGCGTGAGCTTAATCGCTCTGTGATGACAAAACGGAAGCTTTAAAATGCCCTAAAGCTGTCAGTTTTCAAACAGTCTCTGTTTGCTCCGATCTCCACCTACGGTCGTGACCCTTGCGTAATGGCCGAAAGAATACAATACTATCTCAAGTGAAACGGCAGATATGGGATCTTTGCTGAGTTTACGGTGTGACACTTCGCGACAACGTGTTCAGCTGTGAAATTTGTAAAACCCTTGTTTTCGAGCCACTTCTACTCCAAATCGAAAGATCCCAGCTACGTTGGTTCGGCATTTGCCCAGAATATCCCAGGTAAGATTGGCGAGGCAAGTCTTGCTATACTTACGGGAAACGGCCCAGAGATCGTGCAAGTACCAAGTGGAGTGATTACATCTCCGACTTTGCTTCGGCCATTCTTGGTGTGGAGGCAGCCGAACTCTCTGAGATTGCTTTTGACCGTGAGGTATGTCCAGTCCTCCTAGGGATGCTGTCTCCGCGACCCTGCCCAGAGGATAAGAGGGAGTGAAAGTCAATGAATGAATGATTGTACTGCGCACTGCATCTCGTTTAGGGTTACGTGTATGTGATGGCTGAGTTTTCGTTGAAGTGGTTATTTTCAACAAAGATAAGCGTACTTTTACGGCTCACTATTCTATTTGAAACAGACAATACTAACAATTAGTAACTTGGAAATGTTACCCCCCCAAAAGTCATAAGTGATCCTACGTACTGACCAGGGTTGCGGAGTCGGAGGTAAAATATCCGACTCCCGACTCCGAGTTTCCAAAATTTCGGACTCCGACTCCTGAACATAAAGGGAATGAAATTTGGCTGTTGTTAAAATCAATTGAAATCGTGTTACACAGCAAGAAATCTTTGATTCAGCAAACGTTTCAAAAGAAATTCTACCATTTCAACAGGAATTCCCAATTTAGGGTATGATTTTAAAAATGATCCAACTGGGTATCCGGAGTCGGATTCGGACAAAAAATCCGACTCCGAATCCCAGTGTTGTCAGAAATCCGACTCTGCCCAAAAATCTCCGACTCCTTACGACTCCGACTCCGGCTCCGACTCCGCAACACAGGTACTGAAAATCGTCGCAGCGGCGAAAACTTCAACAGAATGTGGCGTATACTTGATTTCAATTAATTTAGCATGAAAGTATTGAAGGAGTAAAAAACGCAGCCTGTATTGTCAACTAAACTACGATTGTTCTGCCTCAGATTAATTGTCAACAACATTCTATAGTAAAAAATACGTACATAGTTTTGAGTTTCGTTTATTTCTGTGATCTTCACTTGTTTCTACTTGACTATTGCTGTGCAATGCTGTCAAGCACCATTTCAACCGCGCCCAAAATTTTTATTTTTTTCATTACGTACTAGTTGGAAAACATACCACAACACTAGAGGATCAGAGAAGAAAGGGCGGCGTATAGAAAACGAAGGCCGAGGTAGACTTTCGTCAAAAAACTCAACATCTGATGCACATATATCATCGCATTTCGTTCAGAAATCACGGATAAAGAAGTCTTTGTTTCATGACGAAAAATGCTCAAAACAACAAAAAAAATACATATCAGTGTAAGAAATTATGACGTAAACTTCACACTGATTAAATGTTAATTAACGGAGTTTACTGCAGTGGTTATCATTTCTTGCTCCTTTTATCTTACATGGGCAAAAAATACTTGCCCTGATTGATGAGTTAAACTTTCTTAAGGGATGTGTTTGCTAAATGTCATCATGATAGTAATTTTTTCTTTAAACCATGCTGTTTGGTTCAGAATGAAATAAAAACACCACGTAGAAAGTTGATCATCGTTACGAACGGTTATAGGATTTTTGACTTAAAAAAGATTTCTCACCAAACGATTAGTTTGAATTTTATAGTCAAGTTGATTTTACCTTTGGTTTATAAAAATGTCACGTCTTTACCTTTCATAGTAGTTTGACAAATATTATTTAGGAAATATTTCGTGATGATCGATTATTTTGTTCTTAAATTGAAGGTTGAGCGATGATGCTTCAGGTCCTTCAAAGAAAATGCGAAGGTAAATAATCCCTTATTGTTGTCCTTTTGGATTGTTCTGCCTCAGATTGTCAGGAAATTGCTTAGGCATGGGTTTGAGGTTAAACTGAAACTTTACCCAAAGACTCTGACCAAGCAAAATTGTTGTTTATAGCTCTACTATACATTACATTTACATGTCTGTGTCTTTGCGTTAATCAGATCATATTGTTTCTCCAGTTGATTTCAGTTGGAAGTGAAAAACACCCGGCTTTGCTGTAATCTTCACCGGATTAATTCCACTGCAAAAAATGCTTCGTCAGGCAAAACAAGCTACTCCCTTATCTAGTGGCCAGCGATTTTTCTGGCCGAATGGTCACTTACCAACTGTCCGTCAACAAATGCTTACCGCGAGCTTGTGTCACCAAGATTTCATTTATTCTGTCAAGCCATGATGCAAACTTCTTTAATACAGCAAAACATCCAATGAAATTCACTTTTACAGCTAAAACTTCACTTTCACCGAACAAAATGTATACAAATTTAAAAAGTATTCGACATTTGTTATGCTTGTGCAGCAACAGGACGAAAAAATCAGTAAAAAATTCCTTTACTCCCAACCTTACCAACGTCACGCATTTTACCAACGCTCTGCTTTGTGTCATAGCGACAAGATACGCCCAACGTGGGCAGTGGCGTAACAAGGGGGGGACATCTGCCCCCGGGCGCAGCACTTTGGGGGCGCCAAATTGAGGTCGGAATGTTATGAACTAATTACGAAATGTCAAATGTCAGCGGATGCTAATAACTACTGTTTACAAAATGTCGAATGTCATTGCGAAATTTCATCAAGATCACCAAGGTTCGCAAAGCGAGCAATCATGAACCTTAGTGACGTTTCAAGGCGGAGTTTCTGTCTCCAGCAATAAGCGTCCGCTTGTGGTTTGACTCACGGCCGCGTCACAATGCTTTCAGAATGCCAGGGCTACGAACTTTCCGACCTCCTTATCATTTTATAGATGCGTTACAATGGGACGGGAATCTCACAGTGCCTGCAAAGTGCTACATTGCGCGTGCTTTCAGAGCAGCGATTAAACTTAAACAATGTTGTTACCAGGGATGTGCAGAGGAGGCATGAACGAGGCGATTGCCCCGGTCATCCAAGGTAGTGGGTCATCCAAAGAGTGAAATTACAAAAAGTGCATTTATCAAAATCTTATAACTAGACCAGGGGTTCATAATTTTGTGTGAATGTTAGTAGCGCTCAGCAATTTTTAGTAGCGCACACAGCTTTGCCGTGCAGCATTCATATGCATGAAATATAAAAGGTAAAAAAGACGTTCGCGCATTCCACATTTTTGTTCGCGCGGCGCGAGTGTGCGAGCGCATTTTTGCACACCCTGAACTAGACGCTTCTTACTGGCTACTAAAACGTGCTGCATGGATCTGATGGGAACTTGCCGGAGGAGCATGAAAATATATGTTAAGTGACGTGACAGAGAGATGAAGCACTGCCATCTTTACCTTCATCTGTTGTTACTGAACAAAATATCCTTAGAAATTTGTTTATCGTTCAGAAAAATATAAAGGGTGCATCAAATGGCGTGGTTGTATTGTACTACTTTTTAAGAGAAACAATACACAACTCTATATCCTAACATGCCGTAAGTGCTATTTTCTTTTGGTGGGCCTCTCTGATACGTAGGCTGCTTGCATGAATAAATGCAATATGTAATCTCTCAACGCATAGCTTACCCATGAGTAGAAGAAATTTGCTTGTAAACAAATGTCTCAAGCCCACAGAATAAAACAAATTATTAAAAACCTAACACATTAAAAACAAAAAATAGTCTTTGAATTCATTTTTATTCAATTTTTTAAAATTTGTTTATTTCTCAATACTAGTTTTTACTTATTTCAAATGCCTGTATTTTTCACATTCCTCAATACTAAAATTTGGTAGGGGTCATCAATCCAACAGTTGCCCCCTGGAATCACCAGACCTATTTGAACGCCCCTGGTTTGTTGTTACGACTACAGATCCGATGTCCAGGAAAATTTTTGAGCTTTTATGGTTTGACAAACTTCATGTTGAAATGGATTTGGTGTGGTTCTGAAGAAAGTTATGGTGATTTTTGTTTGTGGGATATTTAGATAAATGCTGAATACTTTTGCAAAATTCTAACTGCAGCTGTGTAACAACGTTGAGTATATTAGTCATTGTAAACTTTCAAATACTGCTACATTTGCCTTATATCACTTTGGCCTAGAAACTCAGCATTTCTATGGACATAATTGTCGAAATTCAGGTCACACAATGTCTTACCTGGAACTTCGCACGGAGCGTCACCAACCTTAAATATTTCTTAGATAAGTGGATGTGACACATTTCATTCATAGTAGTTTTTTTGAAGGAACAATCGACACTCACAGTGAAGGCAAAAAATATTTTTCTTTGAAGTTAGATACTGTAATTGCAGATAAAGCATTAAATCGCAGCATTTCTTTTATTTTCTGTCAACTTTTCAGGGTGATCATCTATATCCAAGAAAATGCTTCGCGAATTTGCAATTTTATATTTGTCTAGCAGTTTTGTGTAAAATCATTTGCCTTCAGTTTTTCATATGCAATGTTCTGTCTGTTCTTCTCTTTTATGTATTCGTGACTGTGGCGTAACAACCACAGGAAGTTTTCAGACTGGTCTAGAAACAACTATATGCAGGTGATTGCCGGGCTCGAGTCAGTTTTCGACGCCCCTTTATTCCCAATTCATTCTTCTCATGTATACTGCCATGAACGGGCTGGGTGGGGGCGCCAAAACTGAGTATGCCCCCAGTCGCGGGAAACCCTAGGTACGCCACTGAATGTGGGTGTTGCGTTGCTCCATAATAGGCGTTATATCGTTTTACAGTTTCAGTGAAAGCACTTGTATAGGAAAGACGTATTTTCGAGTTTTTCCGCAGCTTGTTTTTCGATTTATTCATTTTAATTTTAATCTTTAAGTTTGTTTGCTTTCTCTGCACTTCTTTTAGCTTTTCAACTTTTCACCCGTAAGCATTGCTTGCAGTTGAAGACTTCAGTACTGAGGATGTGTAATGTTACGTGAAATCGATTTCCTGTTTGAACGAAGTTGCTGATAAATACGCTTGTGTCGTCTTTATGGGGACTTGTTACTTGTTCTGCGCAAGGTATGAAATATTTGGCACAACTAACTTAATTGATGCACATTCATTTCATGAGGGAAATGACTGTTTCTTCGGATGATCAGCAAAAAATTCAAGAACATTGGCAGTGCAAAACAGGAGAACCTTGTGTTAAATCACACAAATGTAAGTTTTGTTGTGAGCTTACTGTCATTTTGTTTCGGAAAATGACTTCGCGTGAGCTTTGTTTAGATAATCTCTAGTTTGCATGTTGTCTACTAAACTACACTGTTGAAATTCATTGTTTGCACCAAAGAGATGCTTCTGTTCTTGATTGTTTCGTTCTACCAAATCAGTTATTACAATTATCAACTAATCGCACGTCTTACCAGAATTTTGCATGAACGTTTTTGCCCTACCAAGTCACAGACTTTGCCTTTTGCATTTAATTAAATATTGCGGTGTGATTAATCACCGTTAACACATCAAGCAAAGACGAAAAGATTAAAATCTATTCTGCTACGCACTCGATTAAAATTGGTGCCAAACGTTTGTACGAACTGACAAAGTATGTGTTGAAAACATACATTTCTAATACTGCATTCTATGAGCAGGAGAATATTCGCGTTAGATATTGGACGTAGACAAAATGTGCGTGATTCAAATTAATGCTTTGTGCAGCCTTGGTTTAAAGCACTGGTGCTCAAACCGTGTCCCGCAAGGCCCTCTGGAGTGGCCCGCGAAGCAATTTTCATTGGAAAGAAAACTTAACACTTTAATCATTTAAGAGAATCTTTTAGATAATTTTTATTGAGACTATTAGTTCTTGTGGCCCGTGAAGAATTTCTGCAAGACAAATGTGGCCCACGAGCCAAAACGTTTGAACACCACTGGCTTAAAGTTTTCTTGCTGAAATTGCGTAAATATAATTTGAGCTTTTTCAGACTAAAAAAAACCATGTTGTTTGCATAAAGGTACAACTTACGCTGCTGTGAAACAATCCAAAGGTGACGATAAGCACTATTTTTAGCGACGTTACTCAATAAATTTATGTTTGCATGGAAACAATATTGTGTAGGCATGGAAACAATATTATTTTAGCATGGAAATAACGCGCATTCGCCAAAATGTCTTTTTTTCCATGGCTGAGTCACATTTGTTACAGCGATNAAAATTTATTTGTCTTTTTAGCAATTTTTNCCTTTGACAAGCATTGTGCAACAACAGCCCTGAAAATTAATTTTCAAATTTCGCTTTATTTCAATTAGACTTTATCACTTGTCCANAGGTTTTCACGGTTGTTTTGACAAACAGACGATAGTTTGAAAAAGCCTTTATTAGGATAAGTGACTGTGCAACATATACGTTCAAAATGTTTCTTAATCTGATGTTTTTGATAGCATCACCACTCC
>JGI24021J15306_10010260_pt1 | contig 11615 bp, 8 predicted proteins | sample Ectturendosymbi1_FD_15306 | JGI IMG/M metagenome (IMG submission 15306)
AAAGTCAACTGTCGCGGAACACAATCTTAAACATGCGTAGTGGATGGAGGGTTTGCAAAAAGTGGTGAGGTGGTTTTTGACGCAGGCGATAGCCCGAATTCCCACCAAAACATAATTACTACTTTTTGGACCATTTACAATGTTCCTTGAAATTTGCATGCAAATTTATGCCATGGTATTTGCATTAAGTCGACAAACTAACAAGCAAAAGTATGCGAAAACAGTTGATCTCCTTTGCGCAGGTAATAAAGTTTTCGTAAAATATCAAGCTCAAGGGGGGGTTTAACCCCAACCCCCCCCCCTTGCGTACGCCCTTGGAAGTGTCAGTATTTGATTCCTGCTTTCCTTAAACTTGGCAGCTTTTTACTCTCCAAGACACTTTGGGCATGTACAGCCGTGACGTTGACTCTTCTTCGTCAGTTTTAAAAGCAGAATATGATAGATGGATGTTTCACTGATCCACTGTTCCAAAGTCTGAGTTGCCGGCAAGAATTGTGGAGACAATAGCTGTTTGTGAGCTTTTCTCTTTCCCCGACATTCACACATTGTTGCACTTTTTTACAAGGTTACCAGTCACAACAGCAACATGTGAACGTTCTTTTTCAGCACTTCGACAGCTGCTAGCCTATCTACACAGCAGTATGGAACAGGTCACAAGGCGGTCTTCATGGATTTGCTCTTCTGATGATTAACCATTATGTGACAGTTTATCCCGAGGTGGTTATCGACGAGTTCTAAAAAAAAAACACTGACTAAATTTCATGATGTAATGGTGCTCGCAGTTATTTTGTAAAATAAAAATTATGCTATTGGCAACCACTGGTTTTTTCTATGAATCCACGTGCGTAGTTTTATTTGGCTTTGAATTGTTAAATAGGCATAATTAATGACATTCTCGAGGACCGCCCTACATGGCGCTTGGCTTTCCGCTACTCAGCATTCACTGAAAACTGTTTAGTTAACAACTGCTTGATAATGATTATTGATCACTGTTAAAGCAAACATTTGCTTGTCAAAATTTATTGATGCCGACTGGTAGAAGACATTTAACGTCATATCTTGTTGCAGTAGATCAGAAATTGAGCTGTGACATCGAAATGATCTTTGCGCAAAATAGTTCAACATTCAACTCTGACACCGGCGGTGACTGCCCCCCGAAAAAAATTCCTGGTTGCGCCACTGCAGTTGCTTACTTCTCTGCATTCAAATGTTCTGCGCATGCCTCAATAAAGCCCGCGGAAATGACACTAAACAGCAAAAATCCTGAGCTATCAGTTCCATTGAAGACCAGCAATCCGGCCTCAACCACTGAATGTACACGTTAAAGCTTTGCTGGATTGTAGTTTGCTCAGAGCCTGTGGAAGATACTTGGAATAATTTCCACTTTGACTTGGGGGAGGGGCAACTAAGCGTTCTGACATTCATAGAAGCGAGCTGTCTTTGTACGCTGCCCATGTTCCTTGTTTTACGCAACTTATGAATTGAGGATCGAAACACGCTTTTTTATACGGTACTTAAAATACAGAAAGAACAAACAAGGATCCGAACCAGCCGCGTTTGACCAGTAAGTTTGATTGTTCGAGAAAACATATTATCTTTTTAGAAATACTCCATTGCACTCTTTAATGTCACCTTTCGAGAAGTATTCACTACGATAGATTCTCGAGACAATCGACGTTTGTGTCTGCTGCAAACAGTGCGTAAGTTACCGCTTTTTTCACAACTTTGATCTGCATGTTAAAATTAAAGTATTTGTCCAATTTCTTGAAATTGCTGAATATCATCGAATTACATTTAGCTTGTCGAAATGACTGTTCACAATTCGTCATTGCTGCGACATCATTTCCCAGCGCCGAAAATTCGGTTATTCTGATAGGAGCCGCTGGTCACTTCCGGTATATGCAGGGGTGTAGTGGGGCGGGAACGCGTGGGAACGGCGTTCCCACACCTTTTTCACGTTTTGCTTTAAAATGAGTTTGAAGCTGTTTTAAAATGGCTAGTTTTTTGGCTGCGTTCCCACACCTGTTTTGTTAGCTCTACATCCCTGTGTAGATGGGAGTTATATTTTTGCGGTAACACTCTCAAAGCAAGTTCATCATTTATAAAACGCAGTTCCGCAGGTTTAATTATGTAGCTTGCATTGGCCGTTTTTGCCTGAAGTTGGGTAAGTGCGAGATTTAAACATGCGTCTTTCCACTGGTTCGGCAATCGCTAAGAGCTTGGAGAGAATTGAGGCAAAAGTTTGTGACATATCCTCTGTATTTTTGATGACGTCTCATCCGTGCTTAACTAGTTTTTTATGAGTATGACGTTGTTGGCCATTAGTGTTGCTCTTTTTCCAACTTCTTCAGTGTTGTCGTGGAAGTCAGTTAGGGCAAAGTGCTTCATTCCTGCCGCAGAGTTCTCCTTTTTAACTTGCCCCTTCACCTTTTGAATCCCGCGCGAGCCAAAATTTTGGCGGAAGGAGTTTCCTCGACACTTTCAACCACGGCTCGCCAGCCGATCGAGCTAGAGAGCTGTGGAAAGCCTCAAAAATCCCGTTAGACTACCTTCGATAAAAAAGAAATTTCGAGGTTTTGGATTTGAGCTTGTTTAGGGGTGACACATTAAGTGGGAGTATCCCTTTAGGCTTGCTTGGCCAAGGTTACCTGACCCAGGGCTCCAATCCCCTAGGGGTAGTTCTTTGTTTTTTAATGAAACTAGGCTAAAATGCGCATCTTTTAAGCCCTCATTGGCCTTCTAGCGTTTGTGGTCAGGAAATTACGGCCTTAAAACAACAAACAAAAATTAATCTTTTTGTTATAACTTGCCAACCACAAACGCGAGAAAGCCAATCAAGGGCTCAACAACAAGTCGAAACTGTATTGCACATAGGCCAGTCAACATTTTACCAGGGTTTATGGAGCTCTCTGCGCACCACTAGCAATTCCAGGTGGACCACCGGTGTTCCACCAGGACCACGTTGAGAATCACTGCTCTAGAATATCGTTATAGCTTGGAAAAGGTTCTATCATTCAAACTGTTCAGTGTCTTTCATGTTTTCGGGTGAGGAAAAGCAAAAAAGGTGGGAAAAATGCAATAAGTCGAAAAAACAGCTTGGAAATTGTGGTGACGTTTATTCAAAAATTGGTTAAAAAATTTTGGCAATTGAAAGCATGAGGTTTGCTGTAAGTTTTTCAGGAATCAGTCGACTGGGCTCTGCTTTCTTCACTTGCAATTTTGGTGAAAATGTGAAGTAAAAATTTTTTAGTGACATTGCCAAATTTTCAAGTTTCGAGTCACTTAACGGTCTCCAACATTCAGGTCTCTGTCTGAGTTCTTCTGACAAAGTACCGATCCCGGAGGTTGCGGCCTCGACTACATCCTTGGCACAGTGGTTGTTGAACAGGTCAGAAAGGACTAGAAAAGGAATAATGACTTTGAACCGGACGCAAAAAGNTTTTTTTATCAAATTCTTACGCTTGGCGGCAAAAAAACAACCCTGAACTCATATAGTTTTTTCTTTTATATTTCTCCCGACAACAATCCCAGCTGAGATGTTCACGCTCCAGTCAACAAGCCTTATTTTAGCCGCACTCCAACTGAATCAAGCGCATCAACCGCCCACTGAGGATAGTTGGAAGGGCTGCCGTAAATCTTCTGAAAACGTTGTTTGATGAAAGCGGGAAACCTGTCGTCAACAATCGCGTTGCGGATCTCAGTCATGAGGCAAGCCTGGTAAGTCAGATTGTGCACAGTCACCATGTGGCACGCGCTGGCGAGATTCACCTTAAACATGAGGTGGACGTACGCCCTGGTGTACGTCTTACACGTTGTGCACGGGCAGCGGGCCTGAATTGGCTTAAAATCTGTCGCGTACAGTCCGTTTTTCAGCAGAAGCTGACCCTCCGGCACGAGCGCTGTGCCGAAGCGCGCAGTCCTGGAAGGATAAACGCAATCAAACATGTCACAGCCCAAGGCCACGCAAACAATCAGGTCCGCCGTGTAACCCACGCCCATCAAGTATCGCGGCTTGTTGTGGGGCAGGCCGTCCGTGCTGACTGTCACCATCTTCCAAAACTCGTCCTTGCACTCACCACCGCTAAGGCCACCAACAGCATATCCGGGCACAGTTCGGGCGGTCATCTCCCGCAGGCATTCCTTGCGAAGTTCTTCGTCCAAGCCGCCCTGGATGATGGGAAAAAGGAACTGCTCGTTGGATCTTTTGTGGGCGGTCATGCATCGGTCCAGCCACCGAACGGACCTGTGCATCGCCTCTTTGAACCTCCCCTGATCAGTCGTCGTACTGCTGACCACGTCGTCCAGCTGCATGATGATGTCGGCCCCGATCGCGTTCTGGATCGCCATGGACTTTTCAGGAGACAGCATCATTATCGATCCGTCTTTCGGGTGAGCGAACTGGACTCCTTCTTCCGAAAGCTCGGACAGCTTGACGAGCGAGACCATCTGAAACCCGCCGCTGTCGGTAAGCAACGCTCTCGGCCAGCCCATGAACTTATGCAAGCCACCAGCTTCTCTGAGGATCGCCTCTCCTGGCTGGTTTCCTGTGTTTAAACAGAATTTAATTTAAGACGCTTTGTTTAAAAACTTTGTTTACGTCACCAAGTTTTAAAATTTCTTCGTTAATTCTCCTGCTAGTGATGGTTCTACGTTCGAGTACGCGGCACTGAAAGAGCGTCCGAGCGCTCGTATAAAATGTAATGTTTGGGCGCATATTTCCGCTTCTGCACTTTTTTTTTACAAACTGCAAAGTGCCATCGGGTGCAGACGCCACTACATACTGCAAACCAAAACTTTGCAAAAGACGCATTTGAGACATTACTTCCAACCTCCTTAGATATAGCCCTAACCGGTTTTAGGCACCATTACATTTGTCAGAAGGAAACGCAACACATACATCCGGGTATTTTTAAGGAAAATGTTAGGTACCCAGTATGGACCTGTAGGGACCCGATTTTCTCTGATTCTAGGGACCCGATGATAATTTTCTCTGATACTACGTACCCGAATCGGGTCCCTAAAATACCTTAAAAAACCCTGTGCATACATAAACTTTTGAAGCACATCTATTCTGCTTTTTGATGTCTGCCTGGCTTCACCGACTTTAGCCGACGTTATCTAATTTTCAACTGAACGGAAACGAAATTCATACAAGGCGCAATCTTTAGGTTTGGGTGTGTTTCTTTCCTAATACTATCATATGCATATGCTATCCCATGCGCACATTTCTTTGAAGTATTTTCAACTATCTAACCTTTTTTCCTTTATACATTAATATAGATTTTGAAAAAGCAGATATGGCAAAAAAGCAAATAAACGCAACAACAGAATGGACAGCCTTGCTGTATTTAAAAAAATAAACGTTTTAGTCGTTACGAAACGGTATCGACGTTCTAAAGAAGGGTTGTTAACCAAAGGTACCCATACCTCTCGGGGTAAGGGATCCATATTATGAGCGTACGTTATCGATTTCGTTTTGCTCTTTGCAAAAAATGACAGAGTTGCCGGTGCTTATAATTTTTATTTCATATTCTCTTTCTAGACATCTATATCCACAGTATAGCAAATTCAACCTGTTAATCTTTATTTTGAAAGTCATGCTGGCAACTAACAAAAGAAATCTGATGGTTCTTTTGACAGTCAAACGAAAGAGGTATGGCACCATACTGGAGAGTTCATTTGGGGTCTAGATTTATAAAAGGTTAAGAACTTCCGTTCTACAGCAATTGTAGTAATACTAGTGGTAACGTATACATCGGCATGCATACCTTTGAGGATCCACGTCTGGACTGATTGGTGTAAAAGATTATTCTTTTGAGGAGGTAATATTAAAAATTTAGCGCCAATCCGGTGAAACTACTCATCGCTATGAAGTTTGTTGGTGCGTTGCATTATCCCATATTGCAAAGGTATTCGATTAAAAATTGCTTCACGGCAAGCAAAAATTACCGATAATGTACTTCTTCGGAAAACGTAAAATAATGACTGAAGTTTAAACAACTGCCTTGTTATACCAGTTATTCAGAGGCAACTTCCTTTCCGAGCTCTTCCGTTGTACTCCAAATACCAAAGTTTAAATTACTTTCAACAATCATGTTGACGTTCGTTCTTCCGTAAGATATTAACTTTATAATTCTTTGAATGGGTCTTCTAACTCATAACCACAGTTTCCTTCACTGTTGTTCAGACGACGAAGTGATCCGAAACTTAATTTTAGCGTTTTTGTCAAGTTAATCAAGGTTTTTCTTGTTTCTTCTCGCAGTCATGCCTGGCTTGTGAAGGCAGGAGTGTGCCGAGGTTACATGGCGTCCTGGGCAAGAAACAAGTTTGGTAACCCCTGAGAACAAATGCACTGTATTCCTGCAACATTGTTGGGACTTTTCGGGCCACCAGTCATTTGGCGCACGGGGCATTGTCCCTCCTTTGCTTCCCTCGTAACCCCCTGCGTGAAGGGTAGCTTTATCTTTGGTTTGATGCAGAGCTTCTGGCATTTATTTTGTAGCAAAGGATTTTGCAAAATTATTTCACGTAATCTACTGAGCAACTGAAATCTGCAAGACTCAGTGAAAACACGCCAAAGCACTTTTCCGACAACGTTTGTGTCAAAATGCGTTTTTATTTAAAGAAGAGCTACTGAGCGAAACGCAGACTCTGCGTCTTAGCGACATAAGCTACGTTAAAAAGTTTTGGCAATACAAGCTAAGTTCAAATATTGAACATTAAGAAAATATTTTATTCATATCCACCATTTTGCTGCAATGATTTCAAAGTCATTCGATTGTACACCTATGATTAAATTAATTTGCTTGCCTTTATTTAGCATGAAAGGTTTAAACACAACTTATTGCAAGTGCACGTAACCTTGCAAAAATTTCGCTATCGGTAATCGGACCATTTGCCTTTCAAGTAGAACTACCCAACATACTTTTAAAGTTCGCACATTTTGTTGTTGGCCCAAATTGGCTACAAATCATGGATTATCAGTAGGTTAGCAGGAACTGGCCAGCCTACATAGGGGGAAGCGAGATAAGGTGGAAGGAGTTCAGATAACAATGGCAGTAATTCATCTCTCTCTCGTGTCACTTATCATGTATTTGTATGCTCCCACAGGTAAGTTCTCATCAGATCCATGCAGCATGTGTTAATAGCCTTAACATACGAGGAGGCATTCAGCAACAGCATTTTACCAAAATGTTACAAACTATTGAAAAGATGCCAAAAAATCAGAATTGGCCAATGCAAAAATTAAATGCATCAACTCATGAAGCATATTCCATGAAACTTAAAATGGGGTAAAAAAGTGATTTACTGTATTTAGGCACAAGAAATTATTTAGCAATGCTGCAAAAGAAACCATTTTTATGAAAAGAACAAAAGCCAGCAAATTATGCTTACATTAGTTTAATGCCAATCACAAAGATTCACAGCCACAACCAGCTGATATTTTCGAAGGTGCGAGGAATATGATTGCAACTTGGCTTAACAATTAAACATGTTTCTGAAAATTTTAGGGGAAGGGGAGATTGCCTGCTTTTCCACCTGGCTGTGGCCCTAGCACAAGGACACAGCAACGTTTGTTTTGATTAGAACATGGCTTCACAGAGGTACAGTAATTATTATTTAAGTCCTTACCCAGGTGGTAGGTGTTTCCAAGCATAATCTGTATTCCAATGTTTTCCAACTGCTTAGGTGTTAGTCCTTTCAATGTGCCTTGAGTTCCAACAGGCATAAACACAGGGGTGTCAACAACATGGTGAGGCAGAGATAATTTTCCAGCACGAGCTTTGGTTGTACTACATTGAGCTACAACATCCATAACTACTTATTGCCTGTCAAGCATTAAATGGATATTGGTTAAGAGCTTAGAGCTGCTATAATTACTGCAAAAATTTATTCAGCAGGTGTGCAAAAATTGTACAGTGATTATTATTGTTTTATTTTATTTACACAACAGACAAAAACTTCCAAAAACCTGTTAAAAAAACCAACGAAAGTATAAAAATCAATTAACAAGACTGAACAAGGGTTTCACCAGTGTCAGTTAGTTTTGAAGATGACACGAGTTATTTTTTGTAAGAGCCATAGGTGACAAAGATATTTTTACTTATAGTTGCATCATATAAAAACTTAAAGTTGTCATTTTTACCTTTAAAAATATAGTGCTATACTTCACAATGGTAATGTTTTTTGTCAGACATAATTTTTTCGAATATGTAGAAAATTTGCTAAAATCAGCTACCTCATGGCAACAGCACATCCAATAGTGTATGAATTAATAAAAAGAGTACAGTATTCCCTAACAATGTTATGACAAATTTTGCTGTATAAAAGATTGTACAACTTTGAATTTAAAGATTTGAGCTCACAAATAAGTTTTGAAAATATTTTAAAAACCAACATCAATGTTAGAAGTTCTTTGAATAAAAGGTTTGCTAACATTACTCCGATGTAAAATAGTTACCTGATTTTAGTAAAAATAAAACCTGCTCTATTAAAAAATATACATTTTTTATTCTAAATATATATACATATATTTTACCTTCTTTGAAAATATTATCATAACCATCTCTTATTTTTTAGGGTTTACGAAAGTGAATACATATTACATATATGCTATTGTGACCTATCTAGACTTGTTGTGATGCATTTTTATATATATACTAGTAAGCCTAACTGCACATCTCAGTTTTGTCAAGCTAAAAATTATGACCAAGACTGATTTTGGGATAAGGCTTTTATTTTGTTATTCTTCAATAACTGATGGTTAATCATAAGTCATGACATGATTTATTGTGAAAGCTTCATTTTGAATGTCTAGTTGAAAATATTTTAGACTAAATTAGGCTGCAACACAAGAAGTAGCCAAGGTTGTGACTTAAAAGCAAAATTTTAATGTTTTTGTGGAAAATGTAAAGCAATAGTTCTTAGATCATGAACTTCATATATCAAATTAACTAGAGATTGACCAATATGGTTTTTTTGGGGCTGATACCAATATATCGGCCATTCACGGACTGATTGCCGATACTTCCAAAATTTTTAAATCTTGCTTACTGCTTCATTTAAAAAATATATTGTATTCTATACCTTACAATTTTTTCAAAAACTTCAAAAATAAGGATTTATGAGCTAACATTTTTCAAATTGTGGCAATTTCAATATTTTCCTATGATTTTCAATTAATCTGATTAATTATGATGCTTTTGTTTCAGCTACGACAGGCGATGCATGCTACATGGCTCATCTTGTCTGCTTGTTTATAAAAATGTGTTGTTGCGATATAACTGTCTTGACTTGGTTCGTTGTGCTTTCTTGCACAAATTGTCTGCATATGTGAGGAATATAACAGCTTTTTGTCAACACCTACTGAGGCCAATGAAATTGGCTGTTTTCGCCGATACCAATACATCGGCAAAACCCAAATGTCAGCCAGGCAGATACATCAGTCCATCTCCGAAATTAACTGTTTCCTTACATTGCACAATCATGATAGAAAGTTAGGAACCTATCTAGCAAAACATTTTGTCATCTGAAAAAATCTCAATTCAGAATAAAAAGCTTAGGACCCAAAAACAGAAAAAAATGTTTTAGTTCTAGTTAAAGACCTTCAGGTGATCTGGAAGCAACTGATTATACTCTTGGTACACCAAAGATTCATACATTCACTGTAACCAAAAAAAGTTTGATCAATTGTACATGATCTTGATCCAAGTGCGATGAAATAATACAAATTATTTGAATTATTGAATTTAATTATTATTTTTTATAAATGCCTCAGAAGTTTCAAGTGATGTGGAACATATCACAACTGTGTAGCATCATCATAGACTGTGCGATTAACAAGATAGTTAATGAATGAGCAAAGAAACACAGCACAAGGAGAACAATGAAACATACAGAAAAAACAAACAATCACAAGGTAATATCTATGCATTGAAACAAAGGCAAGTGGTGGGTAGTAATACTGGACAGCGCACTGGGAACAACTAAAATCAGATCAACCTTGCACAGTGACTAATATGCTGACAGTGTTCCATCTGATCACAGCTAAGGACTGGGGCTGGTAGAACCATTGTTGCTCCCTAGAGTCACCAGACATATCAACAATTTTGTTTTCAAATATTTGGGAAAAATTCAATGATTTGGGAGAGGCTGTTTTACACTTTTTTTATTGTTGCACCTTGTGCTCTTGGTGTCAGACAAATAGTTTTGATGGATTGTGATATAAATTATTTGGGAAAGATATATTTTCCAGTTTTAATCGTCACAGCTTATGTTTCGATTTACTCATTTCAGTCTTGAGTTTGTTGCTTTCCCTCCTTTTACTTCAACCTTTCAACTTTTCTCATTGCTCCAGTAGACCCCAGCAGTTATTCATTGACCCCCTGGCCAATCAGTGATCCCGTTTGACCCAATGACTAGTACCACACTCAAACTCAGTTGCAATTGAATACATGCCCCGTAGAGCAGATGGAATACCGTTGCATACTATAACGAAGCTGAAGAGACAACAAGGGTGGAAATCAAAATAGCCCATCAAGATTTTAGGTATTGCAATATGTTGAACATATTACAAAAAGTTTAGCACTAAAAAATAATCCAATATGAATAGGTAAAGAAAGGGTATAGAAAGAGTGGTTAATTAGTGAGTTAAGTTGGTCTAAAAATAATAACAATTCATGCATTTGTGCTATGACATAAACACACCTATCACATATCTATAGAAATATATGAACTAATTGTGTATTTACAAACACAAATATTCTACACGAACAAGCTTTAAAGGGGCCTAGGAATTAGACCAGTGTTTCCCAACCGGGGTGCCATTTACAGTACTTAGGTGTGCTGCAAGCCAATGTGTTTGAATACATCATTATAAAATACTTTTTAAAAATGTCATCAAACCTTTAAGCAAACTGCTATGGATTCGCCACTGGGTGCGGCAAATTATATTTCTTTTTTGCAGGGTGCTGTAAGTTTAAATAGGTTGGGAAACACTGAATTAGACTGAAGCCAATCATTCAATTCAATGTCAATAATGTCTGTTTTAGATGAAAGATCCTGGAGGTTAGCGTCACTCTGATTGCTTCGAAAGCCGTTCGCTTCCTCTACTTTCTTACCATACTCGACCGATTCTGTAATCTGTTCTTCCTGTTACCCACAATCAATTAATCCTCCAAAATTCAACGTAGAAGTTGCAATGATAGAATAGTCGAACGGTGGAGTGTGATTACATCACAACGGAGCAGGGTTGTCAAATGTAGACAGACCTTTCAAGCTAGAAAAATTGCAAAATTCCGCTAGAATTCGCATGAATTAGACCAATTGTATAGGTCGCTAGACCAATTATCCGCGAGAATCTAGCGGATTTAGGCCGCCAAATCAATTATTTTGCAGCTTAGATAGGATTACAATCCGTTAGATCTTGCGGAAAATCCACTAAATTGGTAACCCTCCCTGCAACGGAGCGTGAGCATGGTGCTAGTTTTGCTGAGTAAGTTGTCTATAAGGGACTTTCCCTTCACATAGCCCCCATGAATTTCCCATACAATATAAAAGCAAAGCGAATGCGTGCTCTAGTGAATCTAAAATTTTACCAATGTCGAAAAATTTTT
>JGI24021J15306_10010261_pt1 | contig 11614 bp, 5 predicted proteins | sample Ectturendosymbi1_FD_15306 | JGI IMG/M metagenome (IMG submission 15306)
GCAGTTCTATTGCTATGCACAGAAGATGATAACAGTTGTTATCGAAACGTTTGCAAGATGTCAGTTGTATCGTTTGCTTTGGCCGTAGTATTTATTATAACGGAAAGAAGTTTAAACAAAAAATTATGGAATAAAACAAAGCGAAAAAAGTTCTCAATTGATGACAAAATCAACAAAAAAAATGTTGAGAAATTCTACAATGATAAAACAATGCACAGTAATATTAAGCCTCTATGCTCCAGAACAATAAAATGAAGCAAGATTGCTCATGATTTCACATGGCGATTTATATTTTTTCACACCTTTCCCTTCACCTTTTCAGTAAGTTGGTAACCACACATAAGCAAGCAACCTCTTGCGAGGCTCTTATTAAGGTGGTGTTAAATCTATGTACGAATGTAGCCTACCTAATAGTTCGCAAAAGATCTTTTTTCTTCTGATCGCGAAAGTTCACTGTTTCTTGAAAATCTCTTTACAGGTGGGTTCTCATGCCCACGCTGCTTACGCCTATGTAAATGTATCGTGTAACGTGTTCAAAAGCTTAACAGAAAATTATATTTTTTGTTGTGCAATGTGCTGGAATTAATAATGTTAATATTTGGGCGGAAATACTTTAGTAGAAGTACATTCAGTTTTATTTCTTCAAAAGAAACTCTTGCAAGTTCTCCACTTTTTCAAATGTATGATGATCGCTGCGTAATGCGCAGTTACATCGAAAATCGTCATGAATAGCATTTATCATTTTTAAAGGATGTTGATTTGGTCTTGGTTATAAATATCTGATCTTACTTGCAGTTTACAATTCTAGAAACCGGGAAAGCTTCTGGTAAAGTATGGGGAATGTTTATGGAAACATGAACTGTCAAACTAAGTTCATGTTTTCATAACTAAGGTCAAAGTAAGCACTTAATTGTTTCAAAATTTTTAAGTAAGGATGAAAATATTTAAGTATCTTCAACACTCGATTTAGATTTTCGATTACCAAGGAAAGCCAGCTCACGCGCCTGGCCGGAACATTCGAAGCACTGTCGTTTCAACGAAAGAAATTTTACCAGTACAAATTTAACGCTGGTCAAACATTCTGATTTTTTGCATTTATGAGCATGTTTTAGTTTCCTTGTTATTTCACAATAAAGGTTTTGTACATACAAACAACAAAATTGTTTCCGAACTTTTGCAAAAACAGTTTTTGTTTTATGGCTCCATTTATTTCTTCTTTGGTGTCCATGAGACGGCTGATGGTTAATTAAAAATGTGATGAGTTACATTTCCGCGTTCATATCAATCAACACAAGAATGAACGAGATCATCGCACGGTTTACGTTTTCCAGATGCTGTTAGGAGTTTGACGAATGGTTGCCGTGTCTCTAGGTTATGGCTTATGGAGCCATCCATAAGTTGCGTCACACTGTTATGAAGGATAGGAAGTTTCGGTTTTTGTGACGTTTCGTGAAAAAGAGAAAAAAGGCAAAAACTGTGAGATCATAAAATCGTCCAAGGCTTTTCAACCGCAATACGATTAAGTACTTGCCTTAACTGCAAATACTTTCGAAGTCTCATTTCCAAAATCTTTTGACTGACGCAGTTATTGTCAGAGTGCGTCAAAAAGAAGACATTTGTATTGACCTCGTAGTCAGGGACCGAGTTCAAGGGGGGACGGGGGAACTTGTCCTCCCCAACTTTTGGACAGGGGGACATAATATCATTTGTCTCCCCAATATTTTGTGATAAAAAATAATGTAGTTTTACAAATTTCATGGTTACGTTACTGTTGGAAACTTCCAGCATAAAGGGAATAAATAAGAAAAATTGACATTATCACTAGACTAGATTGTCTATAGACACAGTGTACGGATCTACTAAGTAAACTGAATTATCATGACTATTGATAATTGTGTGTGTTATTTTGAATTAACCGAATCGGTGTGTACATAAATGTCGCTCAATTATGTGACTGATTCGTGTCATGTTCTTGTGAGTCGAATTTCTGTGTTGGTCTGTAGCCCGCAATATCGAGAACACCGTTGCCACTGCTAGTATGTACAAAAAGATCTTGTGGTTTTTATTAGCAGTACATTTTATTTCGGGACTGACCAAATTTGAATTAACACAATTTTTTAGCATAAGTATGTCTATTTAAGCCCAACTCTCAGAATTAATGTGTTTTCATATTAAATACAGTGCTAGATATAGCACCATTATACAGTACCAGTTGCTATACCACCACTGTGGGCGTAGCCAGGGATAACTTGTGTCATGGTTCCTAAGATATATAATTTCCATAATTTGCCCCCATTTTGCCAAATTTACAAAAACAATCATACTACAGTTGAGTGAACATGATGACGTCATCGAAAGTTTGTCCCCCCAACGTTTTATATTTCATTACAAACTCGGTCCCTGCCCGTAGTGATATAGAATGATGTAAACAAAATCGTAGCCGTGGGCGTGTCCGCAGGGGGCAGCAAAAAGGGCATTTCCCCCCTGGAAATTGTGATTGAGAACCAAAAATTTCTAGAAAACCTGAAGTCAGCAGCTTAATTCCGATTATTTGACTTAATTCTTGCAGTGACATTTTATGTGCCGGTATGACACTCACACTGCACAAGAGATAGGTTCGCTGCTCTGGTTTCATGCAGTGATGAGTTTGAAGTTCACTAAATCCGCTCTTTTGCTTGAAGGGGCAGGTTGCGAAACTTAGGAGCGGATTTTTCTACTATTGACCTTCGTTGCGTAACAATAACAACAAATCTTGAAAGGTTCACTTCAAGATACGGCAGTAGGCGTTTTGCCGCATGTGACTCTGTGACGGTTGAATTAGGTTGAACTAATGGACGTAGACATCTCGGCAGGCACTGTAATGCAGCGAGACAGTGACTGCTGATAGCATTAAGTAACGTAGCGTTTTACGGTGAGAAAAGAAGTATGAATGAAAAAGAAGCATCGCTGCCAATGAAGAGCATTTTTGTGACTGTTGCCGTACCATGAGGCATTCTCTTCGTAGTTATAGACAGGGTAAAGCGTTTTGTGAACGTCCATTTGCATTGCATCGTCAGGAACCTACAAATGATATGCAAAATGTCGCCTTTGCCCCAGTGGAAAAATTTCTGCGGGCGCCCATGAATTCGTAGCAACTTGTCTGCATTGTGCATCTGCGCGACTACAGCTGTTGAACTCCGGCGTTGTAATTTCTATAAGAACTACATCAAATTCAGATTCAAACCTAAATATGAAACCTCTGCCATCGATACCTTTGAACAAAATAATTTTCCGGATTTACCAAACGTCTCAGTTTGAATGGGACAGCTTAATATTTTAGGATAATGTCACGATGTCTTGGTTGTTTGCTTGTCCCTGAAAACAAGTCTGGTTGCAGGCAACAGGTAAATAAGAGGGCTGCGAAGCTTTGTGGAGGGAAACGTGCATGAACGGTACAAAAAATGCAATGACTATTTTTTGCTCTTCAATTTAGTTTCAGAGAAAATTTTGCACGAAATCAAATTTGCACACCTTGTTTCAGCTCCGCCCACATTCAAAACCCATTACCGTTTGCTATTTCATAGTTTCAGAACATAGATCACGTAATGTCCCGGGAAAGAAAACATTGTCTCCATATTTTGCAGTACATGTAAATTGCTATGCTTCAACATTACTGAATAACAGGGTCAAAAACCTTTTTGAAACTGAGAGTTAGTTCCGGTTTGATACACACATCTGAAATAAAAAATTTGCTCAATTTACCTATAATTAGGTTATAATTAATTAATTAATAATATTCATGTATGTGAAAACACTGACCACGTTGATGATTTCTCACAATAATTTTCGATGATGACTTCCAAAAGTAGGAAATAGATAAATATCATTATGCAATGTTTCATTTCTGTTACTATCTTCTAATATTTACATTTTCAAAAGATCACTTTCACAAAATTTTCACTAGCCGCTAACAATTTATAACAAATCTTGCTATAGTTTGCACATATATTCTGCAACATACAGAAATAAACTTTCAGATTTTACTGGGCTTATCACAAATTGTGCAGTATTTTTAACAAAATTATCGAATGTTAGAATTCTCAAACACATTTGTCTTTCAATAATTAAATTCAAATTTGTAATGGCTGTACCATGTTGCTATTGAACATCTGGTAACTAATCTTTACAAATGCGACGGAATTGAAACTATCAGCAAATATTTAAAAATAAGATATCGATTTCACCTAACATTACACATGCTCAGTCCAAAAACCTGCAAGCAATGCTTACGAGTGAAACGTTGAAAGGATAAAATAAAAGCAGAATAAGTAAACAAACTCAATGACTATGAACGAAAACCTCCAGGTTTGGCTGCGATGAATCAGCTTGCCACGCACTGCTGTCATAACTTTGCGATGATTCTGACTGCACATATCCACATTTCAGTATAAATACACCACAAGGGTAACACAGTCGAATCTGATCGCAACGTGTTTTGCTAGGAAATCAATTTTGCGTCAGCGATGCATCTTCGGTTCAACAAATTGCAACCAAAAGCTTGCAGGTGCCATGACAAAAAAAACTAAAGAAAGTTCAGAGAAAGTGCGCACACTTCAGTTAGAAGCACACGCTAGCCCATAAAACTGCTATCACCAGAGCCAAAAACCAAGTAGGCCTAACTCAAACTACCAAACGGCTGACAAGGAGCATCTCTGTGAATGAGTCACCCAACAAATTCAATAAATCAGAACACACACCGCGACAAGCAAAAATCTGGAAAATAACCTACGTCTTTCCCAAATTATTGCTTACACTGGAACTTCAAAACTATCTGACGCCAATTATGGAAAAACGCAACGCAAAAGGGTCGTGTATTTAAATTATCTTGTAATACAGTATTGACTATTGGGCTTTGTTTGGTGCTTACGGATTTTTCAAAACGGTTGGCCTTATTGCTCATGACAACCTAGCAACCTTCACCTTGCTCATCTCCAAGCTCTATAAGGCACTAAGCTTCCTGCTGCCAACTTCTGTGCTGTGTACAGTTGAGTGTGTACCTCCTGGACACAAAAATTACACTCAACTGCAGTTACAATAGCGTCTGTAGAATAAGAGTATTATTGTAGTGCAGTGTGTGCGATGATAAAATTGGCACATTCAAGATCAGTCAAAACGTAGTAATGACTGCAAAAAAGCACTCGCATGCGCTCGGTGATGAGGACGAAGAGATAAAGGTTTCTACTGATATTATTCAGGTTTGTAAATGTTACAAATGTATGGTTGACTTACTTAGTTACGTACAGTAGTAGGTATGAGCTTGAATTAAATTAAATTATTACCTTATGAACTACAACTACTGTATGAATGAAGCAGATCATGATTTGTAAACAGTAAGTTCAGTTCAGACAAAGATTTTTTGAACTTTGTTTTTGACTTGGATCTTGCATTTTTTTAAAGATTATTGTGGTTCACTGGTTGAACTTACTTAGCTAGCTGTAATCTCCAAAATATGTGGAAATTACATTTTGTCTTGCATCTCACCATCTGTGGCTATTCTGTGTCATAGGCAAAGGCAGTAGGGCCATGACCCCCTTCAAATTTTTGCATATCTAGATTATGTGCTTTGAGAAGCGGCGTCCCAAACAAAAACACTATTAATGGAAATAACAGCCAAAGAAAACGATATAAATGACATAAAAATACTGTTGCTCGCCTAAAGTCAAAAACTTCGGCCCCTCCTAAAATTTTAAATTTGATCTTAAAATACCTTCATTTCTTACCCACTGCCAGGTTCTTATATGATGATGAGCAAATGATGTTGTAGTTGGAGCGCTGTAAAAGTGTTCTTGTGCCTCTCAGGGTTGACTGTGTATTATCACCTACTTTTTTTGTAATGCACAACGACTGCTGTGTATATTGGCATATAAGCCAACTCAAAAAAAAGTTTATCAAATTAGGAGGGTGGCTTATTTGTGCATAAATCTGATCTCACACAAACAAATTGACATGACACCACTTGTCAGATCATGCAATATCACCAATACTAGCATTCAGTCATACATACTGCCATAAAAATTGACTTTGAGATTGCACAAAATAAAGTTATTGCGACAATCTACAACTCTTTTTTAATATTAACTTTAATTGTACCTCAAATATAATGCAACATAATCATGTCTGATTAAGCAACACACCATGGTATTTTGGGGGTCGGCTTATATGTGAGTTTTTGTAAAATTTTTTATTTTGGGACAGTTTTAAGTGTGGCTTATATGCGAGATCGGCTTATGTGCAAGTATATACGTTAAATATTTTTGTGCTCTTGTATTAGTCGACTATGCTCATGATAGGGACAAAATAAATCAGATCATTATGTAAGCAAGGATGCCCCAGTGTTTTCATCATCCTTAGAGATATGTCAAAGAACTATTTGACAGAACTAACCACAACCTACTGTTCACTAAACTAATTGGGCACATGTGGATGTATCAATGTGCATAGTCACTAGTGAGACTAATGAGTTGGCATAGGCAACGCACCATGCAAGTAAAATGGGGCACCAACTTTTCATCCCCTTTTGCTGTAACCAACGGGGTTAGGCAAGGGGAATTCTGAGCCCATATCTATTTGTTGTTTGCCTTGATGAACTCTCAGACCAGCTAAGTTCAACCAGAGTGGAATGAACTGTAAAATTAGGATTGTTAAATGTCAATCATCTAATGCTTGCTGATAATTAATGTGTGTTCAGCCTTAGCGTTAGTGGTGTCCAGTGTTTTCTAAATATTTGTGGTGACTATGCTACTGGATACAAAATTGCTTTCAATCGCAATAAAACAATTGGACAGTTGATGTTCATTTTTCCCCCAAATATATAAACATCCTATTCCATAATATGTTTTTGTGAATAATGTACATGTACAATCTTCTGACCAAGTGAAATACCTTGGTGTATTGCTAAATGTCTCACTAAAGGATGACATGATGATGATATCCCAGAAACAGGTGAAATCGCTGTACTTGTGCAGCAAACAGCTAAGAGGCATATTGGCTCAGTGCTCACCTGCAGTATAAATTGCTTTATTTTATATTTAGTGCCTATTATATGCCAATGTATGCAAGTTGCCAATTGTGGAGAAAATACACACAGACAAGTATGAAGCACTAACGAGTTGTATACAATAATGCCTGTGAAATTATGCATTACAAACCTAAACATTTAAGTGTTTGCCCACACCAAGTTAAACATTGTGTCAAGATTTCTGATGCCTTCTCTGGAAACAATTTATATTGCTTTTATTCATCAAATGTTGTCACTTAATAAAGTTGGACCTTGAGGTGGCATTCAGAATTAAATGGACTAACATTTTGAATCTAGAAAAAGTACACCTTAAGTTTGGTGACTGGCTGAAACACAGCGTGTAGCAGTAAAACACAAGCAGATTCGATTTGCTGCTGCACGCCATTTTTGCAACGTTGTACATCCTCATCTAATACGTTTCACAGATCTTCAGTTTTCCTCAAATGCTCCTGTATGACAGTGACCAACTGAAGTAGTTGTTGACACATTGTTTCACTATATGCGTCTCACCAGTTTTGCCTTTGCGTATCAATGAAAACCTTCATGTATGCTTCATAGTGCCTAAGGATTTTTGTATTTTCTTGTGATTACTCTATCACCTCCAACATGAAGGCAATGTGTGGAGGCCAAACGTGTAAAAAAAGAATATATGTGACAAGTAAAACATCAACTGTCAAATCTTGCTTTAAATGCAGTGAAAATAAATGGTTGTCAGTCTCATGCTAAATGTTTTGCAAAACATTTGAAATCTTGACCAAAACATTGCACATGCTTTTGTATGCTGCTAAGCATCCTCGTTTGATTTGTTTTTTGAATGTTAGCAGTTTACCTCAAAATCTGATGCTAGAATGTCTTCACTTCTCTCTACTACAGGATCCATGTATGACAATGAGTTAATGAAGTTACAGTTGGGGTGCTGTTAAAGTGTTTTGCATTTCTCAGTGTTCATTGTGTACTAACACCTACTCTCTAATGACTAACCATTTTTTTGCTCTTGTGCTATTCAATTACCATTGTGATACAGACCACAGAAAATATATACTGCATGTGTTATTTCCCAATTGTCCTTTGCAACATCATAGTTCAAATGCTTTTATCCGCTGTGTTGAAATTTTTGTGGTTCAAATGTTTGAAACTGTTCATGGCAAAGGAAAAAAACTAGTGACTATAATAGCCTTTTCTTTTTGCTGTTACAGCCTTTCTTGCTACAGTTTTGCAAAGGAAACCATGATGTTCTAAGAGAAAAACATAGTCTTTTTCTTTAACCCTCAAATGACAGCCTGGGTACAATTGTAAATTTTTTGTCTTTAAACAGTGATACTTTATTTAGAACTTCTATAGAAAGTCGTGGCTCCTTGACATCTCTAAGCTTTACTTTAGGTTGCCCAAGCAAACTTTCAGAAAAGAAATTTCACTATGTTTGGTGAGGTGTTGTAAAAACAAACTTTACCCCCGAAGAAATAGTATAGGTACAATTGTACCTTCATACATATACAGGGCAAAATTGATGCATAAAAAACAACAATGTTTTTGAATGGTAGTTTTGTCTCATTCAGAAAGAAATAATACAGTTAGAAAGCACTGTGACAATGAATATCAAAACATTTCCAGATAGTTCCTACATGATAACAAGTGATGTGTGTTGTCCTTGCTCTTTGGTAATGGATGTTCATTAGAAACAGGATTCATGTAAAGCATACTTCTGTGTATGCCAACAGCAATCAAAATGCGATGAAATATGTGGAACTCCACTTCAGTAAATAGCTCTAATATCTTTGTGGTGGCTGTTTAGACACTAAGGTACTTGTGTGCAAGAAGACAGCAAAAAACATCACACATTTCTATACTTCCTGTTTGTTTTTAGCAAAATGATGTCACTCATATGTGGACAGATGGTCAATTTGAATAACTCTCTTACTGGAAACAGACTGCTGATTTCTGCTGGTCTCAAGTGCACAGCATAATTGTAATGCTTAACACTTTAAGAGCCGGGGTACAATATATTTGTACTTTGATTTCAGCCTAAAACCAGCAGTTGTCGGTTGCCTTTACAACGCCCTAGCTCCTCTGCCGATTGCACTAGAGAGCTGTTGAAGGGCTTACACGAATTGGCAGTCTTCTAGATTGCACTCGAAAAAATTTTTTTGGGTGGGTTTGAGGATTTTTTGTGAGTGACGTCATAAGTGATGTAGTTTTTGGGTCATTTTGGCCCATGTTGCCTGGCCTAAGGCCTAACCGCTAGGCCAAAGGCTTTCACTGAAGTTTTCAATGGAAACTAGGCTCGAGTCTGAGTCTTTTGAGCCTTTGATCGACTTTCTAGCGTTTCTGGTTCAAAAGTTATGATCTTAAATAAACAAATTAAATAATTATCTAATTACATAATTTAGTCAAAAAGTTTTACTAACTTAGATCATAACTTTTGAACCCGAAACCCCAACAGGTCATCCAAAGTATCAAAAGACTCGGATTGTAGCCTAGAGTCCAATAAAACCTATAGCGAAATACTACCATCTAACGGTTTGGCGGCCAGGTGAAGGTGGCCAAAAAGTCCTCCACTTAATACGTCACTGACAAAAAACCTGCACCCCCAAGCAAAAAAAATTTTTTGCGTGCCAACTACAAGATTTGCTGCGTCTTTTGACGCTTCGACCAGGTCCGTAACCTGAACAGGAGCGGAGATATTCCTGCACAAAGCCACATGCAAATCAGCTGTTTTTTTGCAAACCGCTTGAATTAACCCAGACGTCAAAGTGTTAATCGGATTGATGCAGTAGTGTAGAGTCACAAGAATACCCAAAAGAACACAAATATGTTGTAAAAACAACATTATTCAACCTAAACGAAACAATTCTCAAGTAAAGAATTTGTTCCTTCAAAACTACTTGTGTGCTATGCCCCTGTTGAATAAGAGCAAAAGCCAATCATTTTACAAAACCTAACCTAAATTGAATGTACATACAAATTACTATCTAAAAATAGCGCATATCTTAAGCTCAGATTTTTTAGTAAATGCATGAAGGTACAATTGTACTTATACTGTCTCATAGTGTTGTAAAATTATACCTTTGCTTTTAAAAAAACACAAAATAAGTAAATAAGCAATTATTTTATCTATAGTAGATTCACTGTTTATTTTGTGTTTTTTTCATAAATTGCCGACCACAAACCTTAGAAAGCTAATCAAGGGCTCAAAAGATACAGATTTTCCCTATTTTTTTAGAAAAAGAAACACAAAGCTCCCCTTAGCGGTTGAGGCTTAGGGCCAAATCAATCATAAAAAACCTAAACCTACCCCTATTATGACATAACCCACGAAAAGCTTCAAATACAAAACTTCCCAACTTTTCTTCAATCGAAACTAGAAGATTTTCTGCATCTTTACAGGGTTCGAACAGCTCTATCAGCTGACGAGTTATGGCTGAAACAGTCCAAGACCTTTGTGATCCTAAAGGATTAATATGAAGTGTGGTTGTCCATAAATGTTGAACTGAGATATATAAATTTTTTCATGTTTTGAAATTCTCACCATTGATTTGAGTGCTGTCCTGATCTTCCATTGTGCTATCTTCATAACTTTTGTTTTGGATACATTCATGTGGAATACTGCTTCTACACTTGCTTCAATTACCCTGTTTCCTAATGGCTAAAGTTCCTATGCATTCGCAGTTATCAAGACGACATCACATCTGTATTGAAACATTATCACACAGGAGGTCGACCATAGACCAGGTCACCTTGTTGACGCAATATATCGAGGATAGCTTTTCAGTTAAGAAAAAGGCTGGAGCTGTGCTTTTCGTTGCAGTCTATAACAGGGGTCTGCAAATAGTAGGTTGAGACCCAAATTTAGGTCGCAAGACCTTCCACTCTGGGTCACAAAATAATTTAAACTTACATTTGAACTTTTCCATTCTCGTTAGGCAGAATAAATACTATCATTTGCTATTTTATGTGCAAATTTCATACAATTTTTGTGCAAGAAATATGCTACAGTCAATAGTAGTTTTAAAATTGGTATTTAATTGTACAGTATATGTATTCCACAAAATTATATGCTCAGGAAATGTTTGGGTCACAATAATTTAGAACCATATTGACGGTCATGCCAAAGAGTGTTTGTGGACTGCTAGCCTACGACACTATGGCATTGCTGCCTCACCTGCTATGGCTAATTGCAAACTACTGCAATTGCTGCCTGACAGGCACATGGTCCACATGATCATGGACCTGGCTGGCAATTGCAGCTTTACCCCTACCACTTGTAATGACAAACAAAGGAGGTTACAACACAAGAATGGCATCCCATGAGGATCTGTCTTGGCACCAAGTAAAAGCTCATCACTACAGAATGGTGTTGGCAGTCTTCCATATCAACAACAAGCAAGCTAAACATGAGCTGAAAATCAACTTCAGTGACGAAACCCTGCCCTTTCACTCCGAGCCCAAATACCTCGGAGTAATGCTGGACAGGATGTTCACGTATCACTGTCACTTTGCAAAGACCTGACATCACGCATCAAACTCTGGAGGCAGCTTGCTGAGGCAACAACGCTGCAA
>JGI24021J15306_10010262_pt1 | contig 11613 bp, 5 predicted proteins | sample Ectturendosymbi1_FD_15306 | JGI IMG/M metagenome (IMG submission 15306)
TAAACACAATCCAGTATGACGCAAACCTAATCGTTTTCCGGATCAACAAATGGCTAAAGGATACTTACGCATTAAACAAAGATACTGAAAACGCATTAAAAAAATCGATAAAACTAGTTGTCGATGTGGCATTTTTGTACGATACAAATGATAACCTTTTCAACCATTGGTTTTTAAAAAATGAAAGATATAACTTTTGATAACGTAGGTTTCATTTTGTTTTGCACAAACTCACAGCGTGTTGAGAAAAGTCAGAGCGTGACTCATTACACTCGTGTTACATAATCGCCCGCCGTTTATATGATCTTCGTTGGCAAGGATTGGTGCAGAAGAGTTCGGATAGCGGTCTTGTCCAATTTAACCCAGCTTTTGACAACTACGAGATTGTTAAGAGAATTTCAGAATGTTTCAGGATTGATTGCAACTACTGTAAAGCAAAGAAACAATTTTGAGGCCAACAGGCTTTCAAAAAGTTGAAATAATATATCAAACAATTCAACGCACCCTTGTTACAGAGATGTCGGAATGAAGACCTCTTAAAATAGTTTGTTTTTTTGCATATATTATGTTTTCTTAAATTGATTCAGATCATATTTCAATTAAATTCTTAGAGATAGATTACTTATTCAAATACATGTTTAGAATATATCCAGGTGAAAATGGAAGCAACCACATCTTCGGTATTTTTGAGAAATGCTGAAACATTAAAATCAGCTTCGTTCAGAATTTACCAACGTCATCATGAAATTGTTTTCAATGTAATGGTAAGCTATTTTAACGATGAGAAGCTCATATACGATGGAACTAATTACGTCTCCTTAATTACAGTAAGAAATGAAAAAATGTAAATGACTTTAGGTAACTGTTTTCAAACTAAGTCTGCAATAATGTAATTTTATTTTGCAACCGTATTTTTTCTGTTCTAAAATTCGACGAATATCAACGTCAACGAATAGTGAAAAAGTTTGTTGTGCTTAATTGGTACAAGATAAGCAAATGTCACTAGTGACCTGTAGTGCATGTATTTGCTACCGGTATGCCCTAGAGCCTAGACCAAAGCTCCTTAACTTGGGGGAAATTTACGCTGAGGGCAAGGGTAAATTTCATCGTCCAAAGGGGTAAATTTACTGAACCATAAATTACAGCAGATGTAATATGTTGTAAATCATTCTAAACTGTAAGAGTTTGTTAATTTCGCATTTGTAAGAAATGAGCATTATTCAGCGTATTATTGGGGGTAAATCTGGTAATTTTGTTTGATAAAATGGTAAGATATGTAAAAAAGGTTAAAAACTACTGCTCTAGACCAATCAGTTATTCAGGCTCTACTTTCTATATAACAAATAAGATAACAAAAGGTAAAAGATAAAAGTAAACGATTCATTTAAAATCCTTAACCTAACATTTAAGCTTTTCTTTCGACTTGCGGCTTTTGCAGCTGCTGCTTCTGATATAATTTTGCAAAACATTCAAGTTCTACCCTGTTCTAAATTTTTAGTATTTCCAAATCAGCACTGCGACTTAGGCTCTGGCATGATGCTGTGTTCTAATTTATTTGCGATTCAAAAAGACTTTAAATCAGGATTCTCAAACTCAAAATTCTCCGAGGACTTGATGAGGACATATAAAGAACCCGAAGGTCGCATTACGAAGCTGACAACACAATGGCGGTACCTGAACCTTAGTAAAAGCAGTTTTTACATGATATTTCTGCGAGAGGTATCATGAGCTATCGGAAAATTATTTCTAACTGTCTCTAGGTTTGTTTGAAAAGGAACTTGTTCACTCGCTGGCCGAGCATTTGTAAGCACCGGTGAATAAACTAAATAAGATAATCTAAAAGCTTATTATTTGAAAATTTTTCAAAAAGCACCGCGATCCACACAAAACGTCCTCGCGGCCACATGCGGCTCGCGGATCACATGTTTAAGACCCCTGTTTTAAATCGTGAGCCTTGGCATGCACAGATGAGTGGACTAGGAAAAAATTTGCAGCGCATGTTTCTTTCGTATGGTGAAGTCATAATAACATATTCTTCAAAAATTAACAGCTTGACCCGGATTGTGGGGCCAACCTGTCAAGATAAATTTTGCGGGGAGGGGGTTAACTGTTGCAAACGAGCTTTGATTTCGATTTTTATTCTTTTCTCGTTGCGATGTTGCTGCGTCTTAGTCAACTAAAAAATGTACCAGTTTCTTTAATAGAGCAGGATTTTAGAACTCTAGATCTTGTTTTTGCAAAATTACGCTTTCTAAGTATGCAATACGCGAATAACACAACATACTTGGTCATCTCAAAAGAAAAGTTGAACTGGCAGGTTGAGCTGAAGAAAATGTGAGCAGCACTACTATTCATTCTAACATGGTATTCATATAAGCAAAGCCCTACTGCAGGCCCATGTCCACGGCTGGGCAATTGGCGGTAGTGCCACCAAAAAAATTTGTGCCATCCCAAACTTGTTGTGCCCAAGAAATTGTTTTAAATATATAATAAGAAAACATCTTGCCCCCTAAAAAGGCATTTTTCCACCCCAAACCTTAAAACTTCGCTACGGACCTGCCCTGTTGTTACAGTTAAGTCGATTAAGTCGATCATATAACATTTTTCTTATTGCGTTTCAGACGTGAAATTGATTGTACTGAGAATCATGACTGTGCAATACCTTATAACAGTTATATACCTTGGACTGGAAAATCTTGTCATTTCCGCAGCTTTCAATGGATGGACTTTCTTGACACCTATTCTAACAGATGAAGGTTATTTCAGCACACTGTGCGATGAGCATGGCAAGGAAATGGGAGTCCTCGGGTTTGATGCACACGATGCTATTCGACTGCCCAGCACTTTACTGGCAAATTCCTCAAACTCGTCATCTGATCTGCCTTCCTCAAAAACAGCATCTTATCCAACTTGCATATCCCAAACAGAAATCTTTAATCTAATTTTCACCCTCACCACCGTGGTACAGAAGCTTGCCGCGTTCACAGGCGGCATCATCTTTCAAAGGTTTGGCACTTGGGTGACAAGGATACTGGCTTGCTTTATTTGCGCTGGAGGTCAGCTGTTTCTTGGCTTTTCGTCCGTTAATAGACCGGAGTTGCTGTTTCCTGGAATGCTCTGCCTCTCAGCGTCTGGATCGCTGTTTTACATGGTTAATATGCAAGCTGGGAACCTCTTTCCCAAAGCCCGCTCGACGATTATTTCAACACTGGTTGGGCTTTTTCTGTCCGGGTCCGTGGTGTTCTGGGTGGTCAGTTTCGTCCACGACATGGGCGTCCCATTGTCGACAATTTTCTATTTCCTCGCCAGTTTGGCTGTGGTCAGCTTATTTGCGACATTCTTCTTTACATCGAGGCAGTATTTCCCTCACCCAATCCCACAAAACTTTCGATATGGTGTGGTCGACTTCAAAAAACACAAGAAAGCAAACGAGAATCCTGAAGCTTTGAAAGCGTCGAATAACGCAAATGGTGGTTCCTTGGCCGTGGAGGAAAAGCCTGCTAGTTTTTTCACCTTGATCAGAGAAACGTTTTTTTGGACAAATGCAATGCAACTGATCATCATGAACTTGCGCAACGAGTTCTTTCAAGGCACTTTTGACACCTGGGCCGAAAGCGTTGTCGACGGAGAAGCAGAGCTAGACAAGCTAACTAACGTTTTTGGTATCATATTACTCTGCGGAGGGATTGCAGCTCCTTTGACAGGTATTGTGGTCGACGCTTTGAAACAGAATTTTCAAAAAGCCATGAAGAACGAGAAGTTGGTGGAGTTGAAGGCGCTTTGTGTGAGTTCGGCTCTCCTCACTGCCATCAGTGTGTTTTTTTCAGCGATGCAGTGCATTCCTAACCTTACTGCCAGTTACGTCTCACTGCCTCTCTATGTCCTCTTTCGTGTTTCAATATACAGCAACTGTTCCATCGCAATAGCCTCTTACTTTCCATCAAAATACTTCGGCACCTTGTACGGAGCCACACTGATTCTGGCTGGAGTCGTTTCTCTCCTTCGCTACCCCCTCCTTAGTTTAGTCCTCCGAACATTCAACGGCAGTTTCATTGAAATCAACGCCATTTTGTTGGCGACTTGCTTTCTGTCAATCGTACACCCCATCCATTTGTGGCGCCTGTACAAGCACAAAGCTGGCAAAGAAACAATCGATTCGGATTTGTCAAGCGTTTGCAAAACCGTCAGAGGTTCTGTGAACGCGTCATTTGAAAATGACGCTTAAACGTTCGATTGCTATTACTAAATGTCAATATTGCCATTATTTACTATGTAATTATTTTTTTTCTTTCAGTTGCACATTTTTGCATGCAATATCCTCCAGTGCTTACAGCATTATTGTTTGCGCTAGAATTGTTTTTGAATTTGTTTTACACATTTATGTCATATTTAGAGTTATGATAATCTGTCAATTGCATTTTTACTAAAACCATGAAGTTTCCACCATGTTCTTAGCTTGCCAACATCTACATACAAAGGTGTGCAATTAAATTGGGGAGCTTGCATACCGACAGCATCTAATATAGCAATACTTCATTACCGTCAGTTAGCATATATTTGCGTAAGAAAGTTATGCAGCTAATAAAAGGAAATGACCTATGCTAAATTCGAAGCTTTTGCAAAGTTTTTCCTGTTGTCTTATACACTTTAAGAATATTTTCGTTCTTTTTACCTGATTTATTTTTCATCGAAGTTTCCAGTGAAGCAGAGCGTTTAGTTTATGTTTTGGCAACAGTACCAGCACAAGTTTTAGGAGTTGCAAGCTTCAAGCTCAGTTTTCTGCGTTATTTTGATCTCCATACATAGCCAGTAGATAAAATTTTGCAGCATAACTTAAGGCAGGAGTCTCAAGCACGCGGCCCGCCGGCTGCATGTGGCCCGCGAGGGCGTTTTGTGCAGCCTGCATTGCTACTTGGGAATTTTTAAACAATTAACATTTTCTTCATTCAGTTTATCCACCGGTGTTTGAAAGTGCTCGGCTAGGGAATGAACTAGAGCATTTTAAACAAACGTAGAGACCGCTAGAAATTATTCACCTATAACTCATGACACCTTTTGCAAGAAATAAAATGTAAAAGCAGTTTCTAGTAAGGTTAAGGAACCGCCGTTATTGCGTCAACATCATAATGCGGCCCTCGGGTTACCTTGGTTACTTTTCAAGTCTCTATTTGGCCCTCGGAGCAATTTGAGTTTGACACACCTGCAGTCTCGTAACCAGGGGGGCGCATGGGGGTAGAATCCCTCCTTGCAAAATCTTTCGCCTCCCCTTGAAAAATGTGTCGGACATAGCTTAATATTATTGAGCATAGTTTAAAAAATTTGATAACCCTCTCAGAATACTCCTCGCCCCCTGGTGTCCCAAGTTGGTTACGGACGTAGACCCCTGGCTTAAGGGCATTCGACACAAAGACCACAAATAAAACAAATGAAAATGAGTTTCACAGAAAGGTTTAATGAACACAATTCTATTCTATGTGAATATAATATTAGTGCATGACGCTTGCTTACACATATCAAATCAATAATGCACATAGTTTCGATGCCGCCTTGATTAGTGCATTGCTATATGCAAAACTCTCTATTGTTGAAAATTTAGCACTGCAAGGCAGCTGCTTTTTTTCTACAAAAAGCCAACTTTTACACCTGTTTCACAAGTCAATCATGAAACGGACGGGAGAGACGAGCTCTATACTATCTATGGGCAGGTCGATCAAAAACAACGTACCCTAAAAATGTACGGAGAAATCAAACAATAAATTTGTGATAATATTTCTGTGGAAACCATCATTGCTTGTTGCTCATGTGCTGCAAACAAGTCATCGAATTGTGCCGAGCTACTGAAACAATTTTCTAAATATAAATCTCCTCTCTGATGTGTAAAACGCTGCAAGCGCGAATTCAGTAAAGTCCGCGCTGAATCTACGTGATATACAAGACAAATGCCCAGGAGCAATTTTGTAATTCTTTGTCAAGTCCACAGAAACTATGCAAACCACACTGGCGGTGAAAGCAACTTCTGTTGTTGTTATTGGTGATTCATCCTATTCTTTAAATGAACAAAATGTCAAAGCAAAAAGTGAGAATCCGTTAAAGGTGTGATCTTTTGAACAAACTTTTGGAATAAGCATTTTATTGAGTTTTTATAAAAACAAATTTAAATTATAATTTGATAAAAATTGAAGTGCAGGCTGAAAACCGCAAAAGCCTATAGCCAGCAATACTTTTAACCTAGCCTCAAAAATAAGACCAACTTGATAAAATGAGATTCAAATGGAACAGAAATTTTCAAACAGTGTTCATTCATAACACAAGAATATTCTAGAAATGAAGACATTTTAACCATCTCGTAATTCCGATATCGGTGACAAGGTTTTGCAGTGCCTAACCAGGCCCTAACGTTATAAAAAATAGTGTATGTAATAAAAGCAAAAAAACAATACAAAGTAAGCACAAAAATCAAATTTAAGAACGCTACGCATAAATGAGGACAAAACCATTTTGTAAGACATGGTTGTTCAAAATAAAGACAAATCTTGCAAATAAAGACGGTATATGTCGACCTTGCCTACATTGCACACTCTGCAAATAATAAGTTTACATCGTGTTTGCAAACCTAAATCAAAATGGGATCAAAACATTGGTTTTACAAGAAGTTTTGTTTAAAAAATATTTGCAAAGTTTAAAGTTGTACCTAGAGGTTTTAGTACTCGTACAAGCTTTACTAAGTTGTCGTCAAGTCTGGGCAATGTACGTTGCATATATCCGAAACATGTGCGCACAGTAGTTTATTAATAATCCCTATCAATGTGATTCCTGTGGTCGAGGCTTTTCTGACACTATACCGTTCTTTTATCAATACCAGTGTCAGTGGTAGCAAGTCGGAGACTGTCGTCCATTGTTTCGTCTGCCATTCGATTTCCGTGTGTAGTTTTGACTTGCCTCATCGTAGAAAATGTACTCTCACACACGTATTTCCAAACATCTAGTGCACTGACTATAAGGTGAATATCGAAATGTTGGTTGTTTTTGCGTTAATTTAAATATGCAGACGGTTGTTTCCCGAAACGTCAATGCCAAGTGGATCACGAGTTGCATAATTGGCGACAAAGGCCAAAAGCTGCCAAAAAGCAGCACTTACACGAGGAACTGCGATCAAGCCTCTAAGAGAAATTTAACCAGGGGTATGTAGACCGATACCGGGCCCCTAGCGTCTAAGGCCCTTGTCAGAATATAGATGAAACAGTTACCCTGCTAAGATTTAGAAATATATTAATTGTTATACTGGCAACTGGATTATACTAGAAATTTCTGGATTGATTACAGGAAAACTTAACACGCATACTTTCAAAGATCCGGGCTCCAGTATCTACCTGGCCCAGGTAAGATGTACACCTTGTACACCCCTCTCGTACAGGCCCTGACTGCGATCGTGTGACAAACATGCAATTGTCGTCCTTACGATATGTAAAGAATATTTGTTAAGGCTTCATGGACAGTTTGTTAGTAGAACTTTTGTAACAAGCTTCTTTAACCAGTCACAAACTTCAAAAACTCTTTGGGCTATCAAAAGTTGCAACTTTTGCGATTATGCATGTTGCGCTCTGGCCTACATCGTAATGATGCCGGTGGACTTTCACATCTTTTAATGTGAATTTTACGATGTTGTTCCAAAGCAAAAATTATTTCCATCAAAATATGTGAGAGTTCAACTGCTTATATGTGTGCCGCGGTTCCTGAGTTTGTTGACGTCTTTTCGCAACATCATATCATTTGATGTATTTGATTTATACACTTCCTCCAAAGAGTATCATCAATTTCTCAAGTAAAGTTTAAAACTAAAAAACAGAATTAGAATGCTTAAAAATGTCGTGATTGCTGTTGATTGCTTGAAATATTACCTTCAAAATAATCGCCAGAGGGATCTAAGAACTTTAAAGGCGGCGTACTTATGAAATATCAGCAAAATTTATAAAATAAAAATAGCAGTTGATGTAATGCTGTAAAACTTTTAAGTGCAAATTATCAAAATTGCGTTCGATTAGCTACAGCGAATCTATCGATTTGTAGTACTCCCAGCCTCGCCTTGTGCGAAATAACCGATACTGATCTGCCGGCTGCAAGATGTTGTGCTGAGTCATCGCTCCACCCTGAACGTAACAAACATCAAAAGCAACCCGCTTGGATCTTTCCACGATAAGTGCTTTACACCGCTGCCAACTTATCGGGTCTTTGCGCTATTAGTAGAGCCAGAGTATAACTGAAAACCAAGGTGGATTTAAATGATAAAATGATCTGACTTGATGTTTTCTTTGCTTTAGCATGCAGTCGTTGGGCTCAAATGGCGGAAAGGTAGGAATAGGAAAACAAAAAAGGCTAATACTTGATCACGTTTCTCTCAAGTCGTAATGGAAAATGTCAGAAAAACGATGTCATATGAAGTGCAATGACAGGTTAGCAATTATCATCGCTTCCTTCCCAAAACCAGACATTCTTTGTGTACGCGTCTTGACTGGCAATGTGCATCTAGGAAAATCTGTTCGAATCTCGTCCAATATCTCTCCAAAGTAGAACATTTGCAATTTGCGTTGCTGACGCACTGCATTGTTGGGTTATGTAACGACGTTTTTGATTTAAACTGCTCTTAGTAAGAAAAGAGTAAGAGAATTGGAACATAACTACGTCTTAAACGTGATTGATAAATGCATCTTTGAAGAGCGCAAGAACTTATCTTAACTGTTGCAACGTTTTTTGTCAAACGTAGTTTTAGATAGGTGAGTAAGAATGAGATAACAATTTTGTTGAAACCTTAGGATGTCAACAAAATATGTTCGCTTTGTTCAGTTGTATAAGCCTTACGCACTTTACACTGTAACGTTTCGCATCAGATTGACTATCGCTTAAAAACAAGTGTTTTAGCCGGTGCGATAGTTTTTATTGTCCTCATGACCATTTTCTATAACCAAACACAGGTTTTATCAAATTAGAAAATTAGAAGGTTTCTGTTACTGCCATCAGAGAAAATTTTGGCACTTTAATCAAGTATGACTCGGTAAAAGTAAATAAGCTCTGTCCGGAAAGGAGTCTAAATCCTAGTCTTGTATTATTGTTAGTTCTACACCAGGGGTCACCAACCTTTTTGAAACTGAGAGCTACTTTTTGGTGCAGATTCGTGCGAAGGGCTAGCGGTCTGATACGCACACTTCTAGTAAAATTTGCTCAATTTGTCTTAATTATGTTATCATTAATACATATTAAATATATTCATAAATGTGAAAACACTGATCATGTTCATGCTATTGTCAGAACAAGCCGCGGGCGACCCACATGGTCCGTGCGGGCGACCTGGTGCCCGTGGGCACCGTGTTGGTGATCCCTGATCTACACCATCATGTATTTGAAGAAAGGTCCTCGCTTTTAAGCTGAAATGCCAGTTGTTAGGACACGCTGTTTAAGTTGAACATGACGGGCGGCAATGTAAAGAGTTAAAACCAAAAATAGATTTGATTTACAGTACAGCCCTTCTGCCATAGACTCAAGAAAACATTATTCACATGTATGCTACAGTCCTTGGTAGACAAAAGCACATTGAACGGGGTCCATACTATATTCCAGAACAACAAATGGCTATCCCCCAGCTCAAGCATTCGATACTGAATGCATCCCCGTATTTGGGTCACATCTCCAACATTCAACACTTGGCTACACTCCTGCTAAACGGATTTCAAGTTGGCAAAAGTCAATGGGCGATCCATCAATTCTCGGTATATTTTGCGAATTGCGCGAATTATTTTAAAAATGCTGGGCTTTATTTCCTGATTAGTGTCTGTCTTAAACGAAGCTGTATTTCTTGAGACCTCTTCCAAATTGCATTCAGTGCTTCCGTTGAACCCTCGCAATTTCTGATGCGAATGTGTTATTTTTTCTCCATCATGGATTTGCGTACCAAACTACTACGGAAAGTAAGTAAATCAAACAAAAATACATCTTTTTCTCAAATAATAATGGCATTTCATAAATGTCAATTGTTCGAACTTAATTTCTGTGGCATTGATTGTTGATGTCAGAAAATGAGGTTTGGAGACTGATTTCGACTTTATGACATTTTGTTTTGAACTTTGACCTTGATTTCAAAAATTTTATTTGGTCTTGGTTTAAGACTCATAAACATTTTTATGGTAAGTTTTGGACCCTATCTACCGAATTGCCAGGTCTCAGATTTGAACAACGTCAGAGCTATTAAAAAAAGCGGCAGAAAAACGCACCTTTCATGGATGATGCTTCGAAAACAAGGGGCATTAAATGATCAAATGTTGAGACTTGGCTGTTGTTTGCTCCCCTTATCAAAATTCCTGGCTACGTGCCTGGGTACATTTAAGGTTTGCAATGGAAGGGGAAAATATATTTGCAAATTATTTATTTCCATATTTTTATACCTATGTCAGTTAATATTATTTTCAAAAGTCATTATATGCTTATTGTTAAATATATTAACTTTGAGACAAAATCGGAATGTACCTTTATACTGCAGTTCTAAAAATTTTAAAGTTCTATTAAAAATTCAGTGGATTTGCTATTTTACTCAGCCTTTTTGTGACCAGAAACTATAGGGGTGCATGCTCATCTGACGAAATGCTGAAGGGGTACATGGTCAGAGAAAGATTGGGAACCCCTGCTGTAGATGCTACTTTCAAGTTTTTATAATTCTACCTACAGTACTTGTTTTGTGTGAGCGGCGGCGTGAACCAAATAATTGCAAACCAACAGTGATTGAGAAAGAAAACGTGAATATGGTGCATTTGCCACTGGGTATCGTCTTTGATCCAAAAGCCAGCATCAAAAGAATATTGTTCACTCCAACTATGTCCAACTTGCGGCCCGCGGGCCCCATGCGGCCCAGCAGAAGGTTTTGTGCCGCCCACTTGAAGGTTTCATTGTTGTGTGTGTACAATACAAATGACGACAAGCTCCTATTTTGATAATCTTAAATTTGACGTTTTTGATGTGGTGTTCCTCAGTGCCACTCTATCACGTCTAGATTGCGTATGGGCAGATATCGATGTGTCCACTGAGGTGCAAAGCTCATTTCTAGTTTTCGGATTTCTACCCGTTTTGGTCCATTTGCATTAAACTGAATTCGTCCACTGGCACTTTAAACTCGCCAATGACATCACAGTTATGGAGTAGTTAGAGGTGCCAGAGAGTTGTTATCATTGCTGATAGGGTTCGAACGCTTTCCGTAGCGCAAGTCATTCAATGTGCGGCCCTCATTAAGAGAGTGACTTAACTTTTGACCCAGCAATGCATTTCGGTTGGGCATAACTGGTTTACTCTATGGTTACGGCCTGTTTTACACAAAAGCTTCTTCGATTTCAGTCTCGAACAGAGAAGGTATTTCCTACAGTGCTTGCGTAATGCCACGGTGAAAACTCTACAGAGGCAATCTCATCTAGCGCAAGCAATAACCCAATGTAGATATGCGAACCCAATGCAGATGCAAGCAAAAACCCAAGGCTTACTACATGGCTTACTATTTTTCTCTACCGTTGTTAGTCATTTCACCAAGAGTTAGTTTTTAGTTGGAGAAATTTTTCAGCCATTAGCATCAACTAGTTA
>JGI24021J15306_10010264_pt1 | contig 11612 bp, 6 predicted proteins | sample Ectturendosymbi1_FD_15306 | JGI IMG/M metagenome (IMG submission 15306)
TTAGTAGGATGTAATGTCATCTTGAGTTATGTTTTCAAAGATGACTCTCTCTGTTTTGGTTTCAGGCTTATCAGTAATGGCAGATTGTTTTAGTTCTGCTGCTTTTGGGTGTTTTTCTTTGAGCTTCTTTTTGATGTCTAGTGATGTCATGTTTTCCATCAAGGTCACTGGCATGATTCACAATTTTAAGGGCCTTTTTCACCTGTCCTTGTAGTATTACACAGCACTGTTTCTCGTTTAACTGGTGGAGTCCTAATAGTTTATTAATTGGAGCGTAATTTCTGTGCTCTATTGGATTGTACGAGAACGGCAGCAGTTTTTGAAATGTTTTTTGGATGTTCATGTTCAACCTTTGGGTGTTGTTCACAGCTTTGGATGTTGTCCATTTGGTAATCACTCCTCCTATCCGCATATTGAACCGAAACATGGGTTGGATTGGGGGTGTGCAACTTGGGTTATGTCAAATAAAATCGGATAGTGAATGATTTGGATGATAGAGGATGGTTTTTGTAAAGTGTTGTTGGAATTAGAAATTGTTATTTATGTACTTATTGAGAAATAGCTACTTTAGTGAAATTTTAGTCTTTACATCTGCAGGACTATCAACCTCTAACAACCTGTTTTTACTTAGAGCAGGGGTTCTCAACCGAGGGTAAATTTACCCCATGGAGGTAAGTTTTACTAATCCTGGGGGTAAATTTAATGTTGCTGAAGTTACAATACTTTGTTTTTTTCTATAGCACTAGTGAGTAAACAAAAAACAGGGGATAAATTTTATCTTAGGAAGCTGGCAAGGGGTAAACGGGAGAAAAAATGTTGAGAACTCCTGACCTAAAATTAACTCTTCCTCAGGAAATTTCCATTACATTTATTGGCCCAAAAGTGTGGTCTTCAATACCAGAATGCCTGAAGTCTTCTGTTACTTTTATCTTCAAATGGAAACCTAAGAAATGCCTTCCACATAAAAACTGTGAATTTCAGTAATTTGTAATTTTGTTTATTTTTTTATGTATATTTACTTTTTTGTCTTTTTTTCTTTCTTGTGCATATCCCATTTTTTCAACATGACATTACACTCCATAGCTTTTCCATGTTTTGCCTGTTTTTCTTTCATACCTCATCAATTATTTTTGTACTTGTTATTTTTTATATTTTGTTTAAACATATTTTCAACCACACCAAATTTCCTCAATTAAATTTGAACCATTCATTTGTGTACATAGGCATGCGCTTTCACCTGTAAATTTGCTTCAACATCTTCTGTGTGTTTGTTTTCTTAACTGTGCTTATTTGCTCTCTAACTGTTGTTTTCAACACTTTTTCAAATGTGATAAATGGGGTTGGTTGACTGCCATGATCCTTTACCAATCTTTTATGTCACAGTACCACTCTTTGTTAATACTGAACAGCTGTTATACCATTGTATTTTCATTTGCTCTGATGTTCACTGACGTTTACTCATTGTGTAATGGCTTTTTACATTGCTTCTATTTATTAGCTGAGTCCTATGAAACAATAAACCAATCAATCAATCATTGATTATACTGTGTGAGATTACAGCTGCTGATATCCATGATTTAGGTGTTTCTTATCCATAGCCTTTGTATCTAAAGTGTTTCACATTAAAAACATTGATGATTTGCAATAGTTGTTGTATAATTAAGTCAATGCTCAGTACCCAGGTTTTGTTTTCTGGGAAGCAGTAGAATGATTCATTATTCTTTTTAGAAGCAGCTGATCATGGATCTGCAAAATTATTTAGTAGCAAAGGTAAAAACTATTGTGTTTGATCTTTTCCTAACTTTCTGTGGGTTTGTGACCACCACTTTGCAGCTGACAAGTATTGAGTGGTTACAGTATACATTTGCTATTTATTTGACAAATTTTTACATATCTTTTAAATGTTGACTTGTCTAGTTGTAAACTATTTTTGAATGCTAAAAAATCCGTTTTGTGAGCTTTTTCTCATGTGGTCTGTTGCTGGAAATGGTTAAAGATTATTACAAGTTTCAGTTCTTAGAACTTCATAAGATTGGTCACGTACTTTGCATGCCCACTTGTACTTCAAAAGCAGCCTTGGGAGGTCTCAAAATTCCTCATAGTGTTGCAACCACTGCACTGGTGTTGCGCTGAAATGTGCGGTTCACACGAACGGAATGTGCGCAAAGAACAACACCATATATATGTGGTGCGAACAAGTAATAATAGAGTGATCGCAGCATGTAATCTCTATTGTTGCTTGCTGCCACAGTGCGAAGCTTTGCGCACATGCTAGAGTCCTGCGCGGGGCAGGTTAGCCCGTTGTAGGTACCCGCATTTGCGGGGCTGGTGTGGGTTGAACTTGCTGCGGGTCAGGTGCGAGTTGTACTTGGTACAGGTGTGGGTTGAGAAATTGTTTGTGCGGGTAGCTGAGTGTTGAGCCAAAGCATGTGAACTTAATCAGCTCAAAAATCGCAAAACACGTGGATGTACAGTACTACAGTTATTTGCCAGCATTGCGCTTAGGACAGTAGGCCTGCAGCAATTATTACATTATGATGTAACAACCAATTGTTGCGAAACATTAGCTCATACACTTGCCATGTAGTGGGCAAGTGAACATTTTCCAGTGCTACCGTCGTACTTGGTGAGGAATAATTCAGTCTAGCAGCACTTCTAAATGTATAAAACAACGCTTAATGCATAGCTAGTCACAACTGAACTGAAACATGTTTTTTATCATCTCAAATCTGTTAACTGCGAAAGATCAGATCTGTGGAAAGTTTTGGTTGTCAATGAAAAAGAATGAGTAGCTTGATTTTGCTTCTTGTTAGACTTGTCTTCAGACATTATGAGCAGAGCAAGTTTTTCAACTTTTTTTGCAGCTTCTGAAATACTCAGAATTTATGTAGTACGATGAGCTGGGTTGCAGGAATTTTATATTGCAACTTTTTCCTTTTTCACATGCAACTTTTATCAAGTAGGCCTATTGCGTAAAAGTAAAAGTGTGATTTAAAAAACATGCTTGAGAACTATTTCAGTATAGTTCTGTCCTCTTTGATAACTGATTCAAACTGAATAATGACCTAAAAGCAATTGTAGAAATGACCTGGCCAAACAAGCATCAGTCCAGAACTGTAGGCCAAATTGTTAAATTGCCAAGCAACTTCATGCACTGTGGAGTGAAGTTTTAGCAAGCTACGCAAACTGTTGGTAAATAATTGCCATTTCTCGCCAGACAATGTTTGGAAATATTTCGCATTGTATGTAAATAAATCGCTTGAATAAATCAATGTTGTTTAAAATGCTTGTGCATAAATGCGACTTTTGTTAAAAATAAATACATATTTCTCACGATTTTATTGCAACAAAAAGCTCGCCCTAGTTATGAGTTTTTAGTAGTTTTCAGACAGGTGAGGGTTTGAGACCAAAAAAGTGCGGGGCGGACGTTGGTTGAGATGGTCTGCAGGGCGTGACAGGTGTGGGTTAGAAGTGTGCAGGGCAGGTGGGGGCAAAGTTTCTCAAACTCGTGCGGGGCGGGTTTAAATTTTGCGGGGCAGGTGCGGACAAGACTCTAGCACATGCTGCTCGGGCTTTCTGATCACAACAAAAGGGTGCTGTGACCAAGATGTGAAGGCCGTGCCAAGTGCAGCCTTCACAAAAAAGAACATGCGATCGGTGCAATTCGTTGTAAAAAAGGAGGGGATGTTGTTGCTACCACCACGCTGGTGTTGCGCTGAACTGTGTGGTTAACCACGAACAGAATGTGCGCGAAGAACAACACCATATATATGTGGTGCAAACAAGCAATAATAGAGTGATCGCGGCATATGATCTCTATTGTTGCTTGCTGCCACAGTGCGAAGCTTTGTGCATATGCCGCTCGGACTTTCTGATCGCAACAATAGTTTTCAGCAACCTAAGGTAGTTATAGGTCTGTACCAAGATGAAACCAAGCAAGGTTGGAGAAGTAATCACTCCACATGGTCATTGGTTGACCTTCGGCAGCTTTCCCATGGGTATAGCCACCAGGACTTGCCTCACTAATCTATCTAGGTCATTCAGGTCATGTAGCTGAACTGATGTAGCAGAGATATATTTATTCAAAAGAGAAACTCAACATTCAAGGTTTTATGAATTTCACAGATTCACATTTTGTTGTGAAGTGTCACGACATGTACTCTGCACAAAAATCTTATCTGTGTTACTTGTATTTGAGATAGCAATCTTCCAGTTATTACTCCAGATTCTTGACCATAGTTGAGCATAAGAACTTAAAATTGACAGTTTCATGGTACTGTATTTGAAAGATCTTGTTTTATGATAACAGAACAATAAAGCTTACGCAAAACTGCATTTGCCTTACGCATTGATATATTATCTTTTTATTCTACCTGCTGCCACTTGTATATGTTATCCCAAGGTACTTCCAAGCTTTCTCAACATGCTACAGTTTACTTTATACACTAACTTAGAATTTTGTAGAGACATAATACCTTAGTCTTTTTCATTCTAATTCTCATTCCAGCTTGATCATATGCTGCAAGCCGATCAATTGTATGCTAAGGGCCCCATTCAAATGATGCAAGCAGTACCAAATTGTTCGCAATAAGCAGACAGTTGATCTTGCAGCTTGTAACATTGACACCGTCATCGATACTGTTGCAACTATCTGTCAAATTCATGTTGACTAGGCCTGCACAACTTGGAAAGCCCAAAGGGATAAATTGATCAACATAAATTTTCTGCGCGTCACAAAAGTCAATTTAGTTGTACAGTAATGTGGAAAAAATTGTGGAACGACAATTGATCATATATAAAGCTGGGATTTTGCAACATTTTGTGCAATTGAGAAAGCTCTCATGAGCCACAAAAAGCTTGTGGGGCCCACTGGCCATATGTTGTGCGGGCCTGATGTAGACTATGGGTCTCTAAACATTTTTGTCCGAGGGCCTCATGAACTATTGCACAATATTTCGAGGGCCGAACATTTTACGTAATTTGATTGTTTCAGGATATGTTATATTCTACTAAATCAACAAATTTTTTGTAAATGTATTCTTTATTCATTATTGACAAAATGGCTTCGCGGGCCAGATTTGGCCTGAGGGCTGCAGTTTGGAGACCCCTGATGGAGACTGTGAAGAAGAGTTGAGGCAACACACTCCCTTGTCAAAATCTGGAAATTCATGGTGAATGGTTGTAATCTAAAACAGCTGACACAGATGCAAACATCTCAGAAGGAATATAGTGACTTGGCTACTAGTGGCTGTGAACATCTTATTCGTGCAACACTCTCCAAACCTTTTTTGTGGAATCCAGTTGTATGCATTTTGAAGTTAGCAAAAAAGCATAGGCATTTTTGCATACTTTCAACGTTTCTCAAAACTTGTATTTATAGTGAAAACTTAGTCTGTAGTGATACAGCTAGGACATAAGTTGTGTGGAGATTCTAGCCTTGGTTCATTTATTTTATAGTGTCACTTTTGAAGGTACTAAGTGTATAATTTTCTGAGGCAGAAAAATGCGTTAGTACAGTGGTTCCCAACCAGGGCGCCATTTATAGTGCCCAGGAGTGCTTCGACTAATACGCTTTTTTTAGCATAACAACAAAAATACATTTTCACACTTTCATCAAACTTCAGAGCAAATTGCTATGGGTTCACCACCAGGTGCCACAAATTATGATTCTTTTGTGTAAGGTGCCACAAGCGTAAAAAGGTTGGGAACCACTGCGTTAGTAGTTACTGCATGTCTCCTTGCATACGGGGTGATCACTCTAGTTTGCCAATTGTTCAGGACCTTATGATCTTAGCTTAATCTGTTTCTAATGACATGTTTGAAATGTCAACATGATGTCTTTCGAGGTGGTTTTTCAAATGGAACGTTTTTGCTGCCAGTTTGGCCCCACAAACATTTCCATTGCCTTCAACTTTACAGAGAAATTCACCTTGGACTTTCTTAAAATTGATGAAAACTTCTGATGTCTTATTTTTTGCACTCATAATAAGCAGTGATGAATGGCAAAGTAAAGCACCATTTAACCTGCAAAGCTTAGGAAAAAATAAAACTGATTACTGTACTGAAAACAAAGTTTGTTTCCATAAATAAAAACCTAAAGAAAAGTCCACGTTTGTTTACATTGCATTTTTATACCCTCCTGAAAATGTACTGCCATGCAAAACAATGCTAGTTTGCTACCAATTAGTTATAACTTACCTTTCATGCTATTAAACGTAAATGGCTCCTAATAAACTTTGCGAGAAATCTAGCACAATGTGGTCCAACTACAGGCCCATAGCCTGCATGTGGCCTGCCACAGTGTTTTCAGTGACCCGTGGAAACATTTAGGAAAAACCTTCCAATCTGAAATTTCTTGAGAAACATGGAATATTACCTTTTCTGTGTAACATTTTTATTTATTTATTTTGAGACCAAATAAGAAGTTACAGCCTACTGCTAGCCCTCCGCTGGGGCACCTGTCTCAATAACCTCTGTTTTTTTGGTGCCCTGATGTTCGTTGTCTTGAACATCTGGCACAATGAACTCAGTTCTGCCAAATAATATGTCAATCAACCTGCTAAACACGACCTTTTCAAAGTGACCCTCGAGCCAAGTTAATTGCCCATCCTTGCAGTGCATAACATCTTTCAATAAATGTACAATACTAATAGTGTTAGAGACAACAAAGAGCTTCTAGAAATTATTCAGCAAAGATAGATTTTCCAGACTGAAAGATTTTGCACTAATAATGCATTCCATGTCTGAAAGCACACACATGTGTGAAAGTACATTTTCTGTGATGAAGCAAGTCAAATCTGAAAACAAAAATCAAATGGCAGGCGAAGCACTGGATTATAGTCTCCGACTTGCACCACTAACACTGGTGTTGTTAAAGAAACCATAGTGTCAGAGTTGAGTTGATTTTATTTGGCGATAATTAATATTCAGCTAGAAAAAACACATATCAGTGCAAGGACGCCAGGGCATTGAAGGAACCGGAAGGTTGTCGAGCCGATGCCCCTCAGCAGTTAAATTAGCTTTGTTATCAGAGAAGTCTCGACCACAGGCATCCCACTGATAGAGATTTGTAATAGATTACTATTTGCTATTATGTAATAATTTCAATGACACACTTATCTTTCCTTTTTCAGTTTTAAATGTTGTGAATCCATTATTTCATACATCATTTTATAGGAAGTGGCCCGTGAGTTGTAACGTTTTTGTAAAATGGCCCATAGGTCAAAAGTAGTTGAAACATGCTGATGTAGCAAAACCTTGTTAATAAGCCTAATGGTTTCTAAAAAAATCCTACTTTACAAGGGCGAGCCATGCATTTCATGCTTAGACCTGCAATGATATCTTATATGAATCATACCCTCTGCTAACACCATCAGCATGATTGCACAACTACAAAAGCTATGGATATTGTGTACCTACAGTTACAGCTTAGCTCTTTTTAGATCGCTTTCTCTTTCACAAGTAATGCCACATCTGTCCAGTTAGGAGGCCATGGCCTTGGCAATGATTTAACCACAGAAATATCAGAGACTCTCAGATCCATTGTTGTAGTCTGGTTTTATAACTTGTAAAAATCATGCTTAGTTGTGCTATTATCTGGTAAAGTAAGTCTAGCATTAAGTAAATTTGGCAAAACTGTTCCTATCCAGAAAGTAACCCAGAGCTTGAGTTACCTCTCAAATAGCCATAGCTCCAGCTCCTAAATTTTTAAAGGAGCTCTGGCTTTGGCTCCTAAATTTAAATCTGAGCTCCAGCTCCTTGCAAAATGCCTAGCGCCAATACTCCAGCCTCTGCAGCCCTGGTAAAAATTCAAAATAAAAACAGTGGTAATTTTGCTGTAAGTTTGACAGTTTTAAAGAAATGGTTCTTTGTGCATTAATGAGTATTCTTGTATTTTATCATATTCTTTGTTGTAATAATTGAGTGCTCTAGCATTTGACTAGTTTTTAACAAAATATCAGCTGACAAGCATAGGCCAACTTGACGTTATCACTTTTGTTACCATGACTCTTGCATCTTCATGGTTGATTTAAATAACCAAAATTACTGCACCACATAGGTCAATGTTTCTGAAATAAATGTTTTGATCTGGTGCCAGCCATAATTTTTTTCTCAATGTAGAACTGTCACCAGAAAGTTTTCAATAGGGGGGATTTATGTCTGTTCAGAGTGGCTTGACAATTTGAAATTTGATAAAATCTCCACTGATCTTTTCTTCATTTCTCCACTTTCTTCATTATTCAACTTGCAGGGCTTAGAGCTTTGTTTGAGGGCCTAAGCACCCAAAAGCCCCCGCATGGCCATGGGACTGAATGTAAGCACACTACATAGATCTTTGTATGCAGATTGTATGAGAAAAAAGCAGATTATGGGAACAAGATACATTTGTCGTAATTGTGGCTACATTATTGTGATTGTGGCTGATTGCGCAGTCACCAGCTCTATTTTTCTGGGAAAAAAAACAGGTGTACAGTTCCTACATGCTACACTGCATAGAGTGGTAACTTCATCATTTTACTGTTTTGATTTTTGATGTTATGTATAATTTGGAGATACCATTGTAAGTTTTTTGTTGGTTATAATGCAAATATGTATGCTCTGAAAGCAGACTTGTTTGCTTTCAGTCCCATGGTCTAAACTGAGATTTTGCAGCTTGTTGGCAGATCCTCAATTCACTTACTTTTTGAAGCATAATGAGTATCCAATACTAAGCAAATTTTAATTGCTCTATTACCGTATATTATAACATGTGAAAATTTTGATAAACTGCCAACTGAAATTCATACTTTTAAATTTAGACACCCATGTCAATTCATTACATACCAGACTTTGTGTCTAAAGAGTGTGAGACATACTTCATTGATGAAATTTACAAAGCACCAAAACCGAAATGGACCTTCCTCTTGAACAGAAGACTTCAAAATTGGGGTATGTTTTTGTTTTTATTTACAAACCACAAACTTTTTCGTTTAACTGATTTCATAGCAAGCAAATTATATGTGATGGTATTGATGGCAACAAGCAACTTCATTGGGATTTGCATAAAAACAACAGATTTTGTGTATTCTTATTGTTTTGTCGGTTGATTTACCTCATGCACATTGCAAAAACATAAACATCAATAGCACTGAGAAAATGGTCAGGTACATGCTATTGCTAAAGTTGATTTACAGTGCTAGACAGCTATTTTTTCACAAACATTCTCCTTCGCATGACATGTGAAACATATTGATCATTTGATTGAATAATTTGTAATACTGCACTATTAGTTTTGTACTGGTTAGTGTTAGTTCATGGGAATAAAACGTTTGATCAAGCTGTTAAATATTATATATATTGGTTTCCTTATAGCTCTTTAAAGGTCATGTGTTGGAGTTATTGCAGTCATTTTAATAAGTAAAATTATAATTTCTTACCCTGTCAAATTTTCATGTTTTTTCCCCACTTTGCTTTTAGGTGGGTTGCCCCATCCAAAGGGGATGGTACAAGAACCACTACCCATGGTAAGTTCCCAGTATTATGATGAAACTCAGTGTTTCATATTGGCTAAAAATATTTTTGAAACTCATTTGTGTAGTGGCTTCAAAGTTGCATCGATATGATGTCACCGCTCCAACCATTTGGTGAGGGACGTAATGCCAATCATGTTCTTATCAATGAATATTTACCAGGCCAAGGAATCATGGTGAGGTGCATGACATTAAATTCCATTTACTTAACATGCTTCCTGGTTTTGACTGGAAGTGTTGCTTCACAGCCGCATAAAGATGGCCCTCTCTACTTTCCAACAGTAACAACATTAAGTCTTGGATGCCACACTTTACTGGACTTCTACAAGCCATGTGATGACAACTGCAGCCCCTCACAGCAGTAAGTTTTTTTGTTGATGTGCTTATGAATGGACCACAAACTGTTGGGTTCATAGAACATCGTATGCACAACCACATGTTCTGAATTAGATTTGAATGATGGAGCATAGGTTAAAGCTCATAGGTATTCAAATTTTGTATGCATTATGCTTCAAGATGCACTCAGAATTTAAGTGTAACAACCCCCAGTGTGTTTGGCCATCGTGACATAGTAAAGGGTTTTTCATGAGTGTCAACATTTCCACAAGCACATCAACTGCTCACTGTGTTGAAGATGGTTAAATGCCTGCATAAGTTATTTCAAATTTTGAAAAAAATTGTTTTAAATTCTTCAACATTGATGCAAGGAATGACAGTTGCACTGAGAAGAGACAACTGAGCATGCCAAACATGATTGCAGGCAGCTTATTATGCTTTGGTTTTCAGTACTGGCATTTTCTAAACATTACATAAAATAGATATGAAAACTGGTGTAATTCTAATAATCACATATTAAATATATTTTATTTGAATAAGATTCCAGGGCTGAGGTTGCATGGAGTTATATGAAATGAATTTCCTATTGAAAATTTGTTTTCAACTGAGTTGCCTTTGTGAAGACTGGTTTCTGTGGACTGTTTAGGATATCATTGTGCTTATGCACATGTATGGGGTCAAAGTAAGGGTCAGTCTTTGGGACTTTAAGGAATCAGACATATGGCCATTTGGTAAATCACAGCTCCTGTCACATAGCACCTGGGGCAAGAAGCAAGTTTGGCAACCCCACAACCCCATACTTGAACCTGAGCTCTTTCGGAAGCAAATTTACTGTATTGAAGAAAGTGCTTGTGACGTTGTTGGGACTTTTTGCCCCTGCAGTGATGCAGCACCCCCATAGTGATTTGTTGCCCAAGTAATTGTGCCCCCCTTGTTACACCCCTGGCCTCATGCCAGCAAAAACAAACGTCACAAGCCATGTTTCCTTACACACATGGTCACGGTCGCACTAAGCTCCTCAACTCCTGGCAGAAGGGAAACCACACTGGCCCTCAGGATGACAACAAAAGCACTGATCAAGCAAACATCCCTCGAAGTATTTCAAAAACGCACTTGTTTTTCGTATAAAACACATACGTCCGCCATCACCGAAACGTCTCGTCGTCGAGTTGTCCTAGAACGATTTGGACCACGTGAGACATCACTTGGTCGGATTCTTCAGTTGATGAAAATGTTTAATATACGTTTTCAGATCACAACATCTGCGAGAAAGCAGTTGTCATTAACATATAACCTACATCTTTTATGTTGCTAATAGCGTAACAAATGTTCCAGTAGCTGGAAACCTGGTGTAGAAAAACGATGCAAGAATTTAAGTCTGACCGTTTGAAAGTTCACCCTAAGATGGTTTTTATTCTGACGTAGAAAATCTCAGTTCTTTTTCTTGAAACTCTGTTTGCCAGCTTGACGACCGTGTTCTCAACCAGTGCACCGCTAAGCTGACCTTCACTTTAAAGTGAGTTCCCGAAATAAGTTGAGGTTCCATCATTTTTTTCAAGGGCTGAGATTCTCCTAAACAAATCTGATATTCTCCAGATCGTAACAATTTTTTTCGATTTTGGTCACTGGCTATTATAAAACTTGGCATGAAGACAATGCTTCATCTACAGTGACAAGGACCAGATGGCCTTGTCGCGGCACTATTCAGAAAACCACGGCACTATAAACAAGCCACCTCTGCACGAAGCATACACCGTTACTTTTGTC
>JGI24021J15306_10010265_pt1 | contig 11612 bp, 6 predicted proteins | sample Ectturendosymbi1_FD_15306 | JGI IMG/M metagenome (IMG submission 15306)
CATTGTCCTGCCATCAACGACGCCTTGCGAACTGTGACTNGATGCCTGCATCCTACACCAGCGGACAACCTTCCAATCCTCGCAGGCATCAAACCTGCTGAGCTTCNTCGCAAAGGAGTCACATTGTCTCTTGCACGCCGTGCCACTGGAGCCTGGAAACAGGCTCCAATCAGCGCTCACCCGTCCATCGATTGGAAATGCACGGTGTCTCAAATCGAGACACCCATCTGTACCCACTGCACAACAACTCATCAGTTCATCTGACACCAACAGCACGCGTGCGGCGCACTGGGAAGATCACCAATGGAATGCGGAGTGGTTGGACAACCTCACAAAGACTCCGCATTTTCATTCCCCGACACCGGCACTCACCCCTCTGGGTGACCCTCCCAAGAAGAGCCTGGGTCCGGCTTAACCGCCTCCACACCGGTGTCGGACGTTTCCACTCCTGCTTGTACAAATTGGGTATGACCTCCTCTGAGGCCTGTGAGTGTGGTGCAGAAGAACCAATCGTCGACCATGTTGTCCTCCAATGTCCTATCCATCGAGCTCCACATGGACTGCACGGCCTGACGGTTCTGGACGATGAGACAATTGAATGCTTCTCAACACCTGCCCCGAGATCTAGTGCGGCCAAGCAGTGGTAAGAAGAACTAGCTCAAAAGAAGTAGCGTAACTAACGGAGGGGTGAACATGGCCAAGAGGGCCATGGCCCCCAAATTTCTAGCATATCTTGTCATTTTGTGCTTTGAGAGGCGGCGTCCCAAACAAAGTACTGTTGGCCACTGGATGTCAAAAGATTTTTCCCCCACCTCAAGTTGTTCGGCTGGCTACACCACTGCTGCTGACGATGCAATGCAAATGGGCGTTAATAAAACTCTAGTCTTTGCCCTTCCTACACCACAAAGAACATGCCCTATGTTACGGCAACAATCACAAAACATGCGCTTCGTTGGCAGCAATATCCAGGTATATTACGATAATTTACACAATAGGCTATCTGCTGATTTTAAAAGCAGTGTACTTCTTTTCAAGGATGCGTGTAGGTTTACCCGGGCGATCGTCCCGGCGTTTACTGCAGTACTTTATAAATTTGAACTCCGCGCCTAGTCTCGTCCATCACAAATGTCCTTGCACCCAATGAAGCTCGATTTGTCACTGAGAACACAGTCGAGCACACAAACACGATGTTTTGAAACGCTGTGACTTCTGTCAGGTGACGTACACAGCAAAACTTTGAAACCATATCTCAAGAAACTGCACTTCACCCACGAGGCCGACCACGTTATCTGTTACAGCCACGAGACTCGTCGCCCGTCGGCGACGAGTCGTCGCACTGCGTATTGCGCAACAGAGAGGAGCAATACTTCCTGCTCTTCTACCAATGAGGATCAGGTTTACTTGTGCGTTCCACGCAACAGCGCAGGCTAGTGTTCGAAACGTACTAGAAAAATCTTACAATGCTTTTGCCATGGTCTTTAAAGAAAGAAGCATGGACATGGTCTTCAACGAACCACAAATTATTACCTTATTTCACTTTGCAAGACTCGTCAGCATAAGTCAGATACAAGGGCTGCAACGTCTGGTATCTCGACCGAAACAATCAATACAACATTGCTTGTCTTTGCTATTTTCTGCGGTGAACGCTCATCATACACAAACCGGATAAGCAGGCCTGTAGCCAGGTATTACGATTTGAAGGGATGGCAAAATACATATTTAGGTGGACAAGATTTTTGTTTTTGTTTTACTGTATGTTTAAAATATATATTTCTGGTCACAACAAAAATTTTTTTTGGGGGATTGGGGGCACTGATGTCGAATAGTGGCTAAGCCCTCGTGGCTACGGGACTGCGGATAAGTTGACCTGCATGATGACACGACTACGGGCAACTTACTGAAATTAGAACTCTACGCAGGCTTAAAAAATTGAGTAGATGAATTATGAAAACTCGCCACAGCAAATATAGCTTTGCACTCAGTACTCACTCAGAAATCAGAACTAAACTTTAACGACTAAGACTTAATCCTACAAGACTGCATCGACGTATTCTAACAAGCCAGATAGTTTTGTACTGTTAGTGTGTGAAAAAAGTCTGCATAAGCGTAGTTTAAGTTATTTACTCAGGCACATTGGTGATTGGTCACATCACACAAACAATAGCTTTTTCAAACTTGTGAAAGCATTGCTACAGATTGACTGCTGTTTCTTTTCACACAGTATAAGACTACATTGCTTTACTACCGCTGTCAGCACTCAGCAGTCACTGTCTCGCTGCAATGCCTGCCAATATGTCTACGTTCAACAGACACATGCAACAAAACGCCCACGCAACTTCAAGGAAGTTGCTAAAGATTTGTTGCCATGCTATTGTTACGCAGTAAAGACCGACAGTAGAATCCTCTCGCAACTTTCGCAAACTCCTCTGCAGGCAAAGAAGCGGCCATGATTGAACTGCAAGCTTCAGACCCGTAACGAGGGGAGCGCAGTGGGGGCAAAGCCACCCTTAGAATTTTTCTCGCTCCCCCTGAAAAAATGTATTGGACATACACCACAAAATTTGGGCCTCTCTCAGAAAACTCTTCGCCCCCCTGTTGTCTCAAGCTGGTTACGGGCCTGGCAAGATCATCACTGCATAATATCAGAGCTGTGAACCTGGCGCTTGTGCGGTGTGAGTGTCGTACCGGCAAATGAACTGACATTGCATTTGCAAGAATTATCACTTAATCGGTATAAGCCGCTGACTTCAGGTTTTCTAGAAATTTTTGGTTCTTAATCCCAATTTCCAGGGGGTCAAATGCCCGTTTTGCCCCTCTTGCGGACGCCCATGATGACACACTGTAATTTTTTATTCAGTAAGGAATTTCGGTTGGACATAGCTGGTCTAAGCATACTGCAACACTAAAACCACTATGCACCAGAGATGAGCGGACTGTCATATTTTGCGATCCAGATCCAGTCCTGAATTTTTAAAACTCAGTCCAAGCCCAACTATAGTCCAAAAAGTTTAAAAAATTCATAATCCAAGTCCAAACAAAGTCCAAAAAATTAAAAATACACCTTTTTGAGGACAAAAATTATGTAATTCTTTTCCATTAACTCAGTCCAAATCCAGTCCTGATCCTAAGTTTTTGGAACATTTTGTAGCCCGGATCCAATCCAAAATCAACACAATTCGTAGTAGTCCGGATCCAAGCCAATTCAAGTCCAGCCCAATGCTCATCTCTGCTATGCACTAGAGCTTCCACATCGAATGTTTTTTGGTGAAGGGGTAACCTTCTGAAAACTTCACTAACACCTGCAGTTTGGTAGCGAAAACATTACATACATTTGCCAACTTAACTCTAATTTTGGCGATTTGATTGGAAGTCTATCAATTGGTAGCAGGTTTGAATTGATGAGATCACCAAGTACTCAGTAAACGTAAAAATGAAAACATTTTCACATCGGTAAGGTCGTTAAGCGTTGTTTTCGATATGTTCGTTCTCTTCTGTTGCATTCATGGGCGTCCGCAGGGGGAAAGGGGGCATTTGTCCCCCATGGAAATTGGGCTAAGAACTTTTAAAGCGTTTTGTGAACGTCTATTTGCACTGTATCGTCAGAAGCAAAATGGTGATGTTGCCCCCTGAAAAAAATTCTGCAGACGTTTCTCCATGGTTGCTTCCGAATATTTTACTCATGGCAGTTCATAACAATCAGGTTTAAGGCATCCCTAGAGGAGTTACTGAAAGTAGTCCGAATCATGAGATGTTGTGCAGTAGAAAAATTTCGTTCTTCCTTTGAGATTGGACATAATTAGGTCTTTCTAATTGACGCAGTTTGTGAAATGGCCGTATTGGCTGACCTCTTTTTTCTTACTGATATTGTTTTTTGCCCAGCTACAGATCAAACAAAACAATGACATAGTATTCACAAAATTCAAACTGCAATTAATATCAAGCAGAATATGTTTTACTTTGTATTATTGTACTTTTTTCATCCACATTTGATATTACGTTAATTATGCAATTTGTCTTTTGATTTATAACTCGAGATTGTAAACCTCTTTTGGTTTCAAGACTGCTAGGGAGACCATTTCTGGTGTTCTCAGCCACATTCTCCTTGCTTATCTATACGCTTTGCTTAGTGTTCAATCTTGTCTTTATACTCTTACTTTTCAACTTGATCATGATCTTCCAGTCTTGGCCCCGAACACTTTTGAGACCCCAAATTTACTGCTTAGTGACCCACCATATCACAAAAGATTGCTCACCAACAAATTTTTTAAAGTAATTTTAATCGTGATATGGCTTTACAAAGTACCGCGCCGGCCACTTTTTTGACCAAGCTTTGCAACGCAATAACTCCCCAGCCAGTTGAGCTAGAGAGCTGTTCAAACCACCTACGGATTCGACATGTCTTCTAGTTGAGATTGAGAAACGTTTTTTTCTTTTTGGGATTGGAGTTTTCTTCTGGTGGTGTCATAATGGGGGCATGGTTTCTCAACTTTTTGGACGAGTTTACCTGGCCCTGGGCGCCAACCCAACGGGCCATTTTTTGGGTCAATTTTTTTAAAAATCTCGGCTATCACCCGGGGCTTTGAGGCCTGGATTGGCTGTCTAGCATATCTGGAGCCAAAATCATGGCTCAAAAACCAAAGATAGGTAAAAAATTATATCCCCAGAAATGCCAACCCTGGATATACTATACCCGTAAGATATATGGCCCTAACTCGCCAGCAGATCGAGCTAGAGAGCCATTTAAGCCCTCCATGGGGAAAGTCTTGTAGTTTAGATAGAAAAAAATGGGTTGTCAAGTTTTTTGTTGATGTTTACATAATGGGAGGATGTTTATGCATATTTGTTTACACTTGGATGCGTCATCATCCCCTGGGAGCCGATCAATCGAGCCGATTTCGTGGCTCAAATTTTGTTTGGATTCTAGGCTATAATACGAGTCTTTGGAGGGTTTGATTGACTTTGTAACGTTTCTGGTTCAAAAGTTATGGGAAAATAACCGAATATTAATTAGGGAAATCCTCCAGGTTTTTGTAAACAATTTGGTTTTATGGCCATAATTTTGGCACCGGAAACGCTAGAAAGTCGATCAAGGGCTCAAACGACTTGTATTATAGCCTAGAATCCAATAACACTTTGAGCCAGAATATTGGCTCATTGAATCAGCCGATGACATCATCATACAAATTGTAAAACATAGCCCACTCATGGTGTCATCAACCAAAAACTCCAAGCCCAAAACTTAAAACTTTTGTTACATTCCAAGCTACAAGACTTCACGAGTCTTTAGAGGGTTTGAATAGTTCTATAGCTCAATCTGCTGCCGAGTTATGGCTGGACAAAATTTGCCCTGAAATGGCAATTGACACCTTTTGTGTAACGTTTCTATTTTTGTCAAAAATGGGGTTTCTGAGGCATGATTTTGGCTCCAGATATGCTAGCAAAACAATCAAGGTCTCTAAAGACGCGGATCATAGCCTAGTTTCCAAAAAAACTTGAGCCAAAAAAATGGCTCATTGGATTGGCGCCCAGGGCCAGATATACTCGGTTAAAAAGGCGAAAACATGCCCTCATTTTGACGTCACCCACAGAGAACCCCAAATCCGAAACGAAAAAATTTTTTTCAATCTCAACTAGAAGATTTACCGAATCCGTTTAAAACAGGGGCGTAAAACACACTCATCACTACGTCAGAGCATTTACAACTACAATTTTTGCATTAAGTCGACAAATTAACAAGCAAAAAGTATGCGAAAATAATAAATCTCCTTTGCGCAGGTAACAAAGTTTTTGTAGCATATCAAACTAAAGNGGGGTTCAACCCCAACCCCCTCTTGCGAGACAATCGTTTTGAACAAGAAAATATATTTCTGGGGGCTTGGTAACTAAAAAAATGGATCATGCAATAAGTTTTTTAGTTGTACTACTGAATTACCTAATTTCACCCGATATTTTCCACATTTGAGTCACAAGCACTACTTAATGTCACCTTTGCACTAAAACATGTTAATTTTTTAAACTAAAGCTAATTTATCAATAGGTTCTCGCTTGAGGGATGTTTAAAATACTTTGGCTTTGTTTGCAAATAATTTACTAAATTTTCGTTTAGCTGAGCGCAAACAGTAGTGATGTGGCACTACCACGCACTTGCTAATAATCCAAATATTTTCACTGTTTCTCCTCACATGAGTAAGGCCGTTTTTTATGACCTAAAAACTTGATTCGACTTTATATTTCAGAAAATATGACTTTATATGACCATAGACAAATGGCTGACATATAGTTTGGTTTGAAGCAAATTGAAAACATGCATGGACATTGGTTTGTTTCTTTGGGGCAGCAAGAACATGCATTTTTAGGCAGTGCATTACATTTCATCCAAAAAACAAGGCCACCTGTCTCTTTGCCAACATAGGCAGGGTGTTCAAGTGAGTTCAGCTTGCAGGATGCAGCTTAGACTTGGCGATATAGTTTCACCTGATGTTTCGAGATTTCCTTATTGAATTGTTTGAAAATATGCAAAAAAAAAAAAACTTTATGACCTCACATGGAAAATGTGACTTTTTATGACTTTATAACTTTTGTCATAGACTTCATAGGGGTGTGATTTTTGTTTTAAAATTCGTTTCATAGCTTCCCGAAGCACATAAAAAATATGACTTTTATGACTTTAAATGGCCTTAGTCATGAGCTTTCAGCAGCATTTGTAAAATCATTTAGACATTGGTTCATATTTCCTATCAAAAACTGTTTCGCTTACCTGCAATTTGTCTGGCAATACAAGCATTGACATCCATCTGTTGCAAGAGATTAGTTTCTGTCAAAGTTTGATTAAGGTCATTGACATCATCTACGTAGAAATAGTCAGGACATGGACTAGCTGCAGAGTCGTTGCATGCAGCCAACCTGATAAAAATGTAAATTTAAATCGTCACAGCTTGCTTTACTAACTTGTGACTTGGTATTTCCTTCAACTGACAACTGGTACTTTATTTAATAAAGTGTTTATCTTGTTGGTCGTTATGGCGAAACAATGAGAGCTGGATTCGATTGCCTACCTTGGCATTTCGAATATGAAAACGCACATTATTTGTGAAGGGTAAAGGCAATGTGAAAACATCGCAAGTGGGCTAGATTGCAAAATTAGTTTACCTATGAATATCAAAGAAACACAACAAAAACACTGGCAAAAAACAGATACTTTTTTCAGAGCAAACGAATCTCTAAGTGGCAAAACCGTGGCCGCTTTAAGCTAGCACCTTTGAAATCAATGAAAAATTTCGCTTGAAATGCTGCTAAATTTGGAGTTTATAGCAACTGCATATTGAATGCAGGGTTTTCTAATGCTCAACCAATTTAGATTAAATTAATACATTTGAAAAGAAAGCATATTGCTGTTGTTCAATATTGAAGAAAAAGGAAAAGCTTAGGTTTTTCCCTTTACATAGGTTTGCGAGCTTTTTTACAGAAATGACAGTGCCTTATACGCTGAAGGACAGTGATATTCAAAGCCATCGCCCGCTAACATGTTTGCATGTGGCGCTTCCTTAAGTTCGTGGAGGCATACCTTGTTATATCGCTTCTCTTTCATAACGTGGTTGCAGGAAACGCTTAATAGCAGTTTTACTGCTTCACTCTGTTACAACGTCTGCCTAAGAACAACGCATCCAACCAGTTTGTTTCGAAACCAATCTTGCGTAAAATATTTTTACATCACATTAACTGAACTAGGCAAAAATTAAGTGCAAAAAACTATTTGATTTAGGTCCAATGCAATCAATTAGTTCTTGTTATTCTATCGATTTCTTATTCCAAACACGCAGCAAAAATGCAAAAGTTAGCCACAATAAGTTTTACTTTCGGTAAAAACAAAAGTTCTTACTGTACCTGTTAATCTCTTCATTTCTAACTTGAAATTGGGTGGTAAATGTGCTGGGTAAATTTTTTTTTGATACCACCAGAACATCATCCATACCAGTGAGTACGGTACGCATACGCACGGACATTAATCCAGTGTCTATGTTCGTGAAGCCAGAAGTAAAAACCAAAGCTGCAATTGTAAAGGTTCAACTCGAATTAAATTTGCCAAAGATGTTTCGAGCTCATGACTAAATTTCACCGCAGATATGTTAGGTGAAATAAATATTGGCTGGAGCTCAAAACTGAATCATTTCAAAATGTTCTTTTCACTGCCCACAATTTTTTTCAATAGCGCTCACCCACTCTTGAAGTTGTTAAATGGTTTCGTCTTGTGCCTGGACCAAGATACTGGAAATTTTTAAAAAGACTGTTGCTTTCAATTGCTTTTCCGAGCAGATCAACGAAATCGGCGCTTCCAGAACAAATGGGTGTTGGCCTTGCTTGGAATGATGAAGCGGCTCCTGTCAGATTGTTGTCAGTGTATCTGCAATGATGTTACTTCCGGTTGCTTTTACCCTTCTTGTAATGGTTGGTGTAGCATTTTTCACCGATGGGGGTAAAACAATCTTGATAACTTCCATATGCTTACGCTCATCAGTTCGATTTTATCCAAAAATTATCTATTTATNGAAGAAAACATGAGACATATTCGTGCAATATATCTTTGCTGAATAGCAATTCTAGAAAGTTACCCCTAAACCTTTTTTATGCTCCCCCAAATTTTGTTGTGCTCAGAAAAATTTGTTTTAAACATATGATAAAACCAAAATGTTACCCCTAAAAATGTATGTTACCCCCACACCTGAAAACCTGGCTACGGGTCTGGTTCTGTCAAAATTGTATCTACAATTAGGATATTTTGTTTTAAAGGTAATTCGGCCTCGAGTGCAGCATAACATAACTGTTTTTATAAATCACCATTAGGGGGGGACCTGTAAGCATTTTGGTGCGGGGTCAGAGTTGAACTGATACGGCACTGCTAGAGACCTCGCATGAATAAGATAATGACTCAATTCCAGTTACTTGTAGAACTTTATCCAAAATTGAACATTTCACAAAATAATCTGTGCAAATATTAGTTTGCAACTCATTAATCTACAGCAGGAGTCTCCACACTTTTTTGCCAGAGGGCCACATGGCACATAACCTACTGCACAGCAGTTCGAGGGCCAGACGTCTCACGTAATTTGATTGTTTCCCAATAAGTTGCATTTTGCCAAATGAACAAATGTTTCATAAATATATTGTTTTTTCATGATTGACAAAATGTCTGTGCGGCCGGATGAAATGCCTTTGCGGCCGGATTTGGCCCGCGGGCCGTAGTTTGGAGACCCTTATCAACAGTAAGTGTCCCATTCTTCCATTTAGTTTCTTATAATACATCAAAAATATAGCTTTTAAATCTAATAGGATCACTTTTAACCATGTTCTCTGGAAGAATCTTATCAGCGCTTATACAACTTAGGATTTTCCACATCTTTTCTCTGAGTAAGTAGATTCAATGCAGTCCAGCACGCGTCTACTACAGTACATCAACCTGTCAAGTGACGACCATCTAGCTGATCACTGAAGCCTAACTAAATACAGGGTTTCCACTAGATTGAAACAGCCGGAACTGGTACAAACAACTTCCACCACCAGAAAAATGAATTTCGGGCAGTATACTATATTAAATGGATTTTTACAACTTTTTTTATGAACCAAACACTGGTCTAAATGTTGTACAAAAATGGTCCAAATTTTCTGCCGAAATATTCCAAAGATAGCCAAAAAATCCGCCACCCCCCAAAGCCAAATTTTACCCGCCAACCAAATAAAAAAATAGTCAAATTTGGCGGACAAATCGCACATCTGGCAACACTGTCGGAGGCAGACATCCACTCACCGTGCAAAAACCTGCGTTCGAATGTTACGTCATATAGAGCGGTTTTCCAAGGTCTCCTAGGGAGAGAAGTCTAGGTGGCCGTGGTTTCACGTAGGGGTTCCCAACCTGGGGTACATGCAGTGCAGTATCAGCCCAACTCTGAGTCCCCCAAAAATGCTTGCATGGGCCGCCTAATGGTGATTTATAAAGAAAAGTTATGTTATGCTACAGCTCGAGGCTGAATGGCCCTCAAAACAAAATATCCTAATTGCAGACACACTTTTGGCAGAACCAGGCCCGTAGCCATGTTTGGGGGGGAAATGGCAAAAAACATTTTTAGGGGGAAAGGTTTTTATTTTTATCATATGCTTAAAACGAATTTTTCTAAGCACAACAAAATTTGGGGGCACAAAAAAGATTTGGGAGTTACTGCCTTCGAATGCTCCCCGGTGTCTGCGGGACTGGGCAGAACCGTCGACAGAAAATCTTCCATTGGCGGCCTTCATGTTTGTGCAGAGGGGCTAGACATTCTGAAGATTTATTTTCAATTCACAGCATGAACAGCATTTGCAGATTGTGCAAATAAATTATAAATATTTTCCCACAAATACGCATAATCATGGCCGTCGCCAGCGGGGGACAGTGGTGACCCGCCCCCCATTTAAAATATGTGCTACCCCCAAACTACGACGAAGCTGCAGAATTGCGATGCGCAGTTGCAGATGAATGACTCTAATTTGCGACATTGTGTTCGTTTATCAAGTAAACAAAAGCGCAAAATTCCACTGTTTTAGTCGTCGGAATTGCCAACATGAGGGTTTTGAATGCTTTATGTAAATAAAATTGTCGCTTCTGGTAAACCAAGAACGCGTCTTGTTTTTATTTCATGACGGACAGTAAAGTTTTACGAAACACAGAGTTCTATGAAATTTAGTTTTTCAGTAGTCACACATAGGTTGTGTACACTCAGGGCCGGATTTACCAATAGGCTATGTAGGCTTAAGCCAAGGGCCTCTGTTGAGCACAGGCGTACGAGGCGGGGATCGGGGGGGGGGCGGCCGCACCCCCGAGTTTGAAAAATTTCAGGGTAAACTCTGTTTTCAGGGCAAGCGCAAGTTTCTCAAAAATCCTGAATAATAAAAAATACATATTCAGTACGGTCAATTCAAGGCACCCTCTGTTTTTCAGGGCAAGGACAATTTGCAAAACCCCTGAATGTAAAAAGTATATTCAATACAGTGAGAAATTTCAGAGCAGCTCTGTTTTTCAGGGCAAGCGCGAAGTTGCTCAAAAATCCTGAATGATAAAAATATTTCAATTCATTGAAAAAGTTCAGGGCAGCTCTGTTTTTCAGGCCAAGCGCAAGTTTTTTAGGGCAAGCGCAAGTTGCTCAAAACTCCCGAATGTAAAAAGGATATTCAATACAGCGAAAAATTTCAGGGCGACTGTTTTTCAGGGCAAGCGCTAGTTGCTCAAAAAATCCTGAATGACAAAAAATATTTCAATACAGTGAAAAATTTCAGGGCAAACTCTGTTTTCAGGGCAAGCGCAAATTGTTAAAAATCCTGAATACCAAAACTACATTCAATATAAGTGATAATTTTCAGGGCAACTGTTTTTTCAGGGCAAGCGCAAGTTGCTCAAAAATCGTGAACGGTGAAAAAATTTTCAATACTGTTTATATTCACTTGGGGGTGATCCGTAATATGGGCTAGTGTAGTTTGTAATCTGGAGCAAAGTCGTGATTGGTTATAGTGACTTTGATCTGGACCAAGCCCTCGTTTTCTGTAAAAATCGAACAATCGGATGTCGGTAGTTCAACAGCTTGATA
>JGI24021J15306_10010268_pt1 | contig 11610 bp, 4 predicted proteins | sample Ectturendosymbi1_FD_15306 | JGI IMG/M metagenome (IMG submission 15306)
TTATCTTTTACTTTTTTCTTTTTCTCGGTTAGCTATTTGCCTCAAAGTTTTGATATTAGAAAGCCTTCATTTCTCGCCCACTACTGGGTCCCTGCATTATAGTGGGTGAGTGACGCTACAGTTGGGGCGCTGTTAAAGTGTTTTGCTCCTATCAGTGTTGGTCGTGTGTGCATACACATATTCTATAATGCGCTATGGCTAACCATTTCTTGTGTACTTGCGTTGTTTGATTGTGCCTGTGATATGGACAACGTGTCTGAAATAAATGAACTATTATTATAGTATTCACTGATATACCGTATGTATAAATAATTCGAAATGAGTAATATATGAACATATTTTTTTTCTTTTCTTGCTAACTTTAAACAGATAGGCAAATGTAGCCTACCCCTAGGGGTACATGTACCGCAGTTTGGGAACCCCTGCTCTGGCGTTTTCCTTTATTAGATAAGTCAATTATTCGCTCAAGAATTGAACTACAACAGGATCCACGTCTTATATGGGTGAAAGTTTTCGGGAAGACCTGCTTCGGAAGTCGGTTTCTCGGAGCAAAGTCGCTGCTCGGCTCTGATTGAACGTGTGTTGGTGTACATGAGAAGGGTGCAAACATAAAAAGCGCAATGGAATTGGCGAACTCGATCGTTCCTTGCTCAACTGCAATATTAGGTGCGGAAAGCATACTGCAGATTGTGCTGCGTATCATCGAGACTTTCTCAAGCACTTGTGCAGCAAAGTGTTATGAACAAATAGTGGCATTGATCCGAAGTAGATTGGAACTTCACTATCAATACTTCTAAAACATATCAATTCAGTTAAAGCAGTCTTTCAATCTGCCAGCTTAAATCTGAACGTAATTAGCCAGGACGAAAACGTCAGACAAATACACGTTTTATGTATGATGTTTTGAAAACAAGGGGAATCAAATATTTAAATGTTGATACTCGGTGGTGGTTTTCCCCCTTATTAGCATTTCTCGCTACGAGCCTGCTACCCGTTACCTCTTCCAGCTAAAAGTGAACCAGTAGCCGAAACTAGGGCTGAATTTGAAGATATGGTTTGCTTACTTCAAACTCATATCGGACAACTTTCCACTTCTCACTCAATGAAACAATGACTTTTCTCTGTGTTTAATACCTACGCAAATTACAGAGATAAAGTAGTTGTGCTTTCCGTGCAAATAAAATTGAAATGTGAGATCGCAACGTTTCCCTTTAACTTTTTGGCGCACCGACACGGGAAATGTGGTTTAAATCGAGGGAATCCTCGCTTTATTTAATTGAAACACACATTAGGATATTTTCCGCTCGTCTCGCAATAAAATTTTTTGTAGCTCTGTGTCGGTATAGTTCCAATACATGCCAATTTTCTTTATGCTTCTATAGTCGTGAAAAAAGTTCTGTAGTCGGCCCTTTTCGAATTAAAATATCTCCTCCAACACAATAGAAGTAACTATCTAACCGTACTGTAAACACCTATTAAAAAGAACCGACAAGCAAGATTGAATACTCGTTTCGTGTTTCTTGAGTTCACCTTCATAATACAGTCCTTTTCAACAGGGGTTCCGCGGAACCCTAGTATTCCGCAAAACATGTAGTGGGGTTTCGTGAGTTTTGAGAGTTTTAGGGGAAATGATTTCTTGCTTCAGTATGGTGGTGCGTCATTATGAAAATTTTTAAATCGCCGTGCCGAGTTCAGACTCCAAGCAGGCCAGTTAGTTGTACAATGGGTTGAGTGCAGATAGCGGAAAAAATATCGATAGTTATTGCGTCAGTTGTTGTTCACTGTTGTGCAATTAAGAAGAACGTTGTTGTTGCATCATAGTCATACGATGTTGCCGATGTACAGTTTACAGCAGAAGAGACTGGGTCACAGACAACCGACTAGAGCTGTTGTTCAGCCTTTGTGGTAATAAAGTAAAAACAGTGTGAAACCCAACTTTTTACTATTTTGTCAAGCCAGATGAAGTAAAATAGCATATTTTCTTATGAGAAGCGAAATAATAACAACTAAATAATAACAGCGGAGGTGTGGACGGTAATGACAAATGTAGTCCAATGTAAAAGAGGCACCTCCTCTGCAGTGGACCAATTGTAATTAAATTGCCAAAGTTAGAAAATGGGACAACACACATTTGAGACACGGGTTCTTTTTTCTAGATGAACAAATTTTGAATGTGGCCGCTACATTATAGAATGACAAGAACAACCGAGCCATTAAATTTCTTGCTTTTTAACTTCTGTAATAACCGTTTATATGTTGTAGTGTCTAGTAATTTCATTTTCTTACAAATAACTCGTGCTTTTTAAATTTTTGTTAATGGGGTTCCATGACAAACGTGAAAGTATATCAGGGATGCCACGATGACAAAAAGGTTGTAGTTTGTTTTTCTGTACTTGAAATACAGCTTTGCTTTGCCTGGTAAGATGCTCTCATGCAGAATTCTCGTGTCTGCGTAATTGTAACACTGAATCATTTGCTCTTACACTGGAAATATCTACCTGGACGTGACTTCCATGAAAGTTTTTCATGCTGAAGAATCTTCAATTTAATTTCATTTGTACTCATTTCTTGTGCGCATTCGGGAGTGCCACTCACTTATTTCCGAGTTAATGCCAGTACAATACGGCGCGTGAAATATTTCCTTGCACCCACCCAGTAACTCAGAGTACCAGGCTGGAAAGTTTGCAAGTACCATTTTTACAAGTTTTCGTTATGACCTGACCGAGAATCTAACCCATCCTACCAGCGTTGGTGGCGCGCGCCAAACCAACAGCACTATTTTGCTGCTAAATGTTGAGCAAAAGTTTTGTCATAAAAATTGTGAAAGAATTGGCCTACCTTGTTTTATCAAATTAATCAATCAATTTGCTAAAAACACACCAAATCGAATTCGCAAGAGGTGGGATTCTCGAATGCTCGTATCCAATTTTTATCGATCGTATCCCATTTTTGCACATTATTAACATGTATCTTTACCAGTTCCCTTTCAAAACAGACCACGTTCATAAAGGGTCTGTTATGAACCTGGTCTGTTATGAACATGTCTATTATGAACACGGTCTGTTTCGAGTAGTCTAGTATGAGTAGTCTGGTATAAACAGGTCTGTTTTGAACGGATATCTTCCTTTCCTCCCACAGAGTTACAGTAGTGAAGCATAATTTTCAGTTCTTAAATTCAAATTTAGATTCGAGTTAAGAGTTGTTAACTCCGATTTGAACCGGATTCCCACAGTTAATAACTTAACTTTCACCTAGATTCGAGTCTAGTAATGTCAGAATTGGACTCGGACTCTGTTTTTTTTCCTTACAATTTTTGTTTTTCCTTACAACTGTTTATTTTTTTTCCTTACAATTGTTCTTGGACTCTTTGTTTTTCCTTACAATTGTTCTTGGACTCTTTATTTTTCCTTACAATTGTTCTTGGACCTTTATTTTTCCTTACAATTATTCTTGGACTCTTTATTTTTCCTTACAATTGTTCTTGGACTCGGACTCTCTGTTCAGCAGCAATTGCCAAACACTTTAAGATGGGAAGAACAGAATGAACGTGAAAACTGGGCAACGTTGTGTTTACCAGTGTGTAAACTGTTTGCATAATCGGATTTGCTGTTAGAGCAAAGAATGCCTATGACGCAAAACTAGCTTAAGATACAGAATACTGCAATAAAGCTCTTACTCCAATCAAAGTGAGAATGACTTGCGCTCCTGTTACACCAATTGAGACGTAACTAGCATCCTCTGGAGAAATTCCAGCAATAATGAAGACGTCATCCAGGTAGAATTGCAGTCCATTGATGCCAGAAAGTTGTACTGATGCCGCAATAACAATGCCAGAGACAAGTTGCCAACGAACACTCTTGAGTGTCAAGACCTGAGTATGAATTGCAAAAATGTCATAGAAGAGAAAAAAATAGTGATTTAGGTTTTCGAAAGTTGTTTAACAAACCAAGTAATGCAAATTGCTTTGAATTCGTGTGTGCAATTGTTTAAATAAGCTACAAAATGTTGTGAAAAAGTATTTTGAACTGTCAGTGCATTTCAAATCCAACAAGAGAAGCTGTAGCTTATGGTGCATGTAAACACCCATACTTTAGTGACAGAAATCAATCAAACCTTGAAAACCTTTAAAGACTTCAATCATGTTGATTTACAAAGAAGAAATTTGAACGACCAATACCGTTTATTTTTCCTTACAATTGTTCTTCCGTGTTTTCACATACTGAAATTTCGGAAGTATTTCCAATTATGTATTACCTTCGTGAATACGTCAATAACGAATTTCTTCTCTCTAACTCTAACATGCATCTTCCTCAGCCAGCCAGCGTATAGTCGAAAATATGAAACATGAATAAACTAAACACGGAATAGAAGATCACTCAAAACAAAACAACATAAGTTTATGATATGCTTACCTAATGCGACAACACGCGTTGCATGAAAAAGACGTTTTGCAAGTACAGGTTTCAATTCATTTTCCCTACTAATAAGAACAGGGTAGAAAATACATTTTCTAACATTTAGTTGCTTTGCTGTGAATAGCAACTTCCATTGGGGTGCCCGACGAGACTACCTATAGTTGACAGCTTTTTTCGGTGCCCCAGTGCTTTGAATTTAATTTGCATGTATTTGCGCCAATAAAATCAACTCCATGAGAAACCAATTATCTTTTTAATGCGAAACTCACTCGCCGCATTTTAACTTCGACTGAAAACAGTTGAAGCCACACTTGTGCTTCCTGGATATTTTTCTCCATGGACCAAAGGCTCCTGTTCTAGTTTAAACAATAAGTCCATGGCGCTATCACAGCCATGGCGTCTTAGATTATCACACACGTTTTTATGTCATTCCTATTACTAATGCCGCGCTGTATGGTTAATATCTCTTGAGGGGTTGTTCTGTCTCCTTGGAACCAACGACTGTTTAAGGGTGGCCCTATAACCGTTGCAAATTTGGAGTCCGCAACTAATTTATTGGACGTCAAACTTTTGCACTCTTAATCCATTCACCTGAATCTCGCTAAAGCATCAAAAGCAGAATTGTTTCCCTGGCTAACGTTTCCTGATAACGCATATTTGGTGAGATTGGGGAGATTTAAAAAGCAGTTGCTTGAACAATATTCGGAAAATGTGATAAAAATGTTTTCAGCAAAAAGAGGCGTAAACGAAAATCCTTCTTTGGTGAAGACGTTCGACACATTAAACCAGTGGTTCTCAAAGTGGTCGATATCGACACCCAGGGGTCAATTGGATCACCCAAGGGGTCGATAAATAGTCACGGGGTCGAATGGGGGTCACTGAATAACAGCTGGGCTCTACTGGAGCAATGAAGCCTCCAATTCAAATTCGGGCAAGGAATGCAAACGGCGTTTTTCAACAAATCAAACAAAATTGAGAGGGTTGATCAAATCTCAGCTAAGCATATTTTCGGATTGTGTATTACTTTAGCATGCATTTCAAGAAAAAAGTACTCAAATTTATTTTGACACATACTTTCCTTGTATTAGTAACTGTTGCGCTACGCCACGGGGTCTGCAGAAAAATGTATACTTTAATTGGGGGTCAACATGCAGAAACGTTTGAGAACCACTGCATTAAACAAAACAGCTGTAAAATTGTCAAACACAGGGTTCATGCAAAACACTTGAACAGATTCGGACAACTTGTGATAACCAAAGTGTATTTTTTAATACGATTTCGTCAAATATAAGTGTTAATTTTTCTGGTGGAGCTGAAGCTCGAGCTGCTTCCTTACGTACACAATTGTGTCAAACGCACTGCACTCCATTTTCAAACAGAATACAAAACAGAATTAAGATGATTTTTTCAAGAAAAATTTTTTCAAGAAAAAAATCATTGATTGTTATTTCAAATCTCTAATTTTCTTATTGCATGTACTTTGTTGAACCTTCTCAACGCGGTAAAGGAAGCTTACACCAACCTGCTTAATGGTCAGATGTTTCACGTGCTCATTAGCTTCCTGTTCGTCACACAATTGCTTTAGTTCATCTCTTACGTCATCAGTACCACGTAATCGTTTAAGAACCGCTTCCGCTGCCTGGAGATCATGTTTTTCCAGATACAAACCTCTATCCAGCACAAAACAAAATTTATTTACAACGGCAGTGGTAAAAATTGTTGGACCGATTGTTTGCCTATGGTAGTTGACAACACTGTGAACTTTTTACTTGTCAATTTTAAAATTAAGTGAAATGCTTTACAATTCTAACATTAGCCAAAGAAATCTATTTAAACACTTACTGCTTTGCGATTTTGCCATCACTAAATTATTTTGCATGCAAATAAATATTTTCGAAAAATTAATTTAAATGCGAGCATAAAAACCGCTTGTCGACATACAAATCAGAAAAGGCTTCATTGCAGTTCGGTGAGGTCGCCCAAGTTTTACCATAATTGATTTTTGATGTTCAAAACAGAAATTTTCAGGACGTGTGCAGAAGTGTTTATGTCAAAGGAAGTTGTCGATGTTTTTTGAATGTATCGCTTACAAATTTTTTTATTTTACCAATGTCCGATGCGTTTCTTTTTACAAATGTCCGAAGGTTTTAGTTGAAAAACACTCTTTGGAACAAAAAAGGTCAAACCCTAAAACTCGCGTCTGTACAAAACTTAGAATTTTATAACCATTTATCAAATGCATTGCCTTTGAGGCATTAAAAACAATCTGCAGGTGAAGCAGCAATGCGTTTGTACAGCTGGACAAGATATGAAATAGTTCATAGAACACTGTTCTCACTTCGGGCTTTCTGGCAGCCATGGCGAACAGCAGAGCAAAATGATACTTGGAAATGCTGTGACTGCCAAAAGATATGGCCAGCCGTTAGAAGTCCCGAGTATCTGAAACAGCGAAATGATTAGTTATTTTTGACAGATACGTATTGAAACTGTAACTTCCAAGTAAATTTAGAATAGGATAGATTTGGCTTTGAAACATATTTCGGCAGTTGCCTCACAAAGTTTCCACTAGACGTTGGTTATATTGGCTGCAACAACCGTCAAACTCAGTAATGCGTAATGGTAGTTGTAGCGTTTTTTGCATGCATTTTGGGGTATTTTCATGCCTGAACCTGAACTTGGTATACAGTAAATCATTTCAACATGCTCGAGCCATGACTAAATACTGCGGAGGATTGTCATGATAGATGTTGATTTCGGAGTGGTACAAATGATCTAAAAATATTTTCGGAGAAAAATCCAAAATTCTGATCAGGAACACAGTGACTTGGTGAAACGTATTGTATTGTGTAACGTCTTCACTCCCAAAAAACGCGCTAGACTTTAAACATGCATCGCGGCGGTATACGTGGCGGTAGTAGAGAGTATACGCTTGATCGTGCTAATATATTTACTTTGATGAATCAAGCATTCAAGACACACGCATGAATAGTTGACAACATGACTAATATAATGTAGCACTGCGATTACTTCCATGTATATCGATATATAAAACGCATGAGGGAGTGGGAGACTGCGAAGGACCAGGGGTCATTTAGGCTGCAGACCTCCAAAGTACGAAGCGACTTATAGTGTAATGGGAACAGTGCATAACAGTTAGTAAAGGTCCTTTGCTCTGAGCAGTGGCGATTCTAGACTGAAAAAAGTGTGGGGAACACTGCGGGACCAAGGAAAAAGCAAGGGGGGAAACGTAAATATCTATCTTGCATGGTGATTTTTCGTTGTTTTGAAGATTAAGTTGCTATGATTAACCCTAGCAAACCCAACATAGGCTTGTGAATATCACTAAAAAGTTGAACCAGCGTTGTTGATCACCAGAGACACCTACACGTCACTGTAGATGCAATCACACCAGTCCCGTCGCTATGGGGGGGCTTTGGTGGGCTTAGCCCCATTAAACAAAGCTCCAAACCCCCAAATTGAAACGTGAAACACTATAAGTGGAATTTATAATGTCAAGCCCCCTGCAGAACTGCAAAGCCCCCTATTGAAAATTTTTGGCGACGGTTCTGAATCACACACGTGTAGTGCTATGTCGAAAATTCTGTGCTAACCATGCAACTTCCACCCCATTGCACATGTAAATCGAAATACCGTTTTCCGTACACAAATGTGCCGGCCTCACATGAATGAAAGCAGCTTTAGAAAGTGAACAAAATTCACATGAAAGCGAAATAGTTCCAATCACGAATTAAACATTATGCAATGCATAACCAGGGACCGTAATGTCTGAAGCTAGGTACCGTAATGTCTGAAGCTAGGTCGTTCATGGGTCTTGTGCATTTTCTCCTTCGCAAAATGGAGAGTGCGAGCGACAGAGCCGTACGTCGATGAAAGCAATCCGCATCGCACACTCTGAGGTAAAAGATTGGAGGCATGAGCTGACCAAGTTTCTCATAACTCACAGGTCTATTCCACATTCCTCATCTGGTGCAACACCATTATTTGTGATGTACGGACGTGAGATGCGAACCAAACTACCGGACTTATGCCGCGAGCAGACTGTTCTTGATGAGGCGACTCACGACAAAGGCTGTGTAAACAAACTCAAGAGGAAGGTATACGCCGATATTAAACGCCACGCTCAAGAATCGTTTATCGATCTTGGCGATCAAGTGCTTGTTGGAGCAATAAAGTTGAATGAACTGACTTCCAAACTGTCTTTTATCCGGTTCCGGGAGCTGTCATCGCGAAACACGGAGGGAAACTGACGATCGAATGCGATTCCGCTTCAGTGCGTCGTCATACAGATCACTGCGAGCCATATCAGCGCAGTGATGACTCTGAGCTGCCGCACAATAGCGCTGACAGTGGCAATTCGGACAATGACCGTGATAGTTCGGTGGACAGTGACGCAGCGCGTAAAAATGTTTGTTCTGAAGTTAACCTGCGCCTGTATCTTGCGAACGTATTGCAGTGCCGTCTGAACGTACTCTTGAGACCACGATGTAACCTTAAACAGCCAAGTAAACTGCGTGACTCTGTGTGTTCATGCGGTATTCGCTGATGCTGGTAAACGTGATATTTTTAGTTGATGCTGGTAAAATGGTATTTTTTGGATCGTGTCTCGCAAGATTACTTATCTCGTATCTTTCACTTTCCATATATCGTAAACGTGTGAGAGTTGTAAATATGCAACTGGGAGAATGCTCAAGTTAGGAGCTAGTAGTTATCTTATTTTGTCAAATGCACAAATGTTACCTGTAGTTTGCTGTAATATGCACCGTGCTTTACTTTCGACGAAAAGAGGGAATGTAATGTTGTGATGTCACAAGTTCCAGACACGCATGGGTTGTCATGTAATCATGCTTGGTCACAGTACGCTGAGCGTAGAGCATGAGTTTTCGTGTGACAAGGTAGTTTGCATTTGGCGTCGGACCGTGATGTATGTCTACTGTTTTCTGTTAATATAAGTTATGAACACCGTGTGTCAGAGTAGTAACTGTATTGTGAACGCGTGCTGAGCCATCTGCTAGTCAGTAGGCCTACCAGTGCGGAGACATAACACCAATACACGTTAAATCGAAGCCGAGTAGCGACGATGCTCTAAACTAAAACACCCAGTTCGTAAGTAGGTCTGCAAAACTTGCGCGCATGTACGACGTGGATTTTGTCCAATTCCTGAGCGAGTGGTTGAAGTATGCAGCTGATAACGTTAAAGCTAGTCCCTCATTCTATTTGAATAAGACAGGGGATAGTGTGTATAAATGACCTAAGTTAATACTGTATCAAACAATTTGCAACTTGCTGCTGATTTTGCTGATATCGACCACAAGAAGAAGTCAAGCATAATGAACGAGGCTGCATGGGTAAAATCAAATTCGTAAAAAGAAAATTTTAATCAACTCTGGCAAGGCATCAAAGAATTGAAAGAAACATTGCATAAGCTACCTAACATCCAGAATGAAAAACTGGACAAGCTAACTAAGATCACACAGTACCTTGAAAACAAGCTAAGTGGAATACAAAAGAAGATAGTTGAACATGAAAATAAGTTCAATCAGCTTGAAGAAGAAAAAAACAGCTACGCAAGGGAGATGGTTCACAAAACAAATCTGATTGTCTTTCAACTTGACAGACAAGAACAACACATAAGAAGGGAAAATATTCTTATTTATAGAGTAGAAGAAGATAAAGAAGTCAACGATGATGGGGAAAAGGTCTTGTTCAAAATAGCAGTTGAGCTCGAAATCGATCTCCAAGATAATGAAATGCAGAGAGTACATCGGCTAGGACAAAAAAGAAGAAAGAAGGAGAATCCATGCCCAATCATTGCAAGATTTGTGTCATACAAAAAAAGAAACGAGTCTCTATAAATATCGAAGGAAGACAGCCCGTCTTCATTTGTGAAGATCTCACACCTCTACGGTACAAGCTACTGAAGTACATGCAAAAATTCTGTTCTGATATGTTCATCTCTTGCTACACTCGAAATGGCAATATAAAAGCCAAGCTCAAGATATCTGAAAAATGGGTCACCGTCACTTCACCTGATGACCTCTCCAAACGTAGAATTGATGTTGATCATAAACAGATAGGCTGTGGCAAAATATTTAACATCTAGTCCCACCGCAAAGATATACCTTCCGTGAATTCTGAAACAAAACATTAAATGTAAGCGACTACTTACACTTGAACAACAAAGTGCCAGAAGCGAAATGCATATGTAAATGTGTTAATTTTATATGTTGGAATGTTTTTTCTGTTCTGACCATGTGGCTGCTGTGCAAAAATATGCTTCCCGCCTAAACGTAGATTAATGGACTGTAAACACTGCAATGCTCAATTGTTTGTTGACTGTGAATGCTTAACAAGTAGCAACAACCGCTCTGATAGCGATCTACGATTTGCTTTACCAAAAGCACGTTCGAGCTCAGGTGCTAAAATGATGAGACATAGTGCAGTGGAAATCTGGTCAGGAGTTCCTTCAGAAATGGGAAATGACACGTGTTTGCCACTTTTTTCGGAGGAGTATAAGAAATATGTATAACCCGGCTAATAGAAACATACTTTGTGTTCTTATTGATTGGTATACATAAACCAAGTGGTTTGATTTAACTACTTAACGTTATTACAGTGGAAACTGTCAACTCGCGAAGTATCTCCGTTAAATATTACATCGTTTGGTTTTTCTTGTGTTCACAAAAATTGGTCGTGTCAAACCAGTGCATGAAGTAGTGGGATGCCCTAGTCTGTAGATACAAACCAAGAGAATTTCCATTCTCATGCATGCATTGAGTTCTTTTCCGCAAAGCATGTTTGCGCGACTGGTTCTCAACCTGCTTAAATCTCGTGACATCATTGCGGTGCTGCAGCGGTCTATAGCTTTTGACGCATTTCCTCTCTAGCATTCACGCATATTTTTGAATGTGTGAAAACAGTAAATGTTTAATTTGACAACTTTAAACCATTTTATTCTGGTGACGTGGCTTTGCCTACATTACATTTTACTTCAATTTACCGTATAACCGCATTACCCATATTACATTTTATACACAGAGCAAAAGACTTTTACTAACGAGTATGCACTGTTCCCTTTACACGATAAGCAGCTTCGCCCTTGGGAGGTCTGCAGCCTAGATGACCCTTGGTCCTTCGCAGCCTCCCACTCCCTCATGCATTTTATAAATCGATGTAC
>JGI24021J15306_10010269_pt1 | contig 11610 bp, 7 predicted proteins | sample Ectturendosymbi1_FD_15306 | JGI IMG/M metagenome (IMG submission 15306)
TATGAAACTGTAGCGTAAAAATTTGATGTTATCTGATCTAGAATAAGGCAACAATCTGATGTTAACGAGACTGACCCCAGTGGCAACACTGACTGATGCTAAACAACAGTCAGCAACCACTAGCTTTAGCACGCAAATAGCAACCTTTTCGTGACATTTGTGCAATAGGCGTGATGCGCGAGTAAAGAGTCACACCCATGCCAAAGGAATGATTGTTAGGAAAAAGTTACCAGCGAAATCAAATAGATTTGTATTGAACGAAACCGAAAATACTTATAGGCTATTCAGCCCTGATGCAGAGAAATCAGTTGTTGTTGGGTGCCCTTCAAAACATAGGAATATGATAGAATTGTGTTCTTGTATCGCTTCTGAATAACGAAAATTTTTCAAACGAGTATTTTATTTGAAACAAATGAATTCCATCACTGCGGGCCCCCTTGCAGCGGAGGCCCCGGGGCAATTGCCCCCGTTGCCCCCCCTTAATCCGGCCCTGGTCGTGACAACGAGCAACAGCGGCTGCAGGGGAATCATAAATGGGCTTGGCTGGAAATTGCCGATGTCACGTGTTCAGAAAAAAAGTAATCTTATTTGGTGTTCCCATCATACCCCTACTGCCAGACCCTTATCGAACAAATCCGTTGTCTGAGCAGAGTTTAACAATTATTATTGAAAATCAACCACAAACCATAATTTTCTCTTCTTTCACCATAACATTTAACGCAAATATTTCAGTGGCAGCTGCCACCTTGTTTGCGGATTCAATCTCATAAGATATTTAATTCATAAAAAACGGCATTCCATACGAATCAGTTCCTAGATTAAAAGTTTTTTGTTTTTATGAACTAATAGAATTCTACCTTGTCAGGAACGCTCTGCTGATCAAGTAAATCTTCCAGCAAAAGGTCCTTGAACATCGCCGATGACGTTGCAGTAGATTGTTCGTGGCTGTTGGCTGCTTGTTGCTGGACTGAGGCCATGCTGCTATTCGCTAGCTCAGTGCGTTGCACTCCCAAATCTGGTATTTCGGAGACAGTGCAGTACTGAATACAAAGTAGGGCTTCCTGCAAGTTCCTATCTGCAGAAAATTAAAGACTGTGTTCAGTGTCTGTCATACCTTTGAAATGTTTATCACCGGCTCGGATGCATTGTGGAAAATAATTCTAAGACCTTTGGAAAAAGACTTGGAAGTCGCAAAAAGTCTTATGAGATACAATGATGCAACAACCGGTGATAAATCAAAACAACAACATAGGATAAACTTAATAATGAATTCTGAATAATATACTTGTCACAACAAAGACAATTTAGTTTGTGCACGTCACCTGAGCAGTTTTTATAAACTAGGTTTTGACTGTTTCAATATGATTTCATTTACATCATTGGTTGTTGGGTTAATTTTTCCTGTAAGACCCGAACCGCTGAAAATGATAGACAAATTTATTATTTCGTGACTTCGTATTCCAAAGTCGGGGGACTGCAACCATAGTGGTCATACCATTGGTGCCACTTTATTGCTAAAACTATTGAATTAAGTCGTGCAGCTGTTTTAAGAACGGGATGTCAGCTAAAATCTGAGCTTCTTTGAAATTCCAAGTATAAAAATATAATGCATCAGAGCCTTTATATTCCGATAGGCTTAAAAACGTTTCACGAAGTAATAAACCAAATACCTCGTTTACGCACTGAAAAGATATTCTACAATTGGATAATGTAAAGCTGGTCGCAAATTTCAAAAAATGCTAGAGCACAAATAAGTTCAAACATCTGTACATGCGAACGTTTTTCGTATCAAACCAAGCTTGGTTCGCTTTTAGAAGCTTCGTAACGACATTGTTAAGCAAATCAGCTTCTCAACAAATTTTTTATCTTTCTTAACCTGCGTAGTGTTTGTTCAAGGGTTTCACATCCTCCTTTTCAAATCGCACGCATGAGCGTCCAACTGCATCATGATTTTGAGTTACTACAAGTTGGACTTGTGCGAAGAATCAACAACTTAATTTGCCGCGACACACTAATCCTTGTTTCAAAAATAAACTGCTAACGGGTACGTTGACTTTAGAACATTTTGCGATTTGATCGCAAAATGGATGATGCTAGGTCATGACAAGGCCTTGAAACATAATATGTCATAAGATGACTGTGAAAAAAAACTAAACATCATGTTGTGAATGATTTCACGGAGGAGAACCATGACTTAAATTCACAGAGTAGCTTTTTCAGAATGTTCCGTTTTGCTTGGAAGCAACTTCACTCACAGTCTGCAGCCTTCGTTGTCTACCACAAGTGAACTGCTCCTTTATATTTCAAGCATGATTGTGTCACATGTCAGTTACCCTAACAACACATTGACAGTGATAAATCTTTAGAGGGAATATTTTTATGAAATTTGAATTGAAGGCCAATGAGAATTATCTCGGCCAAGAACGCAACCAGGAAGTCTCATCTGCTTTTTGTTTTTTTGCCAACAAATTCTCGATATCCTTTTTGAGCTTTCACTTCCAAACCAAAGAGTTCTATGTGAAATCAGAGTGAAGCTCACGCTGCATTACGTTGATACCTTTTCAAAGAAGTTTTGCTTTGACGTAACACAGCTCGCGACTTGGGGAAAAAATACAATCTAAATCCCAAATGAACAACGAGAAACATAATTGAAAATAAAACAGATCAAGCAGAAAACAGTCCATCCGAAAACCGAAACCCTTTCTGGATTGCTCAGATTTGAAGTGGTGGCCTGCGTGTAAACACTGCACTCCCTGTCAAGCTTGTACGTTCGGTGCTTACACTTTCAAACATGAGAGCAGCTGCCAACACAACTGATCTTCATTTTCTGTAGCTTCTGGAAAAACTGACCTGCTCAGCGTCCATAGTCACATCACTTTTATCTCAAACGTGTTATTGCTAAAAGTTTACAGTACCTTGATATTATTACCAACAGTCGATCAGGATATGAAACTATCACAAAAATGAAAAACTCGCGATCGTTGATTAATATGGTAAGAAAACGATTGTTAAGCATTTATGAATAATTCACTCAAAAACAGATTTCAAACTTCATTCTGTGCAAATTGCCGTAACGTGACCCCTTCCATGCCACCGACGCCACGACGTTGTTCGCAATGTTAGCTTTTGAAGCAACCGACTGAGATGCCATTGGCGAAATAACCTGGTACCTTACAAGCACTGGCATTAGTAAGGTCGTGGTTTCGCACCATATCACACATTTTTGCAGCAGTGGCGTAGCCATCCCAAAAATTTGGGGTTGGCCAAAAAATTTTGGGGGGGCCAAAATGTTTGATTTTAGGCGAATAACACCATTTTGTTTGGTAAAATGCCACTGAAACGGCAAAATGACTACATTTTCTAAAAATTTGGGGGAGGCATGGCCCCTTTGGCCCCCCCTGGCTACGCCTATGTTGTTCAGTAGCTCTTTGGGCGTAGATATTAAAAATACAACTTCACTATACTGTAGATCAGGGGTCGGAAACCTTTTGCTAACTGCGTGCCGACTTTACAAACCATTCACTGTGCTAACAAACGTATTTTCATACAAGCCAAGGCCAGTATTCCTTCTGATGGAATACAAAATGGATATGTGAAACGTGAAGCTTCCGCGTGCCATTAGAAATCGCTTGGCGTGCCAAGTGGCATACGTGCCATAGGTTGCCGACCCCTGCTGTAGATCAATGTAATCCTGATGACTTTTTTAATACTTTTGCCTGAAGAATGTATTGGCTGTTTGATTGCTACATTATCGAGTAGCCAATTTTAAATCTGCAACTGTTCACAATTATTGCGTGCGTGTTCACATTGCTCAATCGATCAGCTTTTCTGTTCGTGTGCCTTTAATAAAGAAATTGCTTTAACTTCATCCTCATCACTAATGCCTAACGTAAAGCGTGCAACACTTAATAAGGCTACCTTGCGAATTGGTTACGTGTTAGTGATAGGCAGTTGGTTTCACCAGCATATTACTTTAAGCGCGAATCCTTTTGCTGTCCCCTTTTCAATGCGAACAAGCATCTGGCCCTTTCGTAACGTGATCCTAATTCATTCGAAATTTGATCTTTCAGCTACACTATCTGGCTGTCTCCAATTCCACTGTGTCTGTTTTTAATCGCACTTTTGTCACCCGCTTGGCTCTACGGACGTTTCATGCTTCGAAGACAATGTCAGCAAACGGTAAACTCGGTCACACCGACAACATCTGCTTTGGACCGTCGCATCGTAGGTATTTGTATTCGAAATGTTCCGCACTACTTAGCGCGAATTATTTACCCATTCTAGGCCAGTGTTCTTAACCTGGGGACATGGCTCTGGTGGATCATAGCGCGGTGTAAGAAGGTGTTTCCACGGTGTAAGAAGAAAAACATATTAGCATACAGTTATCTAGACATTTAATTATCATACCGTGGAGCTGCACTGATTTTGTGTTCGGCAGAAGATTTTCACTGAATTGCAAACAAGAATAAATTCGCTACTTTATAATAATGTGTTTGTTATGCATCTAAAAGCATAGCCTATGCCACCGAGGAAGTGAGCCACGCAATTTTTATCACACGTTATCTGGGCCATATAGGTAAAAAGATTGAGAATCACTGTTCTAGGGGAACAATTAAAAAACGTAGAACATGTGGTTTTGCGGGACCCAGTTAGAGAAGTGATGGGGATACTTAATTTACAGATGCAAACATCTATATACAGTATGTTTATATTTCGTGCAGTATACCTTTTAGTTAAAGACTATGTGTCTTTAAGACTATGTGTCTTTAACTAAAATGAAGTATATGTACTAGATATACTTGGCTATAACAATTAATTTGATTATCTACTCTCCGTAACGTAAAAATGATACAGTGTTAAGATCACGTTTCAGTAGTGGTCTATTTCTTTTAGAATATTTAAAAGGCTTCAAATGTGTGCTCTGACTCCACTGGCGCGGGGCCCCTCAAAGCGAGGGACACATTTAGATAAAGATATTTCAAATAGGCTTAAACAGCTCTGGTTAAGAAGTGTTGCTCGCAACCTACATCGCTGTCTGCAAACTTGGTCTTGCTGTTGGGTTGGGCTTCTTCCTATTAAACGTGCATAGTATTATTCCTTACCTTCGTCAGTTATCAACAGACGTCTCTTTTGAAAACTGAACTACCAAACCTTTAATGTTCAGAAATGATTACAATTTACAACGGTAATTTAATTGCACTGAACAACTTTAAATCAGTGCAGCCGTTGCCAAATTCTGCAATTGTTTTGGCTAACGTCCCTTTCAATAAAAGCCTCCAACCCAATCATAAGTAAACTTTGACTCCGGTGGGGGAAATGGTCTTGGATGGGGTGGAAGGCATTGGTGTCCGCAGAAATTTTTCTAGTGGGGGCAATGTCGACATTTTGCTTATCCTTTTCAGGTTGCAATGCAAATAAACGCTCATAAAACGCTTTACTGTTTCTGCACTGCAAAGAAAATGCCCCATGAAAGCACGCAGTGCATTCGCATCTGTTTTGTTTCGGTCACAGACCGAAATATTTTTGAAATGACCGAAAAAACTAAGTAATTTCTGTCAAAACGTCTGAAAATATAGGGAAATAAACAGTGTTACGGTGAGTTTTAATACAACTGTGAGACAAATGACCGAAATGTCTCAGCAAAAAAAATGACCGAAATGTGTCAGCGAAAAAAAAACAGATCGCGTCTATTTCAAAATCTTATTCAAGTTGAGGTGTATACGAGTTTGCCACAAAAGTTTACTTTCTGTCATCCATCACAGATTTTTCTGAATTGGAGCATAAATAGCATTATCATTGTGAACTTTATACAGCTGGGTATGAACTGGACTTGAACTGTCAACAACTACATATGCGGTCCTCTCATTGAGCTGTGCTAGTTGATCAGGACTCACTTCTCAACTCTTTTGACTGAATTGTATTCCTCACTTCGGTTATCAGATATGTTTTCCATTTCAAAAACTGCCTAATATCCATTTCTTCGAGACTTCTCTACAAATACGTCACTTAAGAATAATCAAAGGCTAGATCAGCATGAACGGTGAAAAAACAAGAAAGACATTCTCGCAAAATTGTTTCAAACCCTTTAACGCGGCCACTATAGTGGTCGGCACTCTTTTGGCCATAACTCGCCGGCCGCTGCAGCTAGAGAGGTGTTCAAGCCCTCTACGGATTCAGTAAGTTTTGTAGTTCCGAGTCAAAAAAATGTTTCAGTTTTGGGTTAGGGGTTCTCTTGGGGGGACGTCACAAGTGGGGGTGTTTTAGCGTTTTTATGGCCTACTTTACCCGGCCCTGGACGCCCAATGAATGGGCCCACATTTTGGCCCAAATATTTGTTAGAAACTAGGCTATCCTACGAATTTCAAGAGCCCTTGATTGGTTTTATAGCATATCTGGATCAAAAATTATGCCACAAAAACCAAAAAGTAGTCAAAATTCCTACCCCTCCAAACACTAATCTGGGATGTAAAACACCCCATTTGTATATGGCCATAACTCGCCGTTAGAATAGGCTTGAGAGTTGTTCAAACCCTCTAAAAATTCGTTAAGACTAGTACTTTAGACTGGAAAAAGTTTTTTAAGCTTGAGATCACGGTTTTTTTGTTGATGTTTACACATTGAGAGGATGTTTATGCATATTTGTATACATTTGGATAATGACGTCACATCCGGGGAGTCGAACTATCCATCAGATTTTGTGACTCAAAGTTTTTTTGGATTCTAGGCTACAATACGAGTCTTTAGAGGGTTTGATGGACTTTCTAGCATATCTAGTTCAAAAGTTATGGCAAAATAAGCAGAAAATAATTATTGAAATCCCCATAAATCACTCAGCCATGTCCCCAATGATTTGGAGTCTTTTGGCCCTAACTTGGGCACCAGAAACGCTAGGAATCGATCTAGGCATCTACAGCTTCATATTCCAGCCTAGAATACAACCAAACTTTGAGCCACAATTTTGACCTTTTTCTGGGGGGATGATGTCATAAAAAACAACCAAAAAAGCCTAATCTACCCTTTTTCTAACCCCACCCACCGAAAACCCCGCACCCAAATCCAAAATGTTTGTTTTTTCAGTGCAAACTAGAAGACCAATTCTTTTGAAAGCTCGAATTGCTCTCTAGCATATTTTAGCGGAGAGTTATCGTGGATTATCGCCAGCTACAGTAGCCGCCAGTGGGAGACTCCTGCATTTTCTGATTTTGAAGGTAAAATATTGTTTGGGGCCATAACTTTGGTTCCAAACATGCTAGAAGGTCAATCAAGGGCTTTATCGACGCGGGTGATCATGCCGTTTCCAAACAAAGTTTGAGCCAAGATTTTGGACCATTGGATTGGCGTCCAGGGCCAGTCAAAATTGGTCGAAAATCCAAACACACCCCCACTTTGCGAGCTCCTCCCAGGCGAACCCCTCACCGAAATAAAAAAAAAAATTTTATCGAACCAAGAAGACCTGCCGCATCCGTAGAGGGTTTGAACAGCTCTCTAGCTATAGCGACTAGCGAGTTATAACCAAAAACGTGCCGGCCACTGCAATGGCCGGCGCGGGCGTTAAAGGGTTGACAAATGGACCTGTATCTGGACACGACTATCGGACAATGTAAGAAAATTAGAACACCACACATGCTTGCAAAAACACTCTGCACTCGTTCAAAAATCAAAACTAAGCCTGAACGAGGAAGACGTAAGCCTTTCATGGAGATAATTTAACAAGCCACGTAGTTTTATACAGTGTGACAAAAAGCCTGCATAAGCGTAACTTGATCAAGCAATTCACTCATGCACATTGGTCACACTCACAATCTCACACTAACGGTGGATTTTTCCATCTTGTGAAAGCATTGCTACACATTCACTTATGCTTCTTTTCACACAGTATAAAACTATGTGTCCTACGCTAGCAGCAGTCACTTTGTCGCTGCATTACCTGCCAAAGATACCTGCGTTCAACAGTCACATGCGGAAAAATGCCTAACTATCGTAACGTGAAGCGAACCTTTGAAGATTCGTTGCCATGTTATTGCTACGCAACAAAGATTAACATTAGAACTACCGCTCGCAAGGTTTGCAACCATTCGTCTGCAGGCAAATGAGCGGAAAGTGAACTACAAGCTCATCATTGCACAGGGGCGGGTCCAGCCAGTAAGGTTGGGGGGGGCGGTTTTTGTAATATTTGGTAGAAAAATCTCATAACGGCTTCGCTACTGCAAGAAGGATGAACTAGGCCCAATACTTCACAACACTGCTGTGACAAAACANTCGACGACAAAATGACCATATGTCACGAATGCTGTTTTCCGAATTGTAAAAAATCACAGTGAATAAAGTTACTTTCGTGATCGCCCTGCATCCACCCCTGTCACTGCATGACATCAGAACAGTGAACAGGACATCAGAATCAGTGTGAGTACCATACCGGCATAGAAAGCCTTATTGCAAGAATTAGCTCAAAGATTTGGATTTAAGCTGCTGACTTCAGATTTTCAAGAAATGTTTGATTTTTAATCCCAATTACCAAGTGGGAAATACCTGTTTTGCCCACCCTCTGCGGACGTCCGTGGAGGAAGTTGCAGGGGAAAGTGTCCCCCAAGTAAGTGTTTCAAAAATTCGGATCATATGACGAACACAGGGGTACTTAGCACCTGGATTTGACCGAGACTTTTGAGTAAACATTTTATCGATTTGCTCTCTCAAAAGTCACATCTTGCAGTTTTTTACGTTACGAGTCTGGGGCTTACCGATCACAAAAACAGAAAACTTTTGAAACTGCTTTCAAAAATTATTTTTAATCAACAATTTGCCGCCCCCAAGAAAGTACCGCCCGGGTCCCTGGTCGCCCCTTGCTACGCCACTGTGTGAGAGTACGTTCATTTTCTACGATGAGGCAAGTAAAATCTACAGTAAAAACAGAAATTGAATGGCATACGAAATATTGGACGATAGTCTCCGACTTGCTGCCATTAACACTAGTATTTCTGAAGGAACGAAAGTGTCAGAGAAGCCTCGACTACAGGGTACAGGCACCCCACAGATAGAGATTTGTAACAAATTGCTATTGTGCTATAATTTCAATGACGCGCTCACGTATCTTCTTTTTTTTATTTTTCGATATTGTGAATCTGTTGTTTTATACATTATATTATTGGAAATGGCTCGCAAGTTGTCACGTTTTTGTAAAATGGCCCGTAGGTATAAAGCAGTTGGCCCACGCTAGATTAAGCTATTCACTCAGACACATTGGTCACACCCAGTCTCACACTTGCAATGGATATTTCAAAGTTGTGGTTGCATTGCTATAGGTTCACTCTGGCTTCTTTTCACACAGTATAAAATTACGTGACTTACTGCTATCAGCAGTCACTTTGTCGCTGCACTATCTGCCATGATCTCTGCGTTCAACAGCAATCAGCAGCATGCGGTGCAACGCCTACTATCGTAAATTGAAGTGAACGATTGTATTGTTACGCAATGAAGACCGACAGAAGAAGAATCCGCTCCCAAGTTCGGCCACACAATGGAGCAGACATAAGTGAATTGCAAGCTTCCTACTACATGACACCAGTACCGTGAACCTGGCTCTTGTGCAGTGTGAGTGTCTTTCCGGAAAATAAACTGTTATTGCAAGAATGAAATCAATTAATCGAAATTGAGCTATTCATGTTTTCTAGAAAATTTTGGTTCTTAGTCTCAATATCCAGGCATGCTATATATATCTTAGTCTCAATATCCAACGGGCAAATGCCCGTTTATCCCCCCGTGCTGTTGGGGTTGGCAAACTCGTGGGCCTCTTTGCCCGGTTTCATGCGGCTCTTGATTAATTACCAGATGTACCACTAAAAAACGTGCATAACAATCAATGGCTTGTAAAGTTCTGTCATTGTCATAATGGTGTGTGATATTTACAATAAGTCAGGCTGAGCAAAGGCACAGTATTTGTGTGGGTGAGGAACAGATGTGGTGATGTTCATGTATGCCCATGAATATGATGTGGCTCTTTGTGGTGATACAATAAGAAATGTGGCTCTTGGTCTCTGAGTGGTTGGTTGGCCACCCCTAGCATATACTAACTCCATTTTACCTGCTGCTTTGTTATCTTGAATTTAATTTATTTGTTTGTGAGCAGACACGAAGCCCATAGTATAAGCACACACACTCTGCATAACGCAGGTCGATAAAAACAGACACAACAGTGGAGCTGGCGTAAACAGAATTACAGACACTTTTCGCAACTGCGTTGAAGGCGCAACCACAGGGTTGCAGACACTTTGTCTTTGTAATTTGTATAGAACAGCAACGCGATAAAGGTGGCAGATTGCTCACAATGCTTGGTACAGTCTAACAGTCGTGATGCTGTTACGAAATCAGAAGTGTTAGGTCTCAACTCGACTGCAGATTGCACTCTTCGTTTTTTTCGTCACAACAGCTGTTTGAGTTTCGAGATGAAGCTTAAAACTCTATGACATTATGCATAATTAGTAGTTCCACAAAACACAAAAGGAAAACGAAGTAATGGCATGTGTAAGTACAGAACTGACAAACACAACAGTTGGTATTTGACTAAGGCATTCGGTACATTGACGTTCTCAGATCGAAACCATTTCAAATGCTGATGTTCCATCCTGAAGTAAGGACCACCAAACTGTTTAGGAGCAATCGTGTGGTCGACCTCAGGTGCTCGGATTCGCGGAAGCTCGCGTTAATGAATCGTAATTAAATTCAAACCAATGAAAAATTCGAAAGAAAAAGATTAAAAAATGGTAAAGAATTGCAGGAGAGGATATCGCTTTTCTTAAGGTTCTTCTAAAAACAGGTACACTAAACCACACATGTCCGAGCAAACTCTAGCACTAGAGCTCGACCCTGTTCTTACAAGTAAAGCGGTCAAGGAAGTGTAAACTGCCCACAAAAAAGTATAGAATCCTGTGAAAGAAATTTAGATTGTGGTCTTTTTTTTATTATTAAGGAAGATACGCTTTGTTTTCGCCAACACCACTCTGCATGCAACTAATGCTTTATTCAGTTCAAACATATCTAGGCCCAGAAACCAAAATAAGCATTACTTTTATCCTCCTCAAAAGTCGTGCTGGTTGCATTTCATTTTTTATTTTGTTCTTTTGAGTCTCACCCCGGGATAGCTTTCAATTTAAAACTTTTCCTTCAGTTGAAGAATTGCCTTGCTGTTTTTTTAGAGTCCCATCGCCGTTTCCCTCAGAGTAGTTCTGATTTTCTGCTCCTTAAAATATATTTGGGCCAGCATGCCGTTTATCCATTTTTATTCAAAACGGTTTCAGACCACTTTGCTTATACCTAGTACGTCTATATGTGTGTTAGATCTATTTTTGCTGTTTGTCCGTGGTTGTGTCTTTGGCAGGATTATTGACTGTTTCAAAGGGTAATGCTTTTGTTTATGCACATATGCACTTCCAGTAAATTTTGTTTGTGTTTAAATCTGAGTTTAGGTTGGTAAACCATCCCGAAACCGGCGCCAACACCCCCGAATGACTCTCCCAAGAAGAGCGTGGGTCCAGCTTAACCGCCTCCGCATCGATGTCGGATGTTTCCACTGATGCTTGTACAAATGGGGCATGGCCTCCTCTGCGACCTGTGAGT
>JGI24021J15306_10010271_pt1 | contig 11610 bp, 7 predicted proteins | sample Ectturendosymbi1_FD_15306 | JGI IMG/M metagenome (IMG submission 15306)
CCAGGAAGTTCCAGACCCAGCAGGATCGATTCGAAGCGGACTTCATTCGTCAGAAACAGTCGATGGTGAACGATTTCAACCGCGCCACCGATGCACTGAAAGACAAGTTGTCCGCCCTCAGTATCGCGTACGTCCTCTTTGATCAATAACTTACGAGATCATTGCTTCACTGACATCTATGTTTCCACTCGTTTGCGTATGTTTAAATCGTGTCGGAAGTTCTTGGTCTTCGATTGCTATGATTGGAACGAAGCGTACAATGCTTTCCACTCTTGTTTTTTTTCAAACACGCAGACTTCGCGAGTCTGAAGAGAGGTACGAGAGAAGGGAGAGCCGGCCGGAAGATTTGGACGCTATCGCCCAACTTAAAGAGCTTGTGAGAGAACGAGAAAGTCAAATACACAAGCTTGTGGTGAGCAATGTTGCGTGTGTTGTTCAGTTTGTGAACGAAAGAAACGAAATTGATCGACGGCAAACTAATAAAACCGTTCAGGTAATGTCTTCAGACAATCCGTCCTGCTGTTCGCAGTATTTCACTGCTGCTTTTTACCAAGACGTTGTTTTTTTCGAACTGACCGAATCAGAGTTGAAACACGTGTATCCCGAAGCGCGTCACCTGCGCGATTGCGTATCTGCGCAGTCTTACTTGTGACTTAGTTTGGTAGCCCTGTTGACTTGTCGTTTCATATCCTGCAGGACGATAAGAAATATTACCAGATGGAGCTTGTCAACCGCGAAACCAACTTCAACAAAGTCTTCAGCGCCGCCCCGAACGTTGGAGTCCTTAATCCTCTCGGCAAGGTACGGTCGACCTGGTCGCGTCTCCCTGCAGATGCGCAGTGATAACGTTGTGTTGTCGCCGTGTTTTAATCAGTGAACTTCAGCGCCGAACAAAAGGGCGCTGCGAACATTTTGCTCTCAACCCGACACACCAGTTGGCTTCCGGAACTAGTATGCGCCTCTTGTTCGACGACGTGCTTTTGTAAATGACGAAAACGACGCTGATGGCTTGGCAGTGCCTTAACTGGACGTGCTTGGTAAATGGAAGGTCCGTGTAATCGTTCGTTATCGCGGAGGTGCCTGTGCCGTTGGTTCGTCGTGCTGATGAGACCAAGTGCGCTTGGTGCGAGATGCTCGGCGCTAATCAGGAGTGTAAATTTCTCCCTGGTCTCTCAAGAACCTTGTAGTTCCAGGCAGTTTGTTATCTCCTGACCTCATCTTTGAAACGTTGCGACTTTTAAGAAAACTTTTCGGAATCATCCGAGAAAAACGAGCAAACACCAGTAGCCAGATTTCCTGGCAAGTTTTCCCTGTGCTGCGCTGTTGTCCATACGGTTACGTAAGCAGGCGTTTCAAAGTTGCGGAATCGTGGTTTGAAATCTGCAGCCCTGGCGCTGAGCTGGAGTGGACAATCATTAACATTTTTGCCTTCCACGCAGAAAAAGGCTCAGAGTACGTCAGTCACATCCGCCCCAACCCGATTTTCGTCTCAGTTCGTCAATGTACCAAACTTGAGCTCGATTGAAACTGCGTTATCGGGTTCTAACCGGTTAGAACCGATCAAATCTGGCTCGTCGTCTCCCGGAAGTTACAACGGCACTGCGAAACACTTGCAGCCGACGCCTCCGCCACACCCTAAAAAATTTCTTAGGTAGGCTGCCTGCATGGCGGACGCAGTTCAAGGAGACTGCGACAGTAGCCTGCCTCCTAACCGACGGCATGCCGATGTGTTGACACATTGTTTGTTTAACATCTTCCAAGTGCGGAACGCGTTCCATGGCGTATGTTTGCTTGCCAACAAAATCGTTGCTTGACCTTCGCCAGCTCGCTGGCGCTGTGCTGGAATTGTTGCGTCGCTTCTCAAACGATTGCTGCGTTTGTGCAAATGAAGCAAACTTGTGATTTGCCTGTGCATCTTACCTACAGATTTTTTTCTGTTCCTCTCTCGCAAACCGAGGACGCGTATTACTTTTTGCACTTTCCTGTTTTTGTCGACGGCTGCAACGCCGCCACGACCCAAACTGAACTATCCTCCAAATAACCGGGAGCAGCCATTAGAAACGGCGTGAATTTTTCTGCAAAGACATCTGGGGAAATTTGGTTGCTTGTGAATATAGAAACGACCCATGAGTGCAACTATCTCGTGCTACTAAAGCTTTGTAGAACATAATTTTAAGCAAAAGTTTCGTGTTTTTTGCTGAACTAACCGCTTTGTCAATCAAACGCCAAGAACTAACTGTTGCGCCGACGTGACTGATCTTGTCAAAGGTCTACTGCTGCATCTTGTTTAGTGTTTGCAAAGAAGCGCATGTTAATATCCTTTCGTGATATAAGTTGTCTCGTCGCGTGCTTCTCCAAAACGCCGAGCTGTTTGTTCTAGTGCAGTGGTTCTTAAACCAGGGGGCGTGAAAGGTGTACAAGGGGGGCGCGAGTATATGGCAACGGCATATTATTGAAAAACAGGACAATGCCAAATTAATGTTGTTCTGCTTTTTGTATTTGATTTGGAGATCAGGTGAAGCACGAGTAACAATCGCTAACGCTAAAGGGGATGCAACCAAAAAAAGTTTAAGAACCTCTGTTCTGGTGGTTTCCTGCGGAAAAGAACCGGTTATTTTACCTTTTTCCGTTGTCACGGCAACGACCATACGCTTTTGCACTTCCCGCAATACCTCCTTAAAACGTGCTTTGAAACCACGGACCCATGGTGTGGAGCTCCATCGCGCTTCTTACCATTCCTTAAGTATTGTGCTCGGGCAAAAACTATACGCGTTGCAAACGGAGTCTGTTAGGTCATTGTGATATCTTGTTTTACTCTCCATAGGGTCTTTTTCTTCATGAGCACAATTTGCTAACCGGTTTCTCTGTCAGTGAAAACCTTTTAAGAGTTTTTTTGTGGACGTTTGTCTCTTTCACTCATATTTTTATCGATTGTTCTTTGTACAAACGTCAAAAAAGAAATGATAATTGTCGTTTGACAATCTCTGTTCTAAACGAGAGTGACGTGATTGTGTGAAGGGCCGTCCCACGCCGAATATAGCGTAGCCGGTGACGTACCTCTATAATATTGGCGCAAAGAGTATGTGGATGCTGTCATGGGCGTCAGGTGGAAAACCTACGCGTTGAGAGCATTGCTATCTACAAAGAGTCAAGTTACGAAACGTGTTAACAGACATTTACATGAAATTACGCGACAGTAGATGTGGCGAAAAGCTGTCCACGAGATGTTATGTGCTGTTGACAATCTTGAATTACCTCTAATCGGTCGCTGAGCTGTCCTATAGTGCCACTTGCTCTCGAGCAATTAGTGTCTTCGCTCAAAACTGATCTGCAATCAATGCAATCACACGTAAGTGCGCTTTCTTATTAGAAGCCGAGTGTGAAGCTGGGCTCAAGGTTTGATATGTCCGTAGCGGGTTGATTTTTTTTGCTTATTAGGGCAGCGCGATTTCTCAGTTATATCAGGGATTAATATTTCAAAACGGTTTTTCACCTCAAGTAGCGCGCACTGTCCACTGAAAAGACTTCGGAATTTAATCTATTGAAATGAAAGAAAACTGCTGCATTGAAATTACGTTTCAACAATCAATTTAAGTTGCTATTCATGAAACTGAATGAACGGCAAAAGTGTGTGGGCCACTGTTTTATTTATAATTGACGTTATTACAAAAATGTGCACACGCATTGTTACTTCTACCACTTCACGCTCAAAAATGTTCCCCGCAGAGAAAACTAATGCAAACATTTGTAGGCGACATTATGCGGAGGGCCAGGGCCTACGAGAGGGGGTGCAAAATGTACGTCGTACCCGGGCCCGCAAGGGTGAAAGTACGCACGTTACGTTTTTCTGTAATCAACCGCGCAATTGCTAGTGTAAGCCAGTTGTCAGTACGACAAATAATCTGTTTTTAAATCTTAGGCTGATAGCTATTTTATCTACAAGCTATGCAAGTTTCGATGAGGGCCCACAAGCTAGGGGACGGTATCGATCTTCGTACCCCCTGATGAAATTTCTCTCAGAGGCCCTGCGAATGACCAAAACCTTTCTAGCATCTCTAAAACGTTTGAGCTGAACAAACTGATTATAAGCATTACGAATACTTTCAGCTGCCCGAAACGTTACTGTATCTCTTTTGAAATTCACAGAATAGATATTTGTTAACAAAACACGTTTCCGCCTCCTTGGCTGCATTTTGTAGAAGGCAGGGGGTGCTGCCACCCGTACTTTAACATCACCATATTACTATAAACAACCAGTGCAGGGGTTCCTGCCGTGAAAATGTTCGGAAAGAAAGCTCAGATGCATTCCTCAGCTGGCGCGCTGTGTGATTTCGAACTTAGGACAGTCGTTAGATGTTTGGTTTCTATCTTGGCCTCTTCAAATAATTTTAGTTGTTGATTTGCACTTGCGATAAACTCGTGTCTAGTCTTTGTTCAGCGCTGCAGTCGGCGGTAAAATCAGTTTAACCATGACCTCATAGCATAACAACAAGACACTATAAGTGTGACGCAGCTGAATCTGCTCGCAAAGTGCTTTACTAGGAAATTGATTTCGCGTCATTGAAGTATTACTCCGATACATGTCCCTCAAACCTTTGCTGCATGAAATAAAAAATATATTTTTGTTTTTCAATAAACGAACCGTCTCAAAAATATAGGGGAAAACCTCTTGGTATAAAAAATTATTAAATTTTAAACAGCATTCTTGTTGGTCAACATGTACCTCACTGTCTTGTGGTACGTACCCAAATGAGTAAAATTAAAATGCTCCCAAACATGTATTTGGCCACCTGCACGCAGTCACAAGCAGACAGCAGCAAAGCAACCTACTATGCTGCAACCGTGTGTTGATTGCCACAGCTCCCATATTCCTAAGCGAACTTAACGGCATTAAAAAAAACATATTGCAAGGTTGCTTGCTTTCTGAAGAGTACCGTATTCTGCATCTGATTTCTTTCACCACACGTTGTAAACAGTTACATAAACATTCCTATATTTAATCCTGATGGTTGTTGATATATGTCAATTGCTGGTTACGACTTCGTTGGAAACGTATCAGGATTTTCACTGTTAGCAGTTTGGACTTCCGTAGACTGGTGTGCTTTATCTGTTTTATCTTTCAAACGTCATAGTTGTACTCAATTTCCTGGTATTCTTCTGAGGTAGCCTGTAGGTGTAGGGGAAAGCGAATGTCTTTAGAGCTGTTAAAAGATATAACGTGAGGCTTGTACGTTTTTGAAAATAGAATGAGAGCATACAGTACAACATGATTTGTCTCAAGCATTCCGTTGTCAAAAGGGTGAAACAACTTTAACGGCCTGGTTTAAGCAGTCCAGCAGAGTCCCACGCAGATGGTGAAAGCAGCACACCATTGAAAGGTTGGTATGAGGATAAAACAATTTAATAATGTTCGATGGTGTTGTCCATGACGTAAATGACTCAAAAATATGAAGATGAAACAATAGTGTAGGAGGCGCGATGCAAGTACGCCCCAAAACTTTTGATTCGTCGAAAATCCGGGCAAAATCCCTGAAAACTTGGGCAAAATCCATTAAATTTTTGGGCAAAATCCCTGAAAATAAATATCTGGACAAAATCCCTGAGCATCCAGGAAACAATGGCGCCCAACGTTTGCAGAAAAACAAATGAAAAAAACCTTATTTTTTTGGAAATCACACCAAAAAAGGTCTTCATAATCTTTATGAGAGAAAATTTGTAAGCAAAAGTCGCACAACTTTTCGGGTAAGTTTGGGGAAATTTGGGCAAAAATCCTTCATACCCAAAAAATTTGCCTTCCTACACCTATGAGATGAAGCCTAATCAGTGCTCACAAACCGATGTAATTTTGGGAAATTCTCAGCAGGACAAGGGACGGCAACCTGCGTCTCCAGAGCGCCGTGGCTCCGCCATACCTCTAGTGCAACCCTCTGTGATTTCGAAAAAGAGGTTAATGAAGATTTAATATCAATTCATTGTCGCGTTAGTTCAGAGTTCAAAATCTTTTTGCTGCATATTGCACACATTTTTGATTTTTATATAAGAAATTGTTGGTTTCATAAATGCAACGCACTTCCATCCATGTAATAGCACGTGGATATTTTTTGTTCGGCATCCTTGAGGTGAACTAGAACAGTGGTTCTCAACTTCTCAACCTTTTTTTGTGATCTATACTTTGGACAATATTTTGTCTATCAAGTATCCCTAGTAGACTATAATTATGAGCCCAATAATTAGGAAAGTACTAATAATTATCGTACTTTTACGTTACAATTTTATTATGAAGACAATTAAACATTCGTGTACTTTTTGGAGAATCTTTGCGTACCCCAAGGGGTAAGTGTACCTCCATTTCAGAACCACTGATCTAGAGATAACGTACTAGTCTCCATTTCTGTGACCTACAACGTAAGTATTCGTTTTATCTAAAGTGTCGTGTTTTTCTTGAAGACCTAATTTCAGCATTTTTCTCTCAGTGAGCTTCAAGGTGGTTTCCAAATCCTTAGACGTTAATTTCATGCATGTTTTGCCAAACGGCCGCGATTGCCCCAGTTTACACCAAAAGAAACGATGCAGAATTTCAGAGAATTTTCAGCTGCACTGTAAGCAGCAAAGTAATGTTAAGCCTGATGCAGTGTTGACAAACTAACTACTTTGATGCCATTTTTGGATGTAATCCGCAGCAGTGTGTGCCACGGCGCGGTGACCTTTTGCGGCGTTATTGTCCACTTTCGGGCTAAACTGTGGTAAACACTCGTCAGCTTATCGCGAAGCAACAAATGAAAAAGCAATTGTGCTGAAATTCCAGTCGCACCGAACTTGTGCACGGCTCTGCTCAATCAGAATTTTTGAGTTTGTGAGATCTTTCGAAAATGCTGCAATACAGGTCTTTCATACTCTTCTGTGTACGGTCGCAACATAATTTCATTTTATGTTACATGTCTTCATGGATCAGATATATAGCACGTCTTCATGGATCAGATATATCAGGACGACAACTCAAGTCTTCCCCTTTTTGTGGCTAAGATGAAACCGTTTTACCAACAAACACAGCCCTGTCAGAAGCTTCTTTATCTATTCATCACCACCAGAAGGAGTTTAGGATAAACTTGCGAAAAGACGGTTGCCAAGTCGTTTCCATTTTCTAGTTGCTAGCATTTTCACGTTGAAATCTTTTGAGGCGTGAGATAAACCAAAAAAACGAAGTGAAACAAATTATTTTTTATAAAACGAATTTTATAGGATTCACTTGACAAACCTATAAAATAAAGGGCGTTTGGATTTTGACCTGCAGTCGATGTTAGTATCCACTATATAGGCGTTTGGAGATCAAGTCTAATTAGCAGTGATTTTTTCAAATCAGCCTTTTGTAATTCATTCCCAGCACAATCAGTTACAACATTTTTGTATCTTTAAAAGAGCTGAATTTATCAGCAAGCAAAGTGTGAATGCAAAAACTATATCCTTACATTTTGCAGTGTTTCTTCATTATAGATCGCCAGTGCTTTTCTACCTTGGATAGTTCAGAATACTTTGTACAACAGAAAAATCAACATTTACAAAGGTTCACACATTGTGGAGACGCTTTATCATCGATATTGTCTCATTTTATCAGAAAAGCAATTTTTGAAAATACAAAATACTAACCATTCGATTTTGATCATTGATCACAATTAGTGTGATACAAGAACGTACAAGCTTTAATGCCAAAATTTGCACAAAATCCTGCTTTAGTACCGGTGTTATAGGGAAACGTACGCATTTTTTCGATAAGATAAACATATTTTGTGTGCATGCCCGCATATACATTAATTTGGATTATATCCTTGATTATACTTTTCTGCTTGCAATGGACATTTTAGGTAAATTCCTTTGCGCAGCCGTGTTTTTGCGTATAGATTGATGAACGGCTGCAAAGAGAATAGCAGTGCAGCCTCTGATCGAGGCGATGAGAAAAACTTAGTATAGTTAAGAAATGCTAAGACTTTCGTGAAATTTCTGGCATCCTTTGATTCATTCAACTTCATTCGCGAACAACCCTATATATACCTACTACTAACTACTTTTTCGGGTGGAACGATTGCATCATGCACTTTTTTTCTGAAACCATTAACTACTCAGGAATAAAACAGAAACGTATAGCACCACTTACACGAATAGGAAATTTGTAATTTTGAAAATACTAAAAACAAGACGAAAGCTTATGTAATTCCATGTAGGTTTATGGTGAGCATCTGGACAAGAAGTTCTTCATATCGCTTAACATATGAGTCAAAGTTCTTTTCAAAGGTGATCTGCTTCAGACACTTAGTAATCCGATTGTACAATGTCATTCCGAAAAATTACTGTACATTCGGCAGAAGCTAATCACCGCGGTCTTTCAGGAGAACCGGCGATCGGATTAAATTGACTGTTTATTGACAGGTTTCATAGTGTCTCTTGGGCTTTTGTTGAATTTTGCCCGAAGTTACAGCTTATTGACAGCTTGAAAGGCTTCGTGAGTAAACTTAAAGAAAGAGCGATGTGTAATGCTCGGTTAGAAAATCCGAAAATCCGGTGGCTTCCCAACGCTATTTTCATCTGCGCTTCGCCGACTTCTTGTCGTTTCACTGATCTGTTTGTTTGGCAGTACTACGAAACAATGAAAAATGGCCACATTTTTGTTTTCACCTTTTTTTACAACAGTCGCCAAAATGACTGCGCGTGCACAAACAGCTGGTAATCCACACTGTGGTATTAGCGAAGCGTATCGTCTTGCATTTGCGTAGTTGAATTGTGGTTTAAATATAATTTTTGTTGGTGTATTTGATTAAGAGCTGAAGATGCATACTCTGTAAGTATCGTGATGTCTAATACATTGCTGCGGAAGGATGCCTTTCTTTTGTTAATGTAGCACGACTTGATCACTATGTTATACTTTCTTTTGTAAAACTGAATATTAATTTTAAAGAACATTTTTTAATTAAATTTAGTGTCTAAATCAATTTGCTCAACTACCCATCAATACAAAAGAAAAGGAAAAACCTGTCCAAGTCAGAGTGGGAAAAAGTTTGTTGATAGTCGCTTAGTTTACAACAATTTTACTGCAGAAAATTGCCACAATCATTTGTATGAAACTGTCTTTTTTATCTTGATGAAAATGGGCAGCACAGTCACCGAATTACGGTACAGATTATGACGTTCTACGTTTTACCAATACCCCAGCTGCGCTTTCAAAGATACTTTGTATCCCGGTTGCTGCATCATGTAAAGTTTTGCACCAACTGAACTTTATTTGTAGACCAGAAGACGAAAATGGAAAGGACTTTTTTTCGGAACAATTTGAGATGATTGAAGACCAATGTCTCAGATCCTGTGAAACTAACTGCTGGGATTTGGAAGAAACGCCAATATCAATCAAAGCTACGACAATTCAAACGTCAAATTTAAGAGGCCATTGCGACAATGTAAAATGTAGCAATGGATTTCCTGCGTGGGAAAGAAGTAGACACACGCTTCTAGCTCGACATAGTGGGCGCAATCAACCATACCCCGACGTGCAATAAAACATTACTCAATCGAACCAAGGCCGCTGCATGCCTTCTCAATTAACATTGCTCCCAGCCATTACAACACTTTCGAAGTGCGCAGAGCATTAATTTACAAGATTCATTAAAAATAGTTGGTACCAAAACAGTTTTTTCAAATCTGGTAATGTTCCTTTGGTGCGTAACAGCAAACTGTGTTCAGCTAAATGAACAGAAATTGAGAACGTTTTCTCTCTTCAAAGAAATATTGTAAAAATACGTTGTCCTTAACATTGCTGTATTTTATTGAACTTTGATGAAATATTTCTTTTCATGATTTTGATTTCAATAAAATATAGTTTTGTTGCCGTTTTTTTGCATCAATCGCTGGTTGCAGTGCTCGGTCGAATGGGTCGACGGATTTCTATGAGGACACATCCGATAAACTCAGCTTGTTATATCTTGGTGAAAAGGCCTATGTCGTAGATTAGCAACCAAAAACAATAACAGAAATTTGCATCAAAATAAGAGACTGTAGGCTGGTCGAATTTGCATCTGCAATAGAAGTTTTGTTGAACCGAAACATAGTTGGATTAATTTCCACTTTTTGAATCAAACGCTGTTTAGTGCTAATGATATTTGGTTTTATGAGTGTGAGGAACAAATTGGACAAAAGAAACACTTTAAGAAAGCAAAGTAGGGGTATGCTGCTGAGAGATACGTTCGCAATTGCCTATGTCTTCCGAAGTTTTAACTGACATGCCGTATATAGTTTTAAAATTTTAATCAACACAACGTACATCTTCCTAATTTTATATATAAAACAGCAAATATTCATTTATTGTGCATATACTTACCTGAAAGTTATTGTGGCATCACAACAATCAGGGGTTTTAGGTTTGACCAGCCTAGCAGTTCAGAATTACACAACAGGATAGCTATTTTCTGCTGGCAGAATTTTATATTTGAAACAATTTGGAGATAATCATATTTTGCGACACCATTGCACGGTTTAACAAAATCAGCAACGATTTGCGCGAAAAACTTAGTCCTGTGCAATGGTCTACGAAACTTTCGAAGTACACCCATTTGATTGACGTAAGCAAAATTTCGCACTGTTGTTTGAGATAACTTGCAACTGAATAATTTAGTTAGCAGCGTAGCAAGAAAATTAATGATTATCCCTATGGATGTTAAAATAAGGAGCGTGAATTGCTAGTTGTGCTCAGCCCGAAGTCAACGGTGTTTTACTATGAACGTTATAAGTTGATACCCTGCATCTGGATATTTCTGAGGATATCGAAAAATAGAGGTATTAATTTTACAATCCTCACGCATCCATCGTATCTCCATCGTAAATGTTGGAAGAAGTCATTTAGCCAAGTCCGTTAAGCTACCAACTTACGTCGTTTACACAACTTAGTGAATCAAAAACTGGCAACAGCAAGCGAGGTGACCAACCCGTCAATGAAATACACTCGACGCTGATCTTCCGGGTCTTTTGCTCTTCTCAGAGTCATGTACATACACATTTTGAAAATCGGAGAAACTTCAAATATGCTGGTACATTCGATTGCATTTAATTGCATAAGGCAATATGAACGAGGTGCTCGGGGATGATTTTATTCAANCTATACAGCATTTTTTCGTACACGCAGTGCTTGCACTGCCAAGTACTACTTTCGAAACACTCAAGACACTCCCATTTGCCTCCCTTCTTGTTGAGCAAGATATTTCAAATATTTCAGTTCAGTTGCGTAGCCACAGCCAAAAATTTTTTTTGGGATAAATCATTGAATTTAAGCGAGAAACAGCATTTTGTTTGGTACACCGCCTCTCAAAGCAAACAATCACAAGATATGCTAGAAATTTTTTAGGGAATGACGCCTTGGGCCCCNTGGCTACGCCTATGGTTCAGTTGCTCTTTAGAAGTATTATGAAAAATGCAGTANCCAAGTTTTTAGGTTCGTATTTTCTTACTAGGCTACAGCCTTTATTGTGCGCGCACANTTTATCCACGTGCAATAACGGTTTGATGCCGTTACGTAAATCGACGACTTGATACCATTTGAATGATCCGTGAAACCAAGGCTGGGGGCGGGACTGG
>JGI24021J15306_10010273_pt1 | contig 11610 bp, 9 predicted proteins | sample Ectturendosymbi1_FD_15306 | JGI IMG/M metagenome (IMG submission 15306)
ACAACACATGTCGAGCGCACGAACAACACATGTCGAGCGCACGAACAACACATGTCGAGCGCACGAACAACACATGCCGAGCGCACGATCAACACATGCCGAGCACACGATCAACACATGCCGAGCACACGATCAACACATGCCGAGCACACGATCAACACATGCCGAGCACACGATCAACACATGCCGAGCACACAAACAACAACAAATGTCTAGCACATGGCCAACTTATGTCAAGCACATGACCAACTTCTGTCGAGCACACCACCAACATATGTGGAGCACATGAACAACACATGTTGAACACACGAGCAGCACATGCCGAACACACGAATAATACATGTCGAACACACGTGGAGCACACGACCAACACGCTGCACCTGCAAATTAGAACTCGTAAGACACTTCAGGTCTTTTTGAAGACATGTTTGCATAAAACAACCAGCTTATCATCAACCCTGTCAAATGTATCGACAACCAATATCAACAATACTGTTCAGTGAAGGAACACAGTGCTCAGACCGATCGAACAAGCGTTGCTAGTTGTCTCTCAGATACTCGCTGATCGCTCTCATGCCATACATGAGCTCGACTTGCACCCTCGCCTCCATCAGCATGATGTTCACGTGCACTTTCTCTGAATGACGGAATTGCTTCCAAAACGCGTCGTAAATATTCCGCGTCGTCTTCTCAGGAAAGCAACTGACGGTTTTTATGAAAACTTTAAGTGGCCGTTCAAGCAGCTGATTCACTTCGCCGTAGTTGTAATCATCGTACCTGGCAGACACAAACAAGAATCCCGTCAAATGCTTCACATGCTGCTGTTTAATCATTATTGTTATTGTAGAACCTACGTAAGACCCCTGGAATGATACAAACGGCAAAATGCGAAAAAACGCCGAAACATTAAACCTTCGCAAATCTTGTAAGTCAGATATCAAATTAAGCCTAAACACGCCGTGCCCCTCAACTCACAGATTCTACCAAACCCTTGAATAGCTTCTGGGCCGCTCTGCTGCAACAAACCCCCTCGCAAATGGATTATTGAACAACCCAGCAACACTACCCACCCAGTAACATGGCGAATACACTGCAGCAGAAATCAATCGATTTGGAGAAGTGGATCGACGTTTACTTGTTTACAAACGTCACTGTGGAAGGTTGAAGTAAAAACAAAACAAATGGAACACCAAACATGGGTCACAATTTTGGAAACCATCACGTTTCAGCATTAAATTCAGAAAATGGATTATACGCTATGATTTATAACCGAAGTTGCGCATAAGGCCTCTTCACAAGTAAGCAGATCATGTCAGCCAGAAACTGTTCTTTTACGATGTCTCTGCAATTCAGCGCGCGGCTCCTGCTTCGTAGTATTCGCAGCTTGTTTACACGCACATGACAATTCAATTGCAGCTTTCAACGAACTTTCTCTGTTGCCGTTCACGTCATCCTCTGAACTAATTGATGCTCGCTTCTCCAATGACCCCCGAAAATTATTTGAAGACTGAAGCAGAACAACGCTCTTCGGTCGACGACAGAGCGATGACGTGCATTGCGCTTTCGTCACAGTCGTATGTTTCGCGCAGTGCGAGAGAGCGTCCTCCCCGATGAAGTTTGATGGGGCAAGAACTTATCATGATTCATCAAGAATCCTTCGTTTGAGCAAGGTAACGGTTTCACCGTCAGCTGGTGATGATAACAGCCGGACACTGCTAGCCTCACTCAAAGCATTAAATGTAAGTTGGGCGTAAACAACAGGTTTAATCAAATATCCAAAAAGCGCAAAACAAACTGATACGAAAAAAGTTTGAACTTTGTCGAAGAGGTAAGGACAACATATAGACGCCAACATGATATTAAACAATTTAAAACATTCAAACAATGCCTTGTCTTGCAAGCGATTATAACAACAGTATTTGTCCTACGCTCTTGTCTGCGTTCTGTTAATCATTAATATCAGTTTGTTGCTGTGTTGTTGTATTTATTTGTCATGTAAAAAGCTTTATTATGTTCCGGGTTCAATCCGAGCAGGATTCGTGTGAAATAAACAATAATACCAAATAGAGTTAATAAACCCGATGATCAGTTACTTGCCACGCAAACATGTGTTCGCGCGTTTATCATTCTGATTTGTTCCTCGCAGACTCGTGCAGGAAACTCTGCTGTTGATAAACGTCAACTGCTCGAGGGTAATAGATCTGAGCGTCCCAGTTACCCAGGCAGTCATCCATGACCAACATAAATGCTCCACGCCAGGGGCGCAATGTAGTTTCCAATGTTTTGGGACAGGGGTGGGGAGCCTGAGGCCCGCGTGGACATTTAACATGGCCAGCGTCAGAATTTACGTTACAAAAGTTAGAACACAACATCGCGCCAAAACGAAACTCCACTAAAAGCAGACAGCAGCAGGTCAAGAGAAGTCTTTCTCGCTCCTTGACACAGTTTTCTCTCCTTAGTTTCCTTTTGAAGGTAAAGGTGGAGTTTTAAGATATAATTAGTTTTTGCGGCCCGCTAGCGCCATTCCACAATTCATGCGGCTCGTGATAATAAATGGCTTCCCCATCCCTGGTTTAGGAAGTCGTAAAGTTGTCTTACAAAATTTTTGCCGGACTGTTTTACTGGTTTGAAGCAAGCACTGCAGCTGCTTGCAGCTTCAGCCCAATTTGCTACAAACTATTCAGATCGCGAAATGACGCGCTGTCCTTTGTCTGCTGAGGCAGCTGCGACTTGCTGAGCTACGGTTTCAACCAATCCTGACCCAGACCTTACCCGCGCTTTCCTTGCCACTGCTTCACATTGCGAGGCTCCGTAAGTAAGGGACACGTATCAGGTCATGTAGGGATGACGGAAAGAAAAAAAGCAACTTCTTTTCACGCAAACGACCTGGTTACTGTTGCCAGGATGCAGATTTAGCGCTTTTTCCCGAAGCTCTTGCAGTTTCAAAAAACGTGGATGTCCATGCGGCGAGCAACAAATTCTTTCACCGTTGCCCAACACTTAATATTTCTCATTAACTAACACACTACAAACATTAACTAACACACTACGAGCATTAACTAACACACTACGAGCATTAACTAACACAATAAGGACGTCTTAAGCTGTTCAATCGCTGCTTTCTACAAGTTGTTCCCCACTTTCAAGAAACCAGCAATGGAGCCGCACCGTGTTCACCAAGACCACACTTTTAGATAATGGCATATGCACGCGTCATCCACAAGCAGTCACCGGGAGGGCGGGCCACCTCCCCAACGGTTATTCTAACAGGACGTTACCTCTTTGTTGAACATTTTAGCGTTTTTTTACTCGCTGTCTTTTAATACTAGTCACGGGGTTGTGCTTTGAAGCTGAAATGCAAGATAACGACACGCAATCTCCAGGTGTTGCCTTTTATTGGAGCGACCTCGTGAACTTCACCAAACTTTTCATTACCTTTGAAGAGTTGTTTCTATATTCACTGTCTACTTTGCGAAAGCAAAATGCGCATACAACAAACTTTAAGCTTTGTTAACTTTGTATACTTACATAACTCCATACATGCAATGAACATACATCCATATGGCGGCCCTCAGCGAGCTTGTGTCCACATTGTCCTTGCTCGCCAACCTGCACAGTGGGGACCATGACTCAATTTTGCTAAAACGTAATAAAGCATTCCATGAACGATATCTGCACTCACGTTTTGTAAGTAAGGTTGCACGCGAGGTCGAACTTATCATCGAGCATGTCGGCAACTTCGCTGCAATATTTCCTCACGACCAGACAGGCGTTGTCGTTCCAGTTGTAATCCTGAACCATCCGAACATTTAAAATTTCTCAGAAGTTTATGCAACGGAAGAGTTGCTTGTGTGGGTCAGGACCAGGACGGTAACCAGGGTCGCAGGGAGGGCGAATCCCCCCTACGAAATATTTCGCCCCCTTAGAAAAATGCGTTGGTCATAGTTCAAAAAACTTGGGCCCCTCTCAGAAAACACTTTGCCCCACCTGGTGTCCTAAGCTGGTTACGGGCCTGGTCAGGATTGTAGGAACAGTAAGAAGAGTATCTAACATGGCGACGTGCAGGGCTAACCGGTCTTACGCCATTTACTCGAAGAACGTGTGACGGATTTTAAGTTCAGTCTTACATCGCAGCACATTCAACTTCTTATACGTTTGTCGCTATCGCATGCGGCTTGCTTGTAGTATGCCACGGCAGCATTGCAAAACTGAGAGAAAAGAAATCTTTCAAAACACAAAAACTTAACATCTAGCCTCGATTCGCAGCGTTCACGGTTTTTAAGGCTCAATCAACGACAGAGGGTTGCAGGACGCTAAGAACCCCCTACATCACTTTCAAATGTTAAGCAAGTATAACACCAGCAAGATTGTGAGCACTCACCATGGCCTTGAAAGTGGGTACTTCGGCGGCCCCGTCCCGCTTCGCAAAGTCCTGGTAACTGAAGTTCGGGTCGATGACGTAACGCGACAAATTGCTCGTGTCGGTGTTTGAGCTTGAAGCTTGGTTCGGCATGATCCCCAGAGACGCCTCCTCCTTCTCCTTCTCGAAGCGCCTGGCCAGCTCCTCCCTGGTGACGTCTTCTTCCTCTTCGCGAAGCTTTTTCATGCACTCCATGAGCAATTCAATATCCCCGCTTCGTTCGATAAACTGCGCAGTGGAAAAGCGTGATGGCGGGCCACAACAAGAAGCCTGTTGAGCAGGCTCAAGGTATTCAGCGCACACATCCTCACGCAGCCCGACCTCCGCGTCCTAGACTTCGGTCAGTAGCTAAACATTCGTTAAATCTGCACTAAGCTTCCAAAACTTCTTCATATCATCTTAATTTTTCAAACGTCATTTTTTTGTTTACGTAGCCATAAAGTTGACACATGAAGCGATCGATGCGTTTTGCGTAAAATTATAATTATCAAGCCGCTTTGGTGACCGGCATTTAGTGACTGATGCTTCACAATAAGGCCGGTGTGGTCAAAGGTCTCACCTCGTCGCCGGTGACAGGGGTGCTTGACCCTGATGACTGACGGCTGGCTTGATTTGAATTATCTGAAGGCTGTGCACTGTGGAACATATGGGCGTTTTCGTGGTCAATCTCCAAGTTGGCCCCGGTTCCGTGGCAGAATATGGCAACACCGTGGAAGTGGCACATCAGCACGATGGCCTGCGCCAGCTCGGGCACTGTCATCCCGCTTTGCCCAACGCCTTCAACCAACTCCTAAAACGAAATAAGGATACATTGGAAACGCAGGTTTCTTTTGCAACTTTTAGTTAAAATAATATGCACGACCAGAATGAGTAATGACGCAGACGCCAGGAATACGCCCAACACTTTCCAAATATGTTCGAGGACACCAGACATATTCATTTCGTTCTGCTGGGAGCCGTCAACTCCTTTGCATCGTCTAGGCAGCGGCAATGCAGCAAAAACATCGCGTCTGCAGCAGATGTTCGCCAGAAAGAACGGAACGGACATATCCGGAAATGATTCAATTCTACGAGTGGCGCTTTAAACATCTTTGCAGCCGTGTTCGTTCCTACCAGTGCTCAGCCTCGGTGATGCCGAGAGTTGCACTAATCTGCCAAGTCAAGCTTCACATGCTCGTTACCCTGGTTGTCAATAATCAGAAACAATGCAATGTATAATATTCTTTCCACAACAACTGCATTTTTTGCCAAGTGGGAAGAAAGTTTTCATCAAGATAATCACTGTGACAAAAAACTAATAAAAGCAGATACGCCATCGGTGGCTGCGACAAGGGGTGTTTGTTCCAAGCACACGGATGACTGCGGTATGGTCGATGGAAACAATTATAAGTTTGCAGTTTTCCAGCGTTATTACGAGCTACAACCGTTCATTAAGTCTATACGTGCTTCGATTCCCTTGTTATTCTTAACACTCTCAAGAGTAAACGATTTTAGGGGTAGAACAAGTATTGAAAACGAAAATCGATTTCACCTTTATCACGGCACCTTCAGTTCCAGTAAATTTAAGTAAAAATAGGCTGAAATACGCAAATAGTACGTCATTTAATACAAGGTTTCTGTGTTTGTGAATACTGTCATCGATTTTGTTTAACCAGTTGTCTTCACAATATTTGTGAATTTGCGTATCTTCTTTGTTTTACCAGTTTGACCTTTTTCGTGTCAAATTCCTCACTGTCGTTTTATTTTTGTTATTACCGACGTGTTTGGCCGTTTCTGTGTCCTTATTCATTGATTCTGACTTTTACCAGCTTTTACTCTGCTGCAACTTCAGTTTTTGCTCGGTATGTTTTCACGCAACTATTGCTTTTATTTTCGTAACAATAACTATTTGCGTATTTCCACACGTTTTTACTTAAATTAAAAGATGCGGTGAAATCGACTTTTGTTTCCAGCAGTACGTCAGAGCGCGCTGGTCCCGGTGCTACCGACTTGCTAGAGACGACAGGATTTTATTTGAAGGTATGAGCTATGAAGAATTGCCACAGATAACGGGAAGTAAAGAGCAGAAATATACTTGTAGAGATTCTCGCCGCTTCAAGAATGCAGTATTATCCACTACAGACTAAAAGGCTACAACACTCTTATGATTTACACATGAAAAGGGAACAACGCATAAAAAACACAGAACGCACTTACACTAACAGCATATATACCAGCTTACTTTAATATGGCTCGGTGTCACCAACCACGGTCGATGTGCCAGGAGTTTGTTGAGAACTGAAAGTGCCCGTAGCTTTGCAGGGGCAAAATGCACCCCCTTCAACCACTTTCTGTCCCCGCCTTGCAGAAGAAAGTGAGCTTCCATTAAATGCACAAGATACGGGCAACGGTGCCTGGCAGCGGCCTGTAAGTGCACATAGCTGTTCGCGCGACGAAAAGGCGATGGCATGTCAGGAAATAGCAAAGCAATGGATCCACACCAACCATAAAAACGTTTAATAGCCCGTTTATTCATGTAAGCACAACAGCTACATACCATGATGCCAATATAGCTGCGACATTCGTATGATAAAGCGCCTTGAGATTGCAACAAGTGAAAATTAGTGTTCAAAAATTGTTGAAGGTATTGTGGGTGCAGACCCATTATCATGACCATGTGTTCGAGTCTGCAGTTGTGGACGAAACTTTCCTCATAAAGTGAAAATGCCTGAAAAGCAATAAAATGCTGCCACTGTAAAGCATTTCACGATACAAAAGTAGTAACTACTATTGCAATGACGATGAAATGAAAATGCAACACCAGCAGTTAAGGTTGAGAGGGTCGCCTAAAAATCGTGGATGATTTTATTATTAAAAACGGTCCAGTTGGATCAAACGAATCAAACCTGGGTCAAGTGGTCAAAAGATTTGTATGAAGACTGACGAGCACAATCATTTATTGTATATAGATGTCTCAACTTCAAGGTACTGAATACGTGTTGCTTTGTTGTGACAAAAGTTCTTTCAAACTGACACAGAAGTTTCTCAATGTTCACATTCACTTGCAAAATTTACAATATGAGCCTGTAAGGCCATCTTAAGATCTTTGATATAAAAATTGGGTACAGTGCATGTCTGTCATACACATTCATTTAAACGATAATACACTGAATGGGTGCTGGATTCCAATCATACATAATATTGTCTGGAAACACACCCATTTTTTGCATATTCATTCATGGATTCAGAAGTTGAAACATATGAATCTGTCTTGTACCTGTATAAATACCATTAAAGCATTACTCTGATCTGGTACTTTCCAACCCATGAGCTGCAAAGTTCTTTCAGGAAACATTTTAAAATGTTACAATTTCCTGGTGTTGAAGTAAAATGTTTATTGAAAATTATCTGATTTTCGATTGATTAGATCAGTGTTTTTCAACCTTTTTGTTGCAGCAGAACCTTAAGCAATGTTCACGTTCATGGAACCCTATGCAATGATCCAAGTGGTTTTATAGCTACAATTGCACAGAACTGTGGTTGCGAATTTTGTCCCAGGCAACTTTGGTCTGTTTCAGCAGAACCCATGGAAACCACTTGGGAACCCTGAGGTTCCGTGGAACTCCGGTTGAAAGTCACTGGATCAAATCTAAAAAGGAAGCATAAGTTTCCCATCAACAGTTAAATAGGATGTGTTTTTATGATTTTTTCTAACATCTCAATGTTTTTCATTCTTGTTTCACCACAATATGTCATAGTGGGCCCCACAAAAATTTCAGTGAAAGCAGGTTGCAAGCTGAAAAAAGTTGGGAGCACTGTTCTAAGTTGGAAAGCACTGGTCTAGATTGTTGCTTCTAAGGTTATTTATGAAAATAACCGGCCAGACATATCAATAAAGTAGTTGTTTGTTGAAAAATACACAGCATGGATTCATTATCATCATTACCATATATTAAAAAAACACAACTTTAATCATATTTGTAACCGAAGAGTCATGTTATTTAAGTAGAAAAGTCAGAAGGCAATTTTTTAAGTAAAAACTCCACCCCAGGCTGGTAATCCACTCACTGCCCAGGCAGCTGCCGACCACAACAAAAGTAAAACTATTTCAAAGTATTGGCACAAAGTTAAGTTATTGTTGCGCAATGTGCAACAGCTTGACCTTGAGACCTGACTTGAAAAACACAAAGAGGTATTAAAGGAAGTTTATGTCACATAAGGATCTTAAACACAACCTTCCATGTTGAAACATGTTAAATGACAGACTAGACTATTTGCAAGAGTGCATTATACAGTAGAAAACCTTTTTTTTTTGCTAAGTGTACTGTTTGGTATTTTTGCTTGATTTTTATTAAGCATCAGTTTTGTTTTACCTGTTTCAAGTGCCTGATGAGTGCATTGTTATACGAAACTATGCTTGAACATACTTCTAACAAATATCTGTAACAGCATTGTTGTGCCGCACTTTTCTATCGTTGTGGTGCAGAACCAACTTTAAATCTACTGATACACATTAAGTATAGTCAAACAAGTATACATCTGAGAAAAGCAAGACTTTCAAGCAAAATTAAACACAGACAATAAATACCTGTTCATCTTCTGCATCAGCTGGATTGATCTGCAAAACAGCAATGCATTGCTTGCACCACAAGTCCACCACTAGTTCAAACAGAAAGTGTTCACTTTCTATTGTTTCATGTAATGATACAGGATGATTAGAAACTCTGAAAACACCTTTAAATTGCCAAAGTTTTTTGTTACTATATTCAAGGACTTGCGCAATGGATGTAAAAGAAAAGTGGAAGTATTTTAAGCAGCTATCATTTCATCGGCAGACAGAAACGACTTGACATGTTAACAGATGGCAAAAATATAACCACAGGCAGATCCAGGAGGTGAAAGACATTATCTGAGCACATTTATTGGCTTGCAAGGCTTGGTTTCAGAATAAGTTGTATGTTCTTCGCATTTGTGATGTGTTGAGACTGTGCAAAAGTCAGTAACCTAAGTGGTAAAAAGCCAAAAATTCAAACGTAAATCAGATTCTTATTACTGGTAAGCCAATCAAGTAATGGACAAAATATTTGTAAGATCTTTGATTGATCTTCTCCTACTAGGGCAGTGGTTCTCAACCTATTTCATGCAGCAACCTGTTTTGCAACCCAATTTGACCTAATGACCCCCTTCCGAAAATCTCCAGTCAGGCATATGAAATGCAGTTGTATTTGCACAAAAGAAAATCACAATTATTAAAAAACAAAGTATGATATCGCCATGTTGAACAAAGACTCATTTTTTAAATTCATGCACATGGCAACATCAGTGAGAGACACCTGTGCCATGTAAAAGTCGCTCCGCAGTACAACTCATAGAAAACTAGAATAACTCCCAAGTTAGCTACTGCACTCAGATATCTAATTCACAAACACAGCACATTCTTACATCACGAAGTTATTCGTCCACTGCCAAATGCAACAGTACTGTAATGGTCATAACCACACAATTTTGAATGAAAAAGTAGGCTATCATTTTAGCCAGGTGATCCTATTATTTTGGTTACGACGAAAAGTTGTTCCATATATGAAAATATAAAATCTAGAAGTAATTATGAATATGCTTATCAGAAGCTCCTGCAACCCTCAGAAAAAATGGCAAATGACCACCACGGGGTTGTGACTCCAGGTTGAAAACACTGGTTCTAGGGTTTTGGATTCAAAATTGATTGTCTAAAATCAACAAAATAAAAAATTAATCCCTTAATTAGATAATTGATTAATTTGTTGTTTTTACACCACAACTTCGGAACCAGAAATGCTAGAAAGCCAATCAAAGGCCCAAAAAACTTGGACTCTAGCCTAGTTTCCACTAAAACATTAGCGAAATCTTTCCATGCCCATGGCCCGATTAAGTGCGCCAAAGTGCCTAAACCTACCCCAATTATGACGTTACCCACAAAAAAAACAACCTACAAAAATCTTTTTCAGTGCAAACTCAAAAACTTGCCGAGTTTTTTGAGGGCTTGAAGAGCTCTCTAGCACAGCCATGTCCAACCACCCCAGTTGAAGGTTTTGTGGAGCCCAGTTTAGGTTTCAAAATGGCCCCAAAATTACTTCACTCATAAAAAATCTGCAACCCCCAACCAAAAAATTTTTTCGAGTGCAGAGTAGAAGACTTGCCGAATCTTTTAAGGGTTTGAACAGCTTTCTAGCACAATCAGCGGATGAGCTATGGCGTAGGTAAGGCAACCGAAAATTGCTGGTTTTAGGCCAAAATCCAGGTATAATATACTTGTAGACCGGCTCCCAAAGTGTTAAGAAAGCATGATGAATAGTTGGAACACTTTAAAAAATTTTGTGAGTATGGGCAAAGAAGAGAGAACAGGAGGCTTCAATAGGTGTGTTACACAAGTTATGGACATGTAGTGGCATAGCATTCACACAGTTGCAACATTCACACAACTACCATCTTATGCATGCTTTGTTTGGGCCACAATAAACTCAGTTTTGATGACTTCTACAATCAACTGTGCCAATGTGGTGCTGTAAAGACCAACCATCTATTCTTTGAATTGCCTTTACCTTGCACATTATGTTAGCTCTTATTGTGACACATGAAAGCATTCACGTTCAGTGCTGGAGTCCTTAAGTTTTCTAGAGCTAACGAAAATATTACTATTCAGGCATCCAGATCTACCCAAGGACCCATATGTGCTCCTGTTTAACAAACAAGTTCGTTTTCGTCTAAACACCCCACCTTTGCAGATGGACACTCTCAATTCTGGTTGTTTACTTTTTCTTTCACATGTGTGTGTGTGTATATGTTATTTTTTGTTTGTTGTTTTGTACTATGTCATTGTTATTGTGTTGCTCTCTTTACTACTGTTGTTGCTAATCAGTCACTGATCATTTCAGGCCATGGCCTGCCATCATTAGCATTTCTAAACAAACAATCAAATCATTAGCATTTCTAAACAAACAATGAATAAACAAACAATCAAATAAAGCAGACGTACCTGGTTATCAGGAATGAATCGGCTAACTTCTTTGTGTATAAGCATAGGTATCTTAACATTTCTCTCCTGTAAACAAAAGCTGTATAAATATTCACATTTAACACTTCGAGAACTGGCGTACGATATATTCGTACTTTGATTTCGGCCTAAAAAACAGCAGTTTTCGGTTGCCTTACCAACGCCCTAGCTCCTCCGCCGA
>JGI24021J15306_10010275_pt1 | contig 11609 bp, 7 predicted proteins | sample Ectturendosymbi1_FD_15306 | JGI IMG/M metagenome (IMG submission 15306)
TTCATGATAAGTTCAGTTTATTTGGTAAAACGCTGTGGCGGGCCATATTTGGCCCGCGGGCCGCTATTTGCCCACCCATGTCATAGAACATACTGTAGGTGTTTGAAAATAGCAGATTTGGAAAATTGAAGCAATGCGGAATTTAAATTTACGCAGGTGAGCTGAAAGAAAAGGTTGCCTTGCGTGTGTCTTTTTGATGTGATCATATGGCCGATTATCTTAGCCAAAAATTTTGCTCGTGAGCATAAAGTGCAAATGCATTGTAAGCAAAAGTCCTGCTAGAGTAAGACAAGTCTGACGATAGTGCAGGTGTTTAGAGATATTGTTATTTTTTGATGCGTAACCACAATAAACAGGCTTTGCGATGTTTCAACCAGGTTTTATTCTGAAAAACAGTGCGCGTAGACGGTGAGACACGAACCACCATTGTTTTGATGCCAAGTGATATTGGGTTTAAACTGCAAGTTTAAATGTTTACTGAATTCAATTTGTGTTTGATGTTGTTTTGCAAATCTATGGCATGCTTAAATTGGGACCGTACGTATAGGAGGTTGCTTGGAAGTTAGACCCACGAATTATTGGTTTTGTTTTCGTTTTGCAATTATCGCGTATTTCGGTGAAAAGCTATAGCTGTTATTTATTATGACTGAAAAAGTCCAAGTGCTGAAAATTTCTTTTCTCTAGCATCCAAATGAGCGTGCGTGTTATGCATGACAGCATCTAATTGTATTAATACGAAAAGCCAGGCCTATAATGTTAGAGTCAACGCAATGGAATGTTGCATCTTGTGTTACCCTGTCATTCGTTTGAATGAATTACTGTTTTGCTCTGCTGGTCAATTTTTGTGTTGCTTTGAAGAAGCATTTCTAATAAGCGTTGCAAAAGTGGAGAGCGCCATGGAGCCAAGGAACATCAAAACCGCAAACTTTAGTTACGTGATAATAGAAGATTACATCAAAACAAGTGCAAAATGTGAAGAAAATTGGGGACAGCGTACAAAATTAAGCAAATTTTTTCGGAGTGATTCTTTATTTGGCTGGTACTTTGGTTATATGCAAATATAAATTACCTTTCGTAAACTTTCAGAGATTGACCCATTTTAGCTGAATATGATTTATCTTTATGCGCAAAGCAGCTAAAATTATGACCTTGGATTTTTTCGTTACGTACATACCTTTTTTAGACCCAATTTGTGTTTTGGAGGTTGGTGAGTGTTGCTTTCGTTCAACATGCCTTTCATTGCAAATTAGTTGCTTTCAAAGAGCAGATGTGGCTAAAATAAAGATTAAAAAGTGCACTGAAATCAGTTGGTGCTGCAGAACAATTTTGTTTGGCCGGCGACGGCGTATAAAAGCATTTTAAACAACAACATCAAGGGCATGGGCCTCGGAAGGATTTTTCCAGGGGGGCAATAGCGGATTTTTACAAAAATGTTTCTACGAGGGGGCCAACAGTGGTGAAATTTGTTTTTTCCCACTCGAACCTAAGAAAAAACTTTCTTTACTAAAATATTCAAAATCCAGGGGGCCCTTGGTCCCCAGCCTCCCTTCCGACCCCCATGATCAAGGGGCATTGGTTTCGCCTTTGTGGGTCATGGTTGGCTCATTATTGTAAGATCATGGTGGGACGACAATGACAACGACATCAATGTGAGCTCAAACACACGGCACAGCTTCTCAATTGCAAATTTCCTAAGTTCTACTCACTTTTGTCTTGGCAAAGCGTTCAAGCTTGTTTTGAACAAAACCTTACCCCTTGTCAAGCAAATTGCTCGCTTTATAGTCATATCCATACCACATTTCTCTTTCATTCCACGGTCACGCCATGCCCCAGGGAAGGAACAGCAGCTTACCTATAACAGATTGTCATCCACATCAATCAACAGCTTGCATCAGCGGTGGCCTTAGCAGTTTGGAGACCACTGTACAAAGTCTTTTGGGTGCTCCCTTTGTTCGTGTGCGAATGACCAAATATACCCATCACTTTCCGACAATGAGGTCCTAACTTCTAATGCATTTAAAATTTGTATTTAGCAGCGATATCTGATGCGCAATTTCACACCAACTTATTGTCCTTATTTTCTAATACGTTATGCTTCCCATACATGCACCATAATCCAATGCACAGATAACGCAATTGAACACAACGCACAGCAGAAAAAATGTAACAGCCCACTATTTCCCCGCAGACATTTAAAAGTTCAGTTCTGCCTCGAAATGAAGCTGAGAGCAATTGATGTAACACTGCATCAGCAAGTATTCACTTATACAGCAGAGCATAAAATATGTGCTTAAATTTTGTGAAAACCTACGTGTTCTTGGACTTTCACTGTTCTAAAATTAAGATTAGCGTGCATTTTTTTCGTAGTAAATCGACTGAGAAACAACTGACCAATTAGCATAATTTGTTGTATGATTAGGCTGGAATGAATCAATTACGAAGTATTGACTCATAACTTTTATTCAGGCTGCCTACACTTACGCCTGTCCAACATAAAGAAGTTAATATCATCAAATTGACCTTCCTAAATTTTGATTAAGGGACTCATACATATGCACTGAATAATTGTCCACTTTTTCTTGACTAAAAAACCAGGACCTACCTGTCCTTGGATTAGGGGCCCTTCACATCTTGGTTTAATAGCCCTTATGGTTCGACCTGGCCCTTTCGTTATTACAGGCTATGTATTGTTTATCCTTTTACTGTGGTTTTTTATCTGTCGATTGAAAAACGTCAAGAGTCTATGCGTTCAAACATATCAATAAACACAATCACAAGTTCAATCAAACTGATTTTTCTACTTTATAAACTGGAGTCAGTTGTAATAAAAACACAATCATAAACAAAATCTCAATTTTAACGGTGCGTAAATGAAAAATGGTGGCCCCATTAAAGCGCGTAAACTGAAAATGGGAGCCCCCATTTTGCAAACCACTGCATGCCCTGCACACTCGCTAAGAACACCACTCACTTGCATTAACGCTTCTGCAGCCGATGCAGCTGCTCGCATATTGCCATCACATGTTGCAAGTCTTCAAAGTTTGACGACCGCTCTTGCAATATTACGTCTCCCACCTTGACCCCTTTTTCTGACATCACAGAACAACTGTTCGGTTTGCAATTAAAAGTGTGCGAATTAGCATTCGTAACGTAAGTTGTATTGCATTTAAACTTTTTCTTAATTAGCGTTCGCTACACATCTGCATCGTGGATTGTACCATGTGTGTCAGATTTGCGTCAGACAGTCGTCTCGTCCAGTTAACAGAGGATGTAACTGGCGTATGGTTTTTGTTCTCAAAATAAATGTGAAGCAACAATTTCCAGTATGAACTATTGAACCCTTGAGTATGCAGAATTTGTCCGTATAAACTCCGTGACGCAAAACAGACGGAACCTTACCTTAGATTCAATTTGTAGAAATCGTGTAACTGAATTAGTAAACTAATATTTTATGTAGGCAGGAAGGTAATAATAATGGCGAACCGCAATCACATATTCCTGCACACATCCGGCAACATTATGGTGCTGACCATAAAGTTTGTTTTTTTCAAATTGGGCGTTGCCCGATTAGGGGTGTAAAACTTTCGATTAACGGTAATGGCATGTTGAAAGTGTCTCGAATCAAAACAAGGCATGCAAATTTTTTTGGCAAAGTAATCATTTCTTTCTCGCAATAGAAATGGTGATTTTACCGCAGATCTGCAGTCTCTTTGCTGTCGGTCTAGTTTTCCGGGGCAAAAGTGTAACTAACCCGGACAGAGCGAAACATGTTCACCTCAGGCAATATTGCCTCTTAGTACAGTACTTGCTGTTCCAATGAGGCGAGACAAAAGTCGCCCCCCAGGCACAGACACTGCCTAGCGCTTAGGGTCTGCTTTAAGCAATCTTGCTCAGCAAATAATAAAGTTAATCTGGGTAAATTCTTTCGAGGCCTCTCGCTGATCGCGGTAGCTCTTTCACACAAGACCGCTGCATCGTTGAAAACAAACACATCTGCTGTAATTCCCACTTTGCTCAAGTGCTTCCTCGCTTTCAGTGCATGTAAGTAGCTGAAAACGCCACTCAGAAATAAAGCGAGTTTTTTCTACTAACGTACACTAAAAACCAAAACCGTTGTGTAATTTCAAACCGAACGGAAAATTGGGGCTGTGAGTAACAGCAGTTGGTACAACGTGGTCCCAAACCAACCCCAAGCACTTTTGGATGAAGATTAAGTTGGCTCAGGTAAATGTGACATTGAAAGTATGTGATGATCTCTAAAAATAGAGGCAGTTATTCTGGTTACACCAGAAGCTTGGGAAAAAGTATGTAGATTGGGAAAAAAGAAAGTATGTAGATTCAAAATCTTTGACCTCAGTTTTTGCCTCATCTCTTGCTTCAATTTTTTCACCATCTGTTGATTACAAAATTACAGTCTAAATACCAGTCAGTCATACGATTTCTTTATGGTTTAAAAAGTTTCAGTTGAATGAAAAATACTGCGAAAAGACTATTTACCACCGGATTTCCCGAAGGCGAACTCTTGCGTCACAGACAGCTTGTCTTATGTTTTTCACCTTTCTTCTTTACCTCACAGTTAGGCAGTGTTTGTCAAAGCATAAACACTGATTTCGGCGTTAGCGGTTTAGAACGACACAGGTGGCTGTACAAGTTTGTTAACATGCTCCTGGAAGTGTATGTTTTGCGTGTGAGCGCCCTTCCTGTCGAGATAAATAAACGTTAATTTTGGTGCATGAAAAACTCAAAAGAATTAAGTACGTACAAGCAAATCTATGTGGGGATGGGGTTCTAACCAAAAAAGCGGTTTTTCGAGTCAACATACTTTAAAATGACATCCATTTTGTTGTTTTATTTTGACGAAATGGCAGCAATAGATGAACAGGCAAATATGAGGGGAAACACGAGACCTCTGTTACAACAAAACACAGGCAAAAGGAATACATTATGCAACATTAAATTTGTACATCATAATCTAGGTTCACGAACATTGTGCATTGGTGTTAAGCTGTGCATGAAGTCATGGGTGTCGGAAGGGGGTCAGGGTGTTCTTGGCCCCCCTGGATTTTGAAATTTTAGCAAAAAAAGCTTGTTTTCTTAGTTTTCATGGGAAAAAACAAATTTAACCGTATTTGTCCCCTCCCTGGAAAAATCCCCTAGTGGCCCCCCTGGAAAAAATTCTTCCAACGCATATGCATGAAGTTTAACTTTTTCTAGAAAAGCAAGAAGCGGTGTTCGCCATATATTTGTATAGCAAACTTCCTGAATGTTATGTGTTTGCTTTCCTGCTATTCCTTGTAAGACAAGAAAATAGCTAACTATGTTAAAAGTTTTTTACCGGTAGTTTCTGAACACGCATCCAGCAATAAACTTCTCAGCAACTTATCACACAAAGGAGAATCTGCCGATTGATGTGGCTGTCAAAGGTTTCTTGCAAATGTCTTTTTGAACCAAGCCACTTTCATATGTCATCATGCTTCAACCACTGCCTGCAATGAGATTCAAAGCAGACTGCTGTCGTGATAAGCGTGAGGTTACAACAGTAAGGTGTCAAGTCTAGTACGTCCTGCTAAGACGTAATGCTTCCAAGCAGGTCTTGTTTTTACGAAACGGCAAATAACCTCCCCACAGGAACCTCAGGGTCAAGGGCGGACTTCCTGATCTCTGACAGAAACATTATGAGGGAAATAAAAGTGTTGGTGGAGTTTTGGTGTGAATAAGTTTAGGTCCACTCCCAGATTAAATTGGTTGACGTATGTGTTCGTCCACTAACCTCTTAAATGCTGGATTTCGACATACCATTAGACCCGGAGACACGGGGAAGTTTAGGGGCAATGCTCGCCCAAATTTTGTGTTCATCGGAGGTTTTTCATTATCTGCATTGGAGGAAATACACATGAACCAATTTCGACCTATGTGGTAAATTTTTATGAATGATCCTTCCTTTCACACTGTTGTTCAGTCGTTATTTAAACTTGCAAAACTACCACAGTGACCGCACAATGCGTGAATCACCTCCATGTTACAAAATAAGTTATACGAAGGAACTTCGCAGTGGTAGCACCAACTCGAATTTGTGACGTAACAGAGAGCTAAACCGCCTTTCAAAAAAATTCCGGTAGTCTGCTCTGTGAAACACGAACCACGCAGTCAGATATGACAGGTTGGACTTTTTCGATCTAAAATTTTGGAGTTTTGTCGGAGTAATTGAACCCAGTGTTGCCGTTAGCCGCGTGCACAACCTTTTTCTAAAAAGACAAAAAATTGAAGTGCGCACACGACTTTAGCGCTGGTGCGCAGATATCTACGGGCCAAAAAAGGTTGAGAACCACTGCTGTAGACGAAATAGTATCGTTGTTATAGTTGAGCATTGAGCAAAGGTGACACTGGGCTTGTGCGCTGCATATGAAAATGATGTTCCTTGCCTTTGAATATCTATCTCATCCTTCTATGATTCTTTGAAGCACAACACAGCACCAGATATTTAATGTTGTTCAGCAAAATCAATAAGCCTGCACAAACCTTTTAAGTGAATAGTTTCTGTTCCAGGCTGTTTTCACTTTTTTGAAGAAAAACTTTACGAAAGATTTATCTGCAGTTAAATATAGTTTCAAGTTCAGCAGCGTAGTCACAACAAAATATCATCAAAATGTGTAAAAGGTGCTTTAACCTGGGGTTCATCCACCACACATACATCAGCAGGAAACGGTACGTAGTTAATCAATACACTTGCAACAGATGGATACATGCTGCTCTTGTTAAACTTTGATGAATTGAATCCTCATCAACGTAAACAGTAAATAGATATAGACTAGTGTTTCTTAAAGTGGGTGGAATCGCCCCCTTGGTGGCGATTTTGAGGAGCAAACGGGCGAACAAAACAAAGGGAGTGATAGAGGTCAAAACAGCAAAAAAGGGCAGAAAACGCTTAACCTCTGGCACTAATCCAGTCATTCCCAACCGGTGGGTCGCGACCCCAAAATGGGTTGCGGAGGAGTGGCTGCGGGATCGCGAACAGCAGCCACAATAGTTTGGTGAAGTCTCGAATTTTTAAAACTTTGTATGTCAACATTTTGTGTTACATTAGCAAAACCGAAACACGGACAGATCTTTTCAGTGATTTGCTATTTTAAATCGTTGACCTACTATTTTTATTCATTGCCTTGCAGATTATACGTTTTTACCTTTCATTTTGTGGAACTGATGATGCTCATTTGAGCGAAATGAATATCCCTGTTCTGATAAACTGTGGCCAGATTTTTGTGGAAGACTTCTAAGAGCCTTCATGTGTAACACGGCAGATCTTAGTAAAGTTCACGTTATCTCTATTATAATTCCCATTTGATTTCTCCTATATAGTTTCAACCGAGCTGATTGTAGAGACACGGCAGCACCAGAAAAATTGAGCGCTGCCCAGTGATGCCGAAATCATGTCAGCCTCGTAAACATTTGTCCTGTTCTGAATACTTTCCAGCTGAAATTCCAACTAAGCTCAACGTATATTTTTATCATTATAGTTCCATGACCTATTACATTCATTATATTGTATTCGTTATTGTTCAATGTCATGATTCCAGCACAAAGTAGCGTATAGTTGACAAATGGCGGTATCTTACCAGCAGGCCTAACAAGTGACAGTGATGCTGCATAAACGTTCAAACTAACTTTCTAACATAGTGCAATTTGCGGTTCAAACAAATGTTTGCATCCTAAAGAAGATAATGCTCTTGCATGTTCAGCAATCGAAACTGAACGTAACAATCTTGTATTCACTTTTTGAATGAACTTGTTATTTTATTCATGTGCGAGCGCATCTGCAACTGCTAAATGATTCCTAAACACTTGACTTGTTCTCTGAAAAATCCTTGACGCACACCTGATGCGCTGTGCAGCAATCATGCCCAAACCAACTATGCTCACTTTTCGTTGTCTGCTTCCATTCGTTTCCATCTGCCTCTGTAAGCATGGGTGGATATTAGGAAAGTGAACGAGAAACAACCACCCCGGATCCCCCCTTTTTTAGATTCCGCGGGTACCTTTGAGAGTTTCGCACTAAGTTTTTGCCTGTTTTTTTCAGTCATTGAACGAATTTATTTTGAAATGAGCAAACAAATTTCAATTCGGTCATAATGTCCAAAAAAGTAGTGAATACTGTTTCAATAAATTGTAATACTATTGCAAGACAAACGACCGAAAGGTCTCAGCGAAAAATCAGCTTTGGCACTGTTCTGTTAAAACACCAATAAACCACTCTAAAGCCACATTTTAATAATATCTAAAGCAAGCCATATGTTTTTCAAAATAAACAACACTAATTTGCAAATGTGCCAAAGGGGGCTCCTCAACAACTGTTTAGGGGCGTCTTTCTAAGTGTTTGTCTCACGCACCTAAATTCTAATATCCACCCTTGTCTGTGAGGCTGGATTTTCAACCCTTGTCCACATTAAAACAAAAGTGAAGGAATAAACTGGACTTGAGAATTACATGAGATTAGTTCTCACCAACACATCCCCAAGAATTTCAAGACCGGTTGCACAGCAGCAGCTGCAACCTCAGTGTGACACGTGAAATGAAGTGTTTTTTATCTTGTCGGTTGTTATTTGAACACCTTTAGAGTTGCAGTTAAATGGCTGGGGTCGAGCCCTTATGTCATATTTTCGAATGGGGTCGCGAGATGAAAAAGTTTGGGAACCATTGCACTAATCAATCACTGTGTTAACTTCAGTTAAAGATCATTGAGTTAACTTCGGCTGTGGCTTAATGCTCTCAAAGCAAAGAAAACACTTGTTGATTCATAAGCAGGGCTACCATACCGTCCTTATTTCTAAGATTTGTCCTTATTTCGAAGGAGGCTGTCTTAGAAAACTTCATTTTACTTGCTTGTAATAAATGTAGGCCTACTTATTTTGGACTTACGTCCTTATTGCATCTTATTTTCAGCAATAATGTTCTCTCATGTATCAGCTCAGTGATGAAAGGAACAGCCTTCATGAAAGGACAACTAAATATTTGCTACAAGTAAAAGTAAGCTTAGATAATAGCTGCTTGAAATGCACAGAGTAATTTCAACGAATAACGAATTTATTGAAAATATTGCTTATGGTGAAAAATATGGTACTAAATGACTTTACACTTATGTTGATGTTTAAATAAAAAAATATGCCGATAAATATCGTTTTATCTGGTCGTCCTTATTTTCAATCCAAATCAATGGTAGCCCTGTTCATAAGCGAGGTGGTCTATGATCAGTGGCGTGCAGGGAGGGCGAACGGAGCGACAGCCCGGGCATCTGAGGCAGCGGGGCATCCAAAGAGTGAAATTGCAAAAATTAGATTTTATTTAAGTGCTGTAACTATATGCTTCTTCGTATTGCAAGGCTGCTAACACATACTGCATGGATCTGATGGAAACTTGCCTGAGGGGGCATGCAAAGGTATGTTTCAGTAACCAGAGAGAGAGATGAAGCATCGTTATCTTAATGCGTTAAACCCCATCTCTCTTCCCCCCTTTGTAGGCTGGCCACTTCCTAATAGTCTATTTTTAATCTGCGGCTTGTAGCTTTCAAAATATCTCTCGATTCTCTCTTGAGTAGCTACAGTATGTCCAACCGCGAGCCACATGCGGCCGAGTCGAAGGTTTTGTGCGGCCCAGTTTAGGTTTTCTTTGTAATATAGGTAGCCTACATAGTGAAAAGTCTTGATTTTTTGGTAGTCTTGAATTTGACATTTTTGGTGCAGGTGGTCTTCAGTGCTACTTGTCACGTTTGTACCGCGTGCTTGGAAATTTCTTTTTCTTTATGTCCACTGATATCTTGGTGCAAAACTTTTTTATAGTTTTCTGATTTCTATCCTTGTTGTTCCATTGGCACTAAACTTGCCTATGAAATCACATTTGGGGAGTAGTTAAAGGTGCCAAACAGTCGTTACCATTGTAGTTAGGATTCGAACGCTTTCTGTAAGTTAGCTTAATCTAAATTTAGTTTGCTAAGATCGCAGTAAGTCATTCAATGTGCGGCTCTCATAATATGTCATTCAATGTGCGGCCCTGGTAAAAATAATGACATAATTTTTGTCGCAATAAGCGATTTCGGTTGGACATAGCTGCTCTAGAATCTGGATTGTTAAACTGGTGGCATGAAATGTTAGCAATTAGGGTGGGAGAATGGCAGCGACATGTCGTTGAAAAGTAATTAAAGCATTGTTTTTATCATTTACAAATTCATTAGTATTTCACTATAAACGCCATAATCAAAACAAAACCGACAGTACAGCGAACAAAAAGCGACGCTTTTGACTTGCTTGTTCAAAGCTGGATTTATGAGTAAAGAAAGTCTCATGTCATGATGATGTCTTGTTTGCCTGCTGGTTTCATTTTAAGTTGTAATGCGAATTGTGTCACAGAATTATATCATGCATGGCGATCTGGCGAGAGATTCTTCATTTCCATTTGTTGCAAAAAAGATCAAAATAATAGGCCTACACAACAGTATATTTTTCAGAAAGAACATCGTTCGGAACTGTTAAAACACTTTCGGCGCCAAGTACGACACATTGAAAAACGTATTGTTTTCTGAGCAAAGCGCCAAGGTTCTTTCAAATTCTTCATTTTTTGTCTCCAAACCTGCCTTGAAAATATCTGTCCTATGTGTTACAGCCAGGGTTGTCAATGAAATTATTTGAAAGCCTCATATAAACTCATTTAAAAACCTAGATTTGAACAGAAACCCTAATTAGGAAAATACACAAAATCAGGTGAATCTTTCTGCTATCGTGAAAGCAGTCAGTCACTAACAGTACTAAAGGTATATATCTTTACTAATGGACTGTACATACAAATATTTTCCAGATAACAAATGCATATCACAATTTGCATAAAACACACAAGCTCTGCATGAAATATACACACAGGATCCAAGTTATTTTAATCACAAAAAAAATAGATTCTTCCTCATTTTCACTTCTAGACAGTGCCGGTTTAACAATAGTAGCAAATATAGCAGTTGCTAAGAGCCCCGCGCTTTTAAGGGCCGCGCGGTTCTTTGTGTGAAATTTGTTTTTTTTGCAGTAGGTTTTTGCTTTTGACAATCGACTTCGATACATACTGAGACTACACTGTTTAGACATAGCAATGATCAAATTACTTGATGAGTTTGGAAATATTAATTATTGCCTATGTGCTGTAATTGTTAGCTGTAGAGTAATCTACTTCATCTTAGTAAAAAGATACGTATATACGTTTTGGTATAAAAAATATGTAGCCCCTAATGTCTACCAGTTGCTATTTAGACCAGGTTAGCAAAATTTTCACGTTTTTTCAACCATATTTTTTTGCTGTGAAATGGTGCCCAACATGCCATAAAATGGCGACCGAGAAGTTAGAAAATTGTGTCCAATGTTGTTTTAACAAGTTTGATTGCTGGTTATTTATACCAAAGTTTTCTCAGTTTGCATTTCACTTGTCTCTTTCACTCAAACAATAATTTCAGTAATCTTGGCCGATCTTGCTGCAGGTGTTGCAGCCACTTTAGTTAGCGTTGTGGTGCATGTGCGATTCACCACGAACGGGATGTGCGTGATGAACGACACCCATGTGGCGCGAACAAGCACAAATAA
>JGI24021J15306_10010276_pt1 | contig 11609 bp, 7 predicted proteins | sample Ectturendosymbi1_FD_15306 | JGI IMG/M metagenome (IMG submission 15306)
TTAACTTCATTGAACTTCGTGAAGATATCTGTGGACTGTGACAGCCAAGATACTGCATCTATGACACCCTTTGACAGTCACCTTCTGTGTGCAACAACAGGCGTACAAACTCTCTCCATCATTATCCGAGTGCACCACATTGCCTGAACTTAGAAGAACACTTCTAAACCCTTTGGTGTCGTTTGATCAATCAATCCATTAATACTCTGCCACGTTTTTAGTAAATTTTGAGTTCGGAGCAGTGCAGGATTGAATTTAATCTACATATTTTAAAAGTTTTTGAACTTAGCCGTGACACTTGCAGTTGTCCACTGGCGCTACCATCTCTCTCTCCCTGGATTCCTTGGCGCTGCTCAAGCTAAAGTTGAGAGTGTTTGGTTTTGTAAGTGGTGATATGAAAAAAAATTGAAAACCACTGGTCTGGAGCATTCGGACAGTCTGTTTAAGTATGTAGCCCGCGTCAACCAGTAGGTGACTCTGGATCCCAGAGTCTATGACTGACAAACATACAACACCTTTGTGCGTTGCGAAGCCATAGCGCTTGTTGAGAGTGTTTTCAAAACTAAATAGAACTTCAAGCCGTGCAAATTTGTTGACTATGGACTTTTGCGGCTAAAACATTCACAGGGTGAACATAGTTTATGAACAATTTTCAAAATTAAGACATACGATTGTCCTTTATCAATGTCAAAAAGGACAAGGACAAAAGAGAAAATTAAAGGACAGTCCTCTGGGATACTAGACGGTTGGCAACCCTACCGTCGCCATATTATTCCGAATCTCCATCACTACATCTGAATCCACTCACATAGTGTTATCGCATCAGTGACGGACACTGTTCACATCCTTGGGGCAATTTGGTGTGGGACACGGGGTACGTGTCCCCCACTTTTTCAAACGGTGGGGATATAATTTGGCACGTGCTTCCACTTTTTTATTTTTAGGTTTTGTATTTGAAGAGATTTCAAAAACAAAAAGTGACGTTTGTCTTGTTTTGCATGAAGAGCTTTTCATGTTAGATGGTAGGCTACGCATAACCAAGTTGATGTTGAAACAGAGTTAGGTGTGGTATCACTGATTCTGTTATTTTCTAAAGTTTAGATTCGATAAAATGATTTTCAGCATTTTGCAAGTTTCTAGAGATCGCAAAAGATGGTTAACTGCTTCCGTCAGACCTTTTACCCTGTGTGGTATACTGTTAGAGAAGTTAATTTCTCGAAACAATGAGAGTTTTGCAGCTGCATTATGTAAGAGACAACAGTACAGCCTGATTTGTTTCGTGCATGAATGTAGTTGGCTTTGCTGTAACGTTGATTGTCACGTGTTCAGAAACGACAGCGTAAAATTTAAAGATGCAAGTGTATGATGTTATAAAGTTACGTTTTCAGGCAAATCTCTGCGAAGTTTTTGCCGAAGACAAAAAAGCACTGTTGTGGAGACTTAGTTTCAGGTTGGGCAGTTTTGCAAAAGACTGTCTTCAACCATTAGTAAACAGGATTTCAATTAAAGCGCTGGAGAAGTATTTACGTAGCTATATATTGACCTACAGCTCAAAACGTGGGGACGCGTCCAGGAATTCAAGATAAAATATACATTTATCCTCTTTTCTTGTAATGTCGCGACAATGATGACCAGTAAAATCCAATGTAACTTTTTCCGTGACTCTTACGCTTTGCGACTTTGTGCTTGTGCTGAATACACTCGGTCGTGAGTCATCTGATTTGCCTGAGTTTAACCAAACCCACAATGCAACAATGTTTTCATTCAAGGCCGAAACATTTGCTTTACAGGTGCGTGACAACTAGTTTTGCTGTACATTTTTTTCGTCTTAATGAAGGTGAAACTTGATACTTTTTTGCCAATTTACTGTTGTGCATTTTGATTTCTGTTTATCTCAAATATATTTTCGTGTCATTATGCAAATAGAATTCTTAGAATGAACCTTTTGTCATTAATTCGATCTATTAAAATCTGATGATAAAACCTTTTGAAGTCCGGCCTGCGCCATTTTTTTGCAAATGTTTGCAACGCTAACCCACCAGCCGATTGAGTTAGAGAGCTGTTCCAACAACCTACGGATGCAGCAAGCCTTCCAGTTCAGATTTTAAAAAACTTTTTTCGTTTTAGGTTTGGGATTTTCCTGGGGTAACAGGATGTTTTCGCGTTTTTGGCCAACTTTACCTGTCCCCGGGCGCCAATCCAATGAGACATTTTTTTGTCTCAACATTTTTTGGAAACTAGGCTGGGATCCGCGTCTTTTGAGCCCTTGTTTGACTTGCTAGCATATCTGGAGCCAAAATTATGGTTCAAAAACCCAGTTTGACAAAAATCAGAACGTTTCACTAAAAGTAACATTAGCCATTTCTGACCAAACTTTGGCCGGCCTTAACTCGGCAGCAGATTGAGCTAGAGAGCTGTCCACACCCTCTAAAACTTCGTGAAGCCTTGAAGGTTAGATTTTTTTTAAATTAAAGTTTGGGGTCGATGACGTCATGATCGGGGTATGTTTTGCAGTTATTTTGATGACGTCATCGGTCGATCCAACGAACCAATATTGTGGTTCAAAGTTTTATTGGATTCTAGGCTGTAATGCGACTCTGCAGAGCCCTTGATTGACTTTCTAGCATTTATGGTTCCAAAATTATGCTAAATAATTCCAAATATTTCAGGAATTTGCTGAATAATTTTCGGGGATTTCCCCAACTAATTTGCGTTTTTTGGCCATAATTTTGGAACCAGGAACGCTACAAAGTCGATCAAAAGTTCTAAAGACTTGCATTATAGCCTAGAATCCAAAAAACTTCGAGTCACGAAATCGGCTAGATCCGACATCCCAAGCTTAAAATTTTTTTTCACTCTGAACTACAAGACTTCACGAGTCTTTAGAGGGCTTGAACAGCTCTCTAGCTCAAGCTTCTGGCGATTTATGGCCTTATATGATATGGGAGTAATATACCCCAGGTTAGCGTTTGTGGGGGTAAAAATTTTTACCAATTTTTTGTTTTTTTCGGCCATAATTTTGGCGCCAGATATGTTAGAAAGCCAATCACGGACTCTTAAGACTCGGATGATAGTCTAGTTTCCAAAAAAACTTTGAGCCAACAAATTGGCTCATTGGATTGGCGCCCAGGACCGAGTAAAGTTGGCCGAATGCACGCAGAAACACCCCCACTTGTGATGTTCTCCCCGAGGAACGCCAAGCCGAAACGAAAATGTTTTTTCCAATCTCAACTGGAAGACTTGCCGAATCCGTAGAGGGTTTGAACAGTTCTCTAGCTCAATCGGCTGGCGAGTTATGGCGTTGCAAATCTTTGCAAAAAATTGGCACATACGGGACTTAACCTGAAAATTTGATGTGAAAAGACTGAACTAAGTGGCATCACTGACAGAAGTCACAAGACAACAGCCGCAGTAGACGAATAGGCATGCAGAAATTACTTGTAGTCGAGATGGATATGTGGGTAAGTATACAGGGCCGACAATGGGAGATTGAAAGGACACATCCTCCACATACTAGCAGTAAAAATAGATTGAAATCATTTCGTGATTTAGTAGTAGCGCTAATTATTGGTCGAAATTTTGCTCCTGGTAAGAGGATGTCAATGAAGATTTGGTTATGAGTGTGGCTGCATGCATGATGCCCAGTAGCATTAAAAAGATTTGTAGCTTTTTCAGAAAACGAAAATGTGCAAGACAAATATTTATAGCCTTTGTAGCGTGAAGCAACTTGAACAAGACATGAAATCGAGCTGTAACCCAAACTTTCTATAAAATGCGTGAAATTGATGTGTTCTACTTTCAGAGTGATATACACGTGCGACCATTGCGATTCAGCATTTTGTGCACTCCATACTGACAGCTCTGATAAAACCCAATTGATGTATTCTACTACATTGCTGTACTTGTTTGAATCCAAATACGGTATTAATGCAAGCAGCAGGCTGAAGTTCAGTACCGCGTCCAGCAACAAATTTTTAAGTATATTAATTGGTGAATCAATTGCAAGGATAAAGCAAAGGGTGATTAGTGTTGCTTTCAAAACACAACACTTCTAGAAGCAAGGTTTGGAATCTGTATTTATAAAACTTCACTTCTGCATCGATTCGATGACTATATTGGGTTCATACCAAGCTGTCCCCCCATATTTACAAAAAATATATGCCCGTGGACAGTAGTTGGCCATTCACAAAAAAGGGAAACCACAGTCCATTTTAGTTCTGCGCACTTGCAAATCAACCAAAGCGTATCGCTTGCAGTGGAACAGCAACTTGGCTTTAGTAGCCTAACCACAAGACTCACCAACGCAGATACATCACAGTTTACGACCTCATTACGTGGAGAGTGGAAGCAGTGCTTTGGCTGGCAGGTGTCTGATAGGATCAGTATTATTTGCTTAAAAGTTTTTGTGAAAGTGTGGTAATGCTGTCACATAAACCAGGATTGTATTTCAGGAAATGTCTTAAGGCTGTGTTTTCGTTCTTAAGGCCTCACTGGGTTTTCGATACTGCCGCGATAATATTCACTAGCAAGCTATTGTACATTCGTACTCTGTGCACTTCAATCAGAAAGTGAGATTCGTGTTTGCTCGGACATGTTGTTTGTGCAATACTTAGAGATACGGTCGTGACACTTAAAAGATGACACAGTTCATTCGGTATGCATGCGATAAACGAAATATGTGCTGCGCGGTACTTAACTCTATTTCTTTTTAATGCATTGAAAGGTACTCCAATAACCTGGGTGATGCAAAGACAGTTGGAATTAAAAAAGGCATGGCGGGAGGCTTCAGCTTAGGTTTTTCATATTTCGCAATGTTCGGCATGTACGGCTTGTCGTTCTGGTATGGCACCACCGAAGTTCTTAAAGGAAACATCGAGGTCGGAGACATGATGACCACATTCTTCAACATCCTAATCGCAACGTTCGGCCTTGGAACGGTTAGTTATACTCATTATGTGATGCAGGGATGGATATTAGAATTTTGGGACCCGAGGCAAACTCAGAATAGGGCCCCAAAACATCGCCACTGCGAAAGGAGGTAGATGTGAGAGTAAGTGGATAAAAGAATTAAATTTGTTTGAGATTTCAATTTATGAACTTAATTCAATTCAAGAACATAATATACATAAAAGAGCACCAAAACTTTGTAAATATTTGAAGCTGGACACTAGAAAGCTGCCCACAATTTAAAGACTCTTCAAATCAACACGAATTCCGTTTATTTGCATCACATAATCGATTGCGCAGATACTGATAGGCGTAATACTACACATCGTCAGTCATGAAATCTGCAAACATTGTTAGCAAGTGATACGTTGAAAATCAAAAACCTTTAAACTTTTCACCTGTTAGCAATGCTTGCCGATTTAGGACTGACAATGACCAGTGTTGCGTGAAATTGATTTCTTGTTTATATCACATGTGGAGAGTACTCACTTGAATACAGATGTGCGCAGGTTTGAATCATCGCAAAAAGATCAAAGCAGAGTCCATTCGGCTGATTCTTCGAAAGCATAACAGCAAACCTAGAGCTTTTACTTGTTTGCAAACCCAAACATATTGTTTTTAAATATTTGAAAGTTCATTCTAGAACTCATGGTACTTAAGATTTTCCAGCGTTTTCATCACCAAAGGTTTTATGTCAAATACCGCAAGTCGGAAATCGGAATAATCTTTTTCATCATTTACAACGTATTTGTCCATCTAATAAGCCGCTTTCAAGCTTAAACGCTATGGGTGACACTTCTCACGGTGTTCCGATNAAAACGCCGCCCTCTCGGCAAAGCGTAATTTCTGACACGGTGACATAAGATGTTGGTGATTGCCGGCTCTCTAAACGCCAGCCGAAGTCTCATATTTTTTTGTTGTTAATTGGGAATAATATGCTTTCAGCTTAACGGGGAGGTGTTGCGGGTTGGCAGTCGGGCATCAGTTTTCGTGTATTTTTACGCAAAGATGTTTACGAGCGCCTTTGGCGTCATACCTTCGCGCTTGTTTGTTTTTGACGCTTCTCACTTTGAATGTGATTGGTCCATTGCTTGCATGACGCTTGGACAGTGTCTGCGGCCATTCTGTGTTTTGCCGCATAAGTAAAATCTTGTGTTGCGAATACTACAGTTTTGACCTTTGGTGTATGTCACTGCTTGTATTGGAGACAAATTTATTATTAATTCCTCTATCAACTCCACCATGTCGAGCATGTGCCCAAGCCAAACACGTAACTAAATTGATTTTATAAAACTAGTAAAATACCAACTGTCATATCTTGCTTTAAATGTAGTGATAACAAACAGTTGGCAGTCTCAAGCTAAAAACATTTAATTGAAACCTTGATCAAAATAATTTACATGTTTTTGTGAGCACCCCCATCCGACGATTTTAGCCTACAACATCAGACCTTGACGTTAAATTGTCTTCGTTTTTCTTCCCACTGTCGGATTACTATTTGATGATGAGCTAATGCAGTTATAGCTGGTGCGCTGTTTCAGTGTTTAGCATCTCCCTGTGTTGTCCGTGTTCATCATTTGATACTTGCTCTGTACTGCACTATGATTAACCATTTTTGTTATTGCGTTTTTCGAGTACCCTTGTGATATGGACCATGAGTCTGACGCAAAATAATTAGATGTTAAGTTTTTATTCCGCTGCTGAACGCTAATGAATATCATAAGTTGTCAAAACTTTCCAAAATTGCGTTTTGGAATTTATTCTAAACAAAAGTTTCTTTTCCGTTCAAGAATTGCACTTTTATTCAACCTTAGTTGGGGGAAAGATTATTTTTTACCAGGCTTGTTTTGCTATTGTTGTCATCCACAATACTAGTCAACAATCCTCCCTGACAACCGTAGCACCAATTTTCAGTAGTTTTCAGATGAATGCCCAAACCAGACGTGACTGTCGAAAACCAGTCAGGCCAGTTTTTTACCAGATCAAGAATGCCGTTGACCAACCTTGAATTTCAGTCCACGATGTCATGGACTAACATAAATATCATCAAAGACACGAAAGTCTACCTTTTGCTATGACCATATAAGTTTGGGGCCTCCAATTGGCTTTCCCTGGCCAATCCATGAAGCACTTGGTGTATTAAGTCATATGTTTGCGAACAATAGATCGAAGATCAACCGAGCATTGAGCTCTGTCGTACAGTTCACTTCTGCATTAACTCCCGGCGGCTCCTACCCACGTCTTAACTCCAGGCTTCTCAAACGACTTGACAATTTCGATGGAATATCGAGAAACGGTTTCTACTGCACGGGTGATCAACGTGTATCTTTCTTTAGAATGAAAAGCTCCTAATTTTTTTTAATGTTGACAATTTTGTCTCAGTTGGAGTTCCGTGTCAAAAAGGTAACATATGTTGCGAACTCACGATCTCAAGAACGCACTTTTTTATTTAAAAAATGCGTCATCCAGATATTTCAAGCGCCAGTTCAATTTATCGAGATTTAAAATGGGTGCAGAATTGTCAGTTACCCTCTTTACACTGCACTGTTATCGTGTTCACGTTGGATTGGGAAGCCCATAAATCACTCGAGCACGACCGTGGCTTACAGGGGATTTTTCGGTTGAGTGTTGATAGCTAAGTGCTGGGATTCCAAGTTTTATGAAATATTTTTTCTTCAAAACGTGGTCGCTTAATATCTTGTTGCGTTACCCGGCTGCAAATAGCTGTTGAGTAACGAACGGATAGAAAATTGTGGTGTCGTTGATATGCGGGGAAGTTCTTGATAGTGACATAGTTGGAAGTCCCTTTTCATTAAGTGCAGAATTACCCTATGGACCCCTTTGCGAGTCTGCTAGTAGAAGTGCCGAGACTTAACGTTTCAATCAAAATGATTGTTTTCGTGAGGTGCTGAGCTTGGCTATGCGATTAGTCCTTTCCCTACGACTCATTAGAATCAGCATGCAGCGAAGTGTGGGAGCTGTAAATCCGCAGCATTGGCTTGCACAGAAGAAGAGTGTAGATTTAAAATACAACTACCAATTTAATGCCCGCTACCCACAAGTGCTACGTAACACAATTGGCTCCAGACCATTTCAACAGCTCAAAACCTTTGTTTCGCGCAATTGGATAGAAAAGAAAAGCTTCACTACATTTTTCATCGCTGTGAATGTCAGAATGATACGCAATGTGTACTTCTTCACATAACGTATGTAACCAGTTTGGCCCTAGTAGAGCTAAAACATGTTTCTTCAAGATTGTCAAACAAAAAAATTAATGCTTTCAGACTTTCACTACATGCGATACAGTACTTTTTCTTGCTTCAGGCTGGAAGTCATATGGGAATCTTCACTGCTGCCACGGCTGCCGCCGCCAAGATCTTCGTTGTCATTGATCGGATTCCGTCCATTGATATTTTTTCGAACGACGGAAACGAACCGAACCCCGGATTTGGGGAAATCAAGTTCGAAAATGTTCACTTTTCTTACCCATCACGACCTGATGAGAAAGTAAATATAAAAAGCAACAATATGGTTACCTTATGATTTGGTTGCTTATTTTAAACGTTTTTGTACTACCGCTGTGGTAGCGAGTGTTACTGGATCTCTATATTCAAGTGCTTGTGCAGCTTATCGTTTGATTTGATCAAAGCCTAAGACGCCACCAAGTAAAAATAACAGTATTCTACTCATTTCAATCTAGGCATTGCCCTCAAAACCCGCGGAATGTCTGAGATGGAAATGAGTAGAATATTGGTAGTTTGAGGCAAATTACTAATAAACTTTTGGGATGTTCTGTTAATTTCTGCATTTTTGGTAACATGTGTTTTGATTAACAGTAAATGTTTTGACGAGCAGTTGGTTTTCGGAATGCTTTGCGAAATTTGAAAATATTAATCTTTTTCAATTTTTTGGCATAGATGTTTTATCGCTTCCGGTGGTGGTGGATAACGGCTTTCTAAACGCAGGGAAGAATGACGTAGGTAGGCATACCATACGTCCCGTTTCAGCCGGGACAGTCCCGGTTTAAAGGCTTTGTCCCGGGGTCCCGGTCAGTCAACTAAAGAGTCCCGGTTAAGCATTCAGTCAGCCAGCATGGCCCTACCTACACGAGTATTACCAGGCTGTGAATGGTCTGTTTACCCAACTTGCTGCAAAATGATGTGTGATCTTGTTTTTTCTTGCTGCTTTGTGTTACATCAGGGTCTCAAACACGCGGCCCGCGTATGGCCCACGAGGGCGTTTTGTGTGGCCCGCGATGCTTTTTGGGAATTTTCAAATAATTAACATAATAGTTTATTTACCTTTGTTCAAAAGTGTTCGGCTAGAGAGTGAACAAGTTCCTAACGAACGTACAAGCGGCTAGAAATGCTCTGCCTAAAACACATTTCCTTCTGCAAAAAACATTTATCATTTTATCATTTTATTGAATCACTGTGAAAATACTGGTAGGCCTATGTAATTTGTATTTATCTGACAGTTTCTTCTTTAGGCTTCAATTTGGACTTTGTTTAAAATTACTGTTCTGAATAAGAATTATCTGTTTTTTTGGTTAGCCATGGCGGACGCTCAGATATTGTGAACCCCTTTGGAAACCAAAAAAACACATATCATCTGCTGAGGCAGCAATGTCGTCATCTCGTGCGACACACTTCTACAAAGCTGATCATTCTGATGAATCTCTACTCTTAGCAGTGGACAAAGCTACTTTTGTGTATCACGCTGCTATTTACAGACCGTCTTTTAAAAGTTCTGATTGAAACCTCTAAGCTAGTTTCAAAAATGCTCGAACCTGAATTTGCCATTGCAAGAACAAGATACGAATCACCGAATCAGTATTTATTGTTAATTGCATTGCCCCGATTACTGCTGCTGGACTACGCCAAGAATTAGGTACAGTGAATTTTGTTTCCCTGCTATTGATGCTTCGAACAGCAAAGAGCAGGGACGACGGAGATTGGGGATATGGTCGATCGCCCCATCCCCCTAAAACCTACGATAAAGTAACTTTGTTCACCATAGTTTTGTACAATTCGGAAAATAACATTCGCGTAGTGAAGTCATTTTCTAGTCCATTGTTTTGTCACAGCAGTGTTGTGAATTATACGTCATCTCTCTTACAGTAGCGAAGCCGTTATGAGACTTGATTACCAAATATTACTAAAATCGCCACCCCCCTAACCTCACAAGTTGGATCCGCCCCTGCTAAGAATTGTTGTTGCACTTCAAAAAATAGAGAGATGTTTGAAGTCATTGTTTTATTGTCACAGAACGACTTTTGTTAGTATGGATGCTCGAACTGGCCATTTTTTCCATTTTGGTCTGTGAAACCACTTGGTGGTATTTGCTAAGGACGGCAAAGCCACCTTAGTGACTAGCGCGGTTTCGGCGATAACTCCCAGCCGAAAGTGCTAGAGCCAGACAGATATAAGCCAAGCATTAAAAGATGCAGAAAATCTTGTACTTTCGATGAAAAAATGGTTACATTCGGATTTGCATTTTGGGGGCGCAGTGTGACGTCAAGAGGTGGTCCCACTGACGTTTTGGGACCCTGCGATAAACCCAAGAGCTAATTCATCCTTTTGTAACGAAACTAGACAGATATCTGCTTCTTATGAGCTCTTAGGCAACTCACCACGCAACTGGTTACGAGTACACATGCAGCTAAATTGAATTAGTCTATTCAACATCGCATCATCCCTATCTCCAGATTCTTAATGGATTGAGCTTGCACGTCGAACATGGAAAGACTGTGGCATTTGTTGGTCAGAGCGGTTGTGGAAAGAGCACCACTATTCAACTCATTCAACATTTTTACGACGTCAATGTAAGCTCGGCTGTCTGCGTGTTTAGCGTTTGCTTGTCAGGCAGTAACTGCCAACGTACGCACAACGTGAACTGTGACACAATGGCGTAGCCAGCCCAAAATTGGGGGGAAACAAAATGTTTGATTTTAGGCGAGCAACAGTATTTAGTTTGGGACGCCGCTTCTCAAAGCACAAGATTACTAGAAATGCTAAAAATTGGGGGCATGACCCCCTGGCCCCCCCTGGTTACGCATACGCTGTGACACCACCTTACACGGTTGGCGCTAAACAATAGCTCTGAGAAATTTAGTTGAACGATTAACTTCATTTCAACGTTGCACTTGTGTTCTGGTGGAACTTGATATCTGTTGGATTGTCATAAGTAGCTGGACAGTTATTACTTCTTTGATGTAGGAAGTCTTGGATTCTAGTTATTTGGTTAATGTTCCATTTATCGAAATATCGAGTCTCTGCAGACAGGATCAGCAGTTGGTGCGCCACGCGCGGTACTGTCAAAAGTTTTTCCCCTGTACTGATTGTTTCGATACTTTGTTGTTACGTTAAAAAAGCGGATCCAAATGCAATATATTCGTATACGTTAAACAACGGTGGCCTTTGCTTCCGTGTCCTGTTTAAAGCCTTGAGCAGTAACAGCGTGAAAAGCATGAGGCAGTCTAGAGTTCCGATAAGCAAAATTGCACAATATAATTGATACCTGCAGTGGCAATCGTTGTTGTTTTTCGAATGACTGAACAGAGTGGATCAGTGTACATCGGTGGTCGGGAGATAAAATCGCTCAACGTGAAGAAGCTCCGCGATCTGATTGGAGTCGTGGCGCAAGAACCTGTGCTTTTCGCG
>JGI24021J15306_10010277_pt1 | contig 11609 bp, 4 predicted proteins | sample Ectturendosymbi1_FD_15306 | JGI IMG/M metagenome (IMG submission 15306)
TCTTCAATGCAGTTGCAACAAGTGTCTGTAACCCTGTGATATCGCCGGCTTCAATGTCTTGTACCACGTTCTGTATTGTCTGTTTTTATCAACCTGCGTTCTGCAGAGTGTGTGTGTTCATACTATGGACTTCGTCTCTGCTAACAAACAAATAAATTAAATAAATTAAATTAAATTAAATTGCAGCAACCATGTATAAGTGTGAAGCAAAAGACACCAACGCAAAAGCGACAGTTGGATTTTGCAGCACTTGAAAAAACTACTGTGTAAACCTTTGCCAAAACGTGAACCTAAAACAAAGTACCGCTATTTATCCGCGTCAATGAGAAAAGGAGGTGATGTTTGAAATTTGACCTTTGATAACGTAACGTAACCTTTGACCTGTTTAAAAAACTGCTTCTTTTTTGGTTAAAACAACCCCGTGCAAGTTTTTCAGACTTCGAAATAAAACAAAATGTTCAAAATTCGTTCAGTGTTGCTCTTTCAGCCCGGCATGTTACAAAAATGAAATCGCAAGTTAAAAAAATCAACAGTTTCAATTGTCGAGGCGATTGCTTTCCTACTATGCAGGCCAGATTTAATGACAAGTATCACTATACTTGGAAGATTGCACAAACTTAGGTCGTCTTTCAGTGTGTGTTGCACACTTTCTAATACCAGACCCTGCCTGGCAAGAGCTTTCTGAATTTATTACTAAGCACCTTCGGCGCTGTGTTCAGTAGTGCAGTTTTACCAAAGAAGTATCTTCACTGAAAGTGTATTAAATACCTCGGGCTCCTTCCTGCTGCCCACGCGAATGTAACATAAATGATTTTTTAAGAAACCGCAAAATGTTTTTATGATTCCGTTGTTGCTTTAGCTTCGTTACAAGCGTTTCTTGGTATAACTGGATTCGCTATACTTTTTGATATACAAGGGAATCTACAGTGGACTTGCAATATTTGGCAGCAAGTAATGTCTGTTGCTCATAATTAGGTGCGGTTAAAACACATATCGTTTTGAACAAACATTTCCAGAAATTCTGCTGTTGGCTGAGCAGACCAAACAAATCAACCAGTTGTAAAATAACGGAACTATACTGAAAACGTTCAGCGAAGCAAGTGTTTCTAAAGGATTTTTTCGTAAATGACCGAAAAATCTTTTTATAAATTTTCCATCACGCAACTTAATTTTATCCTGCCCCTATGAAAAAGCCTCAAATGTTTGCAAAATCCTCGCGTTTGCGACTAAATTATGCTCCATGTATTGTAGCATCACAAGCACAAAAAATCCCTTACTCAACCTGCGTTGCGCATAAAGGAAGAAACGGATGAAAACTAACGTTAAGTACGTTTTCCCAGATTTCTCAGTGCCGTTGACTCTATTTTGTTAACTTTTGCAAGGTTTTTGAAAATGAAACTTTGTTTTCTGGCTTCGTGCAATTACAACAATCAAATGAGTCGGAGAAATAGGTGTTCACTTGTTCGACCATTTTGGCAGGATCTTGTTTGTGCATGCAAAATATTTGAAAACACTTTTGACAAAAGACATTTAGCTTACATTAAACTGGCAAAGTAGTACGCATACATTGAGTTAAGCTTGTGCCATCGAAGTTTTTTGGCTGTGTCCAATTCACGGTCCGGTCACACCGACAGCGGACGTGAAAAATGGTGGTAGTAATATAAGGGTTTTTCGATGATATTGTTTGGTTAAGTAGGTTGGACAAGCTGCAAATTTCGGATGAAGTATGATGTCATATAGCTCGAGGTAACCACTGATCTAATAGCATATGACCCATATTTTATTTTTTAGCTTTTAATATTTTTCACCTTTTACAATTTTCTTATTTTTTTCATGAAATAATTTTTCTAAGTAAATATCTGCCAGTGTTTATCGAGACGTCATAAAATGTGTGTTTTAAGAGCATAAGAGCCTTGTCAATATTTTTGTGGTTTCCCATATTTTCTTTCAAGTCTGTGCAAAATCATTTTCCATAAGTAAAATTTTTTTCAAACTTGTGCAGTTTTCTACAACTGGCTCTGTCATACTCTGCTTTTGTGCATGGCTTGCCTAGACAGGTCGGATTTTCTCATCATGTTGCAACTAATCCGATTTACCCAGGGTGGTCAGCCTATGGTACTGAGCCAAATTTGGCATAGGGAATGATTTGAAGTGGCGCATTGCATCCCTGCGATCACAATAAAATAAAAAAGGAAACCTTACCAATGTTTTTACTGACATTTATTTCGTGCAAATCCCCCATGAGTTACCAGTTACCATCTTGAAACAAGCTGCTCATTATTTTCTGGAAAGGAATAACGAGCTATTTGAGGAAAGAGCTCCTTTATGTGATAACAACTGGCAACTTGATCTCAAAACTTTAGTTGGGTTACTAACCATCTCAATCACCTGAATATGAAGCTGCAGGGTAAGAACAAATTGTTTCCTATCTTTAGTAAATGGTATCATTGTATTCAAGATGAATTTAAACTGTTCATCTCGCAGTTAAAAATGGCGATATGAGTCATTTTCCATAATTTAAGGAGCAAATTGAATGTGCTGATGATGATGGCAATTGACTCATTTGAATGTCTTGTAAGACGTTTGTGATTTTGCCAAAGAAGAAGACTGAGCTTTGGCATTTACAGTATAAGCCCATTCTTAATGAATAAATGATAATGACAAGTAACGCACGAACGGAACTCGTCGACTTAAAAACAAATTCAAAATTGAAAACGAAATTTTATGAGCTTTTTTCAACCCTGGTGCTAAATCTCACGTGTTAAATTTCTGGCGATCCTTCCCCTGTGAAAATTTCCCAGAGCTAAAAAATATGCTCAGAGTTGTATATGTAGCTTTCGAACGCAGTTGCCCACACATAGGAACAAGCATTTTCGTCCATGAAATTGACTGAAAACAGACCCAGGTGGCGCCTGACTGATAGAAATTTGAAGACTTCTCTGCTGTGCGCAGTAACAAATTTAACTGCAAGCATTGAAAGACTGGTGAAATAAAAGCAAACGAAGACGACATATTAAAAAGTAAACAAATGCCAAGATTATTTGCTACTTCAGCATACGTGCCGTTCGCATTTAACACTGTCACCTGACAAATCACTAATGATGTGAAATAACGTCGTTACAAGAAACAGCCATTAGCATTGCGATGGCGCAATGGTACTCGAGTTGGAAAACTTGGCGTATGATGTGGTGGGCAAAACCTTGGCCGTCCCTGAATTGAAACTTTGTTTGTCGACCAAGTGCACGTGATCCATGTCACATCTTTCCGGTTTTTATCTTTATTTCACTTGTAGTTCTTATTGTTTCAAGGTGGTGGACAGTTTTGTTTCGTACAAACAGGACATATACTTAATAAACTAGATACTAAAATAGAAAGCGCGCTGGCTGCAAAACCAAATCTCTTCACAGACAACATCCTGCATTTTGTATAGGTATACTTTCGTTAATTTATTCTGTTTTTTTTCCGTAGAAAACTACCCTGAAGATCTGACCAGTTTAACAAAAAGAAATCGAAATACCTCGTTACAAAGTAAGAAACTTTGTTCAGATAACTTGATGCAGTTTGTTCACAGTGAACCTAAATTGGTCTGCTCTGCTGCAAAGTAACCCTAAGTCATTCTTGCAAAGTTTAAACAAAATCCACCAAAACATTTTCTTCTTTTCTTCACATCAACCTCTCTATTTTTACGGTTTGACTTATTCCAAAGTAGCAAACAAGTTCAAATGTTAGCAGCGCAAAACGCACATCTAGTCAGTGGTACACTTTTATCAGTTGGTCATTTTCTTGTTTGGACATATCTTCAAAAAACTGGCAACAGCTCCTTCAAATCTGTCGAACCACGAAACGTCTAGAATATTTCGAACAACGGCCAAACGTCTGCGTTCAAGCATTTCACAAACAGCCGATTTTATCGAAGACGTACCAGACTGTTTTACTCACTTTGAAACGATTCAGTTCAAAAGGAACACCCGAAAAGTGCCAGGCCCCCGAGGAAGGCAAACAAAGGTTGTAACGACGTCCGTCACACACTGACTTAGTTACGCCACATAATTGAGAGACAATACCGTGAAAGCGTTGTTTGGTGCAGTGAAGCAGTTACCTCGACTCATACCGTCAAATTTATCGGAAACGCAATTCTAAAATCTGGTTCGTTAATTGTGAAACTTTTCGGCATAACATGAACTAACTCGTAGGTTCGGGATGTGCAAATAATTTTTAATCTTGCAAAACATGGTGTTCCAATGCCAAAACTAAAAATCCACTTTGGTAAAAATAAAACAGGTATTGAAAAATGTTGTTTAATTAATTGCTTGCAAGTTTTCCAAGTAGTTTTTCCAATCTTTTCGATTGTGAAAAAAGCATCATTCATCCTTTGGGGACCAGAATTTTTTTCATTCAGTTTAAACTGAGCATGAGCTTGGTGCCCAACACTTTAAACCAGCTTTATAACGCAAAAACGTACATTTAAATCAGAATTGTATTTTCATCAATCGCTCTTTTCCTTGTTTAGGTATAAGATCCAGGACTTGAACAAAGCGCGTAGAAACAAAGCGTCTGAAAATAACGCAAGCGGTAGTTCATTCAAAAGACACACTCTTGACGGCGCTGCTATAAACCGTTACAAATCAGCCAAGGGAAGCAAAAATTATTTTACAAAAATGTGGGTATGAGGGGGTGAAGCAGAAAACAAGTGGGACAGAAACAGCTAAATTACAAAAAATGTTACATTCAGTGACGCCGAAGAGCGGGGTTATGGGGGCATTGCCCCCTGCTCTTTCAAAAGGGGGGAAACGGGGGCGGAGGTGCCTTTTCATAACATTATCATAGTGAATTTCACGGTTTATTAAGATCGACTGGAAACAAAATTATTGCAGCTATTCGCGCAGCTATAAAATACAGAATGGTTTTCTATACTTTCTGTTATTTTTGAGGTCAACATTGTTGCTGAACAGAAACAATCATAATTGGTAACAATTTTTTTGTTTTTTTTAACTTCACATTGACCTCAAATCTTTTACTGCTCCCCTCCCGCTGCTCCGACATCCCTGGTTACATTTGCCCATTAGCAAAAGATAGTAAGACTATTGATTGTTGCAGGACCTGCGCGACAACATGTTGGCTGAACACAGAATTGTCAAATAACTGTGTGTAAAGCACCCCAAGTTAAAAAATATTTTGTCACTGAATTTGCATGCCGTGGTTACTGATTTGGAGCATTTGTTTTACTGTATTACAACTTTCTTTGTAATCCTCAAGACTTCGCTGAAAACTTGTCACGTTTTCCAATATAAATCTACCCCTTGTTTGATGATCTCCATCGTATTAGGGACAAGTTCTACGTGTGTCGCTAGTGGCTCAGTTCGGTACGCATTTATGCGATTGTCAGCCACTCTGAACACAGCTTCACAGAAGCCTCTGAGATCCTTTGGCGTACTAGCACGCTTCGCGTTCAATTGGCAACCCTGGTAATGATGCTTCACCACTACATCTGCCCTCTGTTCATCATAATCCCTTCTGTGACGAAGTATGCACATGATGATGAAAAGAAAAAAGACAATGCGAAAAGCGAGTTTGTTCGACAAGACGTTGCCAAGGAAAGGCTGATTGTCATCTTGATATTTCGGTAAGGTAAGGAAAAAATGTAAGCCGCACGAAATGATGAAAAAAACATTACAAGCAGCGGCTTACAATCGAATAAATACAGTAACAATGATTGGCGTTCAGCCGATTCGTAACAACCAATGCGCTTTTTTGTGACAATACAATGTCCAAAAAAAAAAATAATTTCTTTCGTTTTTTAAAATCACTGTATTGTTTTCTTATCGTAAGTTGAATTGATTTTATTTGGCGATAACTAATCTTCAGCAAGAAAAACACAAACTAGTCCAAGAACGTCAGGGCATTGAAGGAATCGGAAGGTTGTCGAGTCGATGCCCCTCAACAGTTAAATTAGCTTTGTTACTGTACAGTTTCAACTCGTGGTGTTGCATATGTGTGGGAAGGAACTGCTAAGTGATGAAGTTCAAAGAATGCAGTGAATTTCGTTTCAGTGTTTAGTTGATATTTTTGCTGCGTGCAAAATTGATAAACAGCGCAACTAAGTCCCACGCATGTGGCTAAGTTCACCACACATGCCAATCTTTCCTTCATTTTCTATTAAATTTGAGTTGCACAACGAACTGGCACACGACAACTCGTTATGTTTTGCAAAGTACAGCTGCGCATGCTAACAAAACCTTCATATCTCTGTAACAAGCAACAAGTCTGTCGCATGGTTAGAAACACGAATCGAACAGACTTAGCGTTTCGTCTGAATCTCTATGGTATTTTTCCCTAGACTATGAGTGTATTCTTCCACCGAAAGAATTTGACACTGTTTACAAATGCTCTGCACTATGTAAAGCTTTTCATGCCTGAGTATATTTATCTGCCTGAGTATATTTCATCTGAACATATTTATCTGTCCCAGTCATCTTACGTTTGGCGCTTTATGTGTAAGTTGAAAGGATATAACCAGGCTTGTCCATGGGAATGTCATTCCCATGGGAATCCCATGGGAAACGTCCCATGGGATGGGACGGGACAGGCATAAATTGCTATGGGATGGGAATGGGACAGATAAATATGTTCTATGGACAACCCTGGGTATAACACAGCAGAAAATTATTTTGATGTGGGAGTAAAATTACTGATTTTCGATTCTTGTTGAAAGGGAATGTGACAAATTATATCCGATCTTTAGTACCTCTCACAACACAAAGCAATACAGATGCTGCAAAATCTTTGACGTGATGAGCCAGCGGAGTAAAATGAAGGCACAGTAGAATTGCCTTTTACGTCACTTCATGGGACCTGAGAAAAAGCATCGTTATATGCGAATTACAAATAAATCGTTCCTAAAATGGCGTTTTAGTTCAATGCCAAATCCTGACAAGGGTTAAAAGTGTTCTTTGATTAGGATTACCGCTAATGTATCGTGTTTTCGCCTATACTCTGATAAAAAAAATGAGAAATTATTTTAACTATATTTTTCAAAAATGTAGTCAACGTCGTTGGTGCAATATCGAAATCTCTTGCTAGTTCTAGCACGTTCATACCATTTTCTCCATTGGGGGAAACGTTATCACGCTTTTTCCATGATGGGATTCTGCTCCTTTTGTTTGACAATTCACGCACAACTCCACCAAAACTATCGATCAAACTGACTACAGTCGCAACAATCCCTGACTACAGTCGCACAGTCGCAACAATCTCTCTACAGTCGCAACTGACTACAGTCGCAACAATCCCTCATACAGTAAAACTCAGGTAACGATTTGTATCCATTGCTGCTGATGGCGCAATCCTTAATGCCATTCTCATATCACACCTGTCACGGCTCAACGACTGGCCGCTTAACTGCGTTCATATCCAGTCTTAAAAGATTTGTGCAGCGGCTCCGCAGTCCACATAGCCGAGCAAACTGTTAAGAAAAACTTGCAGCTGTCGTTATAAACGAACATAATATTCTGCAGGGACGGCCAGAAAGTGTCGCCATAAGCGAAGCTACGATATAGCCGAAGTCAGGGACCGAGTTTAAGGGGGGACACGTTTCCCCCAACTTTTGGACAGAGAGGACACAATATATTTTTCTCCCCAATATTTTATGATAAAATAATGTAGTTGTTCAAATTTCATGGTTACATTACTGTTGTAAACCCCCAGCATAAAGCCAGGGAATAAATAAGTAAGAACATTGGACATTATCACTGGATTATCTATAGACACAGAGTACAGATTTACTGTGTAAACTGAATTATCACCACTGTTGAGAACTGTGTTGGGTAATTTGAATTAACCGAATCAGTGTGCACACAAACGTCGCTCAATCTCGTGACTGCTTCGTGTCATGTTCTTGTGGGTCGAATTCCTGCGCTGGTCTACAGCCTGCAATATACAGAACACGGTTGCCACTGCTCGTATTTAACAAAAGATCTGGTGGTTTGTTTTTGATTTGATCTATGTGGTTTAGCGGTTCTAGTGAGAATCTTGTGGTTTTTATTAGCAGTACATTATATTTCGGAACTGTTCAGATTTGAATTGATTATCACAATTTGGAGCATCATTTTCTTTGTCTACTTAAACCCATGTCTCAGAATTAATGTGTTTTCATATTAAATGCAGTGCTATAGATATAGCACCATTGTATACTACCAGTTCTTGCACCACCACCATGTGCGTAGCCAGGGGGCTCTTGGGCCACGGTCCCCCAAAAGTATATCATTTCCAATTTGCCCCTCATTTTGACAATTTCACAAAAAGGCCATACTACTGTTGAGTGAACATGGTGACGTCATCGAAACGCAAACAATAAAGATTTGTTCCCCCAAAGCTTTCTAGCAAACTCGATCCCTAGCCAAAGTCGTTGCAGGCGTATTGTACCACACTTGGTGTGTGATTTCAGGGAGAATGTTGCAGGACAAACATCGAAATTTATGACTTCATCTGCGATTATTGCAAAGCAAGGCGTGCAGAAGCTTGAAAGTCGATAGAAAACTTAAGCGTGCGTGAAATTTGGTTTGCGTAGTGGGTTCGATGAAACTCAAATGCACAGTACGCAGAATTCATGGAAGAAACTAGAGATGTTCCGCGAAGGGCTAAAGCTAACGGATCCACAATCGTTTTGAGAACCTTCAATGCATGCGTAAGATGCTGGAGTGTGGAAGGGTGTGATTGGCCGACATGGCGATGCTGACGTAAATGATAACGGAGGACTCCTGTAAATGACAACGGAAGGAGTCAAATCAAAACCGTTCACAATGAGTGTTGGACGTCGGCAAGGGTGCGCGCTGTCATATCACTCTTCACAGTCTACATCAGTGATCCCTAGCCAGGGGTGCAAGAAGCGTTGGTCTTAATGACAGGAAATTGATCTATTCATTGCTTCCCTGCGGCTTTTTTGTAAATATTTTTATCACAAGCTCTCGCGACCCATCAAAAAATGGCGAACGACTCCCACGGGGACGCGACCCCCACGTTGAAAACCACTGGTTTAAACGAAATTGAATACGACTACGTAGATTTTAAACACCCGTTTTATCTAACGTGATATAGCGAGAGATTTGAAAGTACTTCTAAAATACAAACACACAATCGCTCCTGTTGCTAACGATGCTGGCAGTCAGCAAGGAAATTTGCTTGTGCGAGTCATAAGTCGCACTATGCCGCTGCTGAGAGACNTACGAGTATCTGATTTGATGTATGCTCGCGACGTTGTTCCGCAACAACAATCGGTGACTTNGTTCATATGTATGAAGACTTGAAAGATATATTAGTTGGAACAGCGTTGGAATGACAACAAATCTTGACTTNTAAGTACTAAGCAAACCGCCAAAGGCAAGATGACTGCTCAGACATGAAAACATTTACCTAATGCAGAGCATTTGTAAACAGTGTCAAATTCATTCGGTGGCAGAAAATACTCATAGTCTAGGGAAAAAAAATACCCTACAGATTCAGACGAAACGCTAAGTCTGTTCGACTCGTGCTTCTAAGCATACAACAGACTTGAGGGACCCAAATTTTTTGAACGATGTCCAACAGTTTCAAACTACATCCAACACATTCTTCTAGGGGGTGCGAAAAATTTTTCAGGGGTCTTCTCCCCCCTGCGTCTCCCTAGTTACGGGCCTGCCGTATAGCACGGTTGACTGAACACGATGACGTCATAAAACCACTGCCCAGAGGGGCCCCTCGCCTAGGTCTTGCATTGGACCCTGCACCTGCCTGGGCCGGCCCTGCTTATCAACATTAAATTTTGGCGATTGAAGTGAAGAATTTTGCAAAGGTAACGTTGCTCAGTTTCAATACAACTGCTGTTTTTCTGCATGACGTAATGGTGTCGGAATATGACGTTCTTGAAGCGGGATAGTGCAGTTGGTGTGCTTGCGTGAGTAACTTAGAGTTCATATTGCAGATTGTAGGTTTGAACTGCAGCTACGGTGAATCAGAAGCAGTCGATGGGCAACGTGGGTTTCGCGGATGTCTCCTTTGTTCAACGGTAACACTTGAAGTCATAGAAGTCGTTTGAACAAGCAAAGCTTACAAAAGGTGTTCCTCTCATTTTGATGAATTCGCGGCAAGAACCTTAGTCTGAAAACCTAACGCAAGGGCAAACGATATATTTGGATACGATTGTGGTGAAAGCTTTTATAAAAAGGGGTGTTAATCGAAACAGTTACACAACATGGCAATGGCTGGACTGATTAAAGTTGTTCAACGCAGCTACAGTCGAACGTAAGACGTTGCAATCACTGCTGAGCATTCTAAATTCCTATGTCCCACCTGGCATGATATGGTAATACAGTTTTCGAAATAGATGTCTGTTGGTAACGAACGAAGTAAAGGAGTAACTATGCAGGTGTAATAGGAAGAAGCGCAACAGCCAGACCAAATGTGCAGTTCACGATGAAGACTGCAAGGCAGCGCTTCTCAACCAGAGCCATTTTTAAACCTATTTTACCTATTTTATCAAAATGGGCCTCTTACCTATAGCGGACTCCGCGCAAGTTTCGGCAGAATTAATATTTGAAGTCTTTTATATATTCTAAAAGAATAAAACCAGTACTGAAACGTGAAGTGAACAATGAAACAACATTTTTTACATGACTGAGATCATATTATCATATTAATTATTACAACCTGCTATATGCAACATATATACTTTGTTTTAGTTGAATACGGGGATACTACACAAAATATTAGCGTACATAAATGTTTACATCTTTGAATTAAGTATTCCACCATCACATTCCTTAATTTTTTTCGTTTGACCCTTTAAGGACCGCACAAGCCGATATATTGACACAGACTGTTTGAGCCATAACTTGCCAGTCAATAGAGCTAGAGAGGTGTTCAAACCATCTAAGAATTCGGAAAAACGTCTAGTTCCGACTGAAATTTTTTTTTTCAGTTTTGGGTTCTCTTTGGGGGACGTCACAACTGGGGATGTTTTTGCGTTTTTACGACCAACTTTACCCGGGCCTGGGCGCCAATCCAATGAGCCAGTTTTTTGACTCAAGTTTTTTTTGGAAACTGGAATATCATCCGAGTCTTTAGAGCCCTTGAATGGCTTTCTAGCATATCTGGAGCCAAAATTATGCCCCAAAAACGAAAAATCGGGAAAAATGTCTACCCCCACAACGCTCATCTCGTGTGTATTACACTCATATTATATATGGCCATAACTTTCCAGCAGCTTGAACTAGAGAGCTGTTCAAACCTCTAAAGCAGGGGCGTCAAACTCGTTTCATTCCAGGGCCACTTCAGGCATATTTAATCTGAAGCGGGCCGGACCAGTGAAATCATTGCATAACATCCTGTTATAAGTAATGCCACCTTCCAACTGTTTTCATAACTTTGATGCAAAAATTTCAAGCTTATCTGAAAATGATTATTAGCACATTTAAAGAGCAACCTTTCCAAACTCTGCAACAACATGACGTTTCTTGAGAAAAGTCTGTTCAATTTTACGATATATTAACAAGATTTATCATTAATGACTTTGAAACCAACCGAAACGAAAACACAATGACTAAAAAATCAACCGAAGCAAAATATTTCGAAAAAAC
>JGI24021J15306_10010279_pt1 | contig 11608 bp, 4 predicted proteins | sample Ectturendosymbi1_FD_15306 | JGI IMG/M metagenome (IMG submission 15306)
TACAAACCTTAAACCCCATTAACATTGCATTATCTTAACATTAGACTAGTGGGGGACCTAACTAGAAAACTACCTGGTTATATTAGGTACCCCGGGAATATGCACATATAATTCTGATTGTATTTCTATTCATGAGTTTGCTTGTTTATTTTGTCTTGTTTATTTGTTGTTTATCGTGTGTGTTTGTTTCCCAAATAAATCTAATATACTGAAGCAATAATCAAAAACCTCTACAATTTCGATGCATGGTACAGCCTAAAAAATGAAAACCAGTAAAGAAGTGTTTTGATATTCAAGCGCGAGGCTTGGGGCTTTGCATTGGGTGGCTATTCTGGCCCTTATCATAATTCTAAACGTTTCTTGTTGATTGTGAGCATTCTTGTGTGCGTCGAAAGCTGCCAAATCTTTCCTAGAGAACATTCAGTGCATTTAAGAACAGAACAGCACGGAAGTGCAGCAAAATCCAGATTATGAGATGTAAAATCAGCATATATGTTATCTGGAATTGACAAACCGAAGATATTTGTAAAGAATAGCGTTAGAAATCATTCATACCACCAGTTTTGTCTGGTTTTGCCGAAGATCCAGANTAACCNAGGTTTGCTGTACTCTTATCTTTNATAGGTTTTTTTCACCAGTTGTTAAAAATGATGCTGAGTTGTATTNAAATAATTTTATTTAGTGTCCTCCTTCTTTGTGAATCTCAGTCATCTGACCGATTGATGTGTGTTAAAAATTGCTCAACTTCATCTCTGGACACTTCTCTTGAAAAGAAGTATCATGTTGTGTGTCGCATCCAAGAGAAAAAGTGTTCTGCTTTCAACACAAAATCCGTACCACCTAATAAGCCAAAATCTACTACAGGAGATGTAGAAGGAGCACTTACCACTGGCTGGTACTTGTACAAAAAACCCAAAGATGTGTATGACTCTGTAGCTCTGAACTTTTCATGGGCTCCAACCCAAGATGGTTCTGTTGAATATCTTCAAGGCTATTCAATACTGATTCATCACACTGATTCATCAGTATTGGAAGTGCATTACTGTCTAAATACTTCCATGGAGTTTAATAAACATGTGTTTGCAAACTTCTACTATGATTGTTATGGCTTACTCCCTGGTGAGTCCATCAAGCCTGGTGATAGTGTTCAAGTTATTGTCACTAGTTTGCCATATGGAAGTTCTAGTTTGAACATTGAGCCTCTGCGATTGAAGATAAATATTCCTGAATGCCTTGATTCCAGAATGCACAATGTTACAAGTTGTGTTGACAAGAGAGCATTTCACATAAAAATTGAGTCTTATGTCTGTGGGAAACCGTTTGTGAATTTGAGCTACTTCGTTCCTGCTTCATATGGAAATTCTGCTGTTGTATCTTTGTGGCTTGGTGCAGGTGATGAGAAAATTTTGAGCAAAAGTGATCTTCCTATTTTGTTTCATAATGTCAGCCTAATAATTCCTGAAAAATTCTTATACTCTAATCTTTCTGTGTGGTTGTCTGGAGACAAGGTAAAAACAGAGCATAGACGTGTGCTACTTACTTCATCTTCCTGCAGAAATGTAATTTCTAAAACTAATCCAATCTGGCAGTTTTATGTTGTACCTATATGTGCCGTATTTTTAATTTTGCTCTGTGTATGTTTTTGCATTCAAAAGAAACAAAGATTTGCAGCAAAATTTAAGGCACTTAACACAACCCTGTGTTATAAAGTCAACAAAGAAAAGGCATCTATAACAAATCCCAATGATCCAAAACCAAAATGTGAAAAAAGCACAAATAACTGTCAAGAATCATCTGATGAAGCAGTTAGCATCTATGTTGTATTCTCTGATGATCATCCTGAACATACAAAAGTTGTCCTGCGTTTTGCATCATTACTGCATACTGATTTGGGTTTTAAAGTAACTTTTGAACTTTGGCAGCAAGATAAAATATATGAAGGTTGTCATGCATGGATGGAAAAGGCTTTGAAAGAATGTAAAAAAGTACTTGTGATTTGGTCACCTGGAGCAAAGTTAAGGTGGAAGCAAAGCAACAAAACGTTGGCTTCTCAGCAAGACTTGTTTACCCCTGTATTGAAACACATTAAGAAAGATCTTTTTTATGGTAAAAATGTAGGGAAATACTTTTTTGCATACTTTGATTATTGTTCCGAGTCAGACATTCCAGATGACTTTAAGGAACTTTCACATATTCGATTCAAACTTATGGACCAATTTGAAGAGCTTTACTTTCGATTAAAAAATGTTGAAATGTTTCAACCTACTGAAGTTAGAAGGGAGGAGAAAGTGGCTTTTGATCAATATCATAATCGAAAAATTAACCAGTTTGGACCTGCACTGCAGTTATCAATAAAAGATATGCATGCTCTTTGTAAACATATTCCTTGCTGGTATAAAAATCCAGAATATGCGCACAAGGACTCATCAGAAATTGCTCCTAGCAAAAACCTTTCCAATAGCCAAAGTACATGCGGATTTCAGGTCAGCCAACTTGCTATAGTTCCACCATCTCCTGTGAATTTCCACAAAAGTATTGTAAATGAACCTACATACGCAGTTGGACATGGTGCAGTCTGTCACTGTGACAACTGCAATCAATTTAGTGTGATTAATGAGTCGAACGCTCTTGGTGAAAGCTTTGTCATTGATGGTGACAGTGGTCTCCTCTCAAATTTGGGAGGCAGTGTTACAGTAACAGTTCCCCAATTCAGCCTTTGTATGTCAAAGCAAAAACATGAAGTTGATATGAGTGACAAACGAGTTCCTTGTGAAAATGATGATTTGTTAACAGCTAGTGATGGGTATTCGACTCAGTTGCAATCTGAGCAAGGTTGTATTCATTCTCCTTGTGGTGTTGTTGACAGTGGCTTTTTAACTAACAGCACTCACTCTCCTCCAAGTGAGCACAGCTGTTCCATTCAACCTTCGTCATTTCATTTTGAAGATGAAGAAGAATGTTCCGACAATGATGTTGTTGATGCTATTGTTTCTACCTCTATTACACCTTCTACTGTACTTGTTTCCCCTTCTGCTATACTTGTCCCTCTGGACAAAGACACTGATCCCTGGATGTCATTACCTTCTCTGAACATGTGACTTTGAACAATACTGGTGACTGGCATTTTTGTTGAACTAGAACCTGTTTGGAAGTTTTTTTCTTGATAATCTTTGCTGATGTGGTTAAGTTTGTGCTGAGTTTCAAGATTATTATGTTTTCAAAAGAATAATCCAATTTTGTGAGGACTAGCCACAGTCTGATTCACCTGTATGAGTTGTGTAAGGTTGCAATGTTGTCGTAATGAATCAACAATTTGCTTGCTTTACTGTGTTCATAAATACATTCACAGGTACAGACTATACATTCAATGTAACTATGCAAGAACAAGGCATTCAGAATGTTGGGGTAACTATTGTAATTTCACTGAAGAGTTGTAATGTTTTAGCTACCCATTGAGTTGCACTTAATTGATGGTAATCGAGTTAAAACACTTTATTTTTCAACTTCATCTTTACTTTATTACATCCATCATTTTCATGCACAAAATATCTTTTCAAGAACTTTTGCTGTAGGTAGTGTTGATATAGTTCAAATCCAACAAAATGCACAGAAGGTTGTGAGCACTGAGCAGTTATATTGAAGAGAAATAATTCAACTTTTTGTGTGTCTAATGTCTATCTGTGAAATTGAAATCAATACCAAGTTGTGATCTGACAAAAGAATTCAATGGAAAAACTTTATATGTGAAAACTGATGTTGTGTTTTGTGTAAAGATGAAAGAATGTCATCTGCTTTGCAAGACTAACTTTTGTGAAAATGCAGTTGATGGTTGGTAGATACTAGACCAGTAGTTCTTAACCTTTTTTCAACCATGCCTCCCTTAAGTATATAAATGTCCTTCATTTCAAGCTCCCTGACACAGGGGCGGATCCAGCCAGTAATTTTAGTGGGGTGATTTCAGTAATATTTAGCAGTCAAGTCTCATTACAAGTTCACTACTGCAAGAGACATGAAGTATACCTCACAACACTGCTGTGACAAAACGATGGATGTCAAAATGGCCTTATATCGCGAATGCTGTTTTCCGAATTGTACAAAATCATGGTGAAAAAAGTTACTCTTGTAGGTTTAAGGGGGGAGATGGCTCCCCCCTGGATCCGCCCCTGCCCTGAAGTTAAAAAAGAAGCATAAAATTGTATTGGTAAATTTCATGAGCAAACCTCCCATGTTGTAGGGTGTGTAAGGGCTCGCTCTTAGCTAAAAATTTGTTGACTTGTTGACACCCCTCAGTAAAGAACCACTGCACTAGATAGCTAGCAACCAAATAATGTTGATTTTATTACATTACCAGATTAATGCTGCATTCTGTTAATAATATGCAGCTTTAACAGTGCCTTTGTGAACTTTTTCAGTCTCTGTTGATTTGTTGCACCAACAAGTAAGCATTATATGTGACCTGCATATGTTTGTAATGTGTTGCTTACATTTTTAATTGCAAATAATGCCATTGCTAGTGTTTTAAGGTTGTGGGTTGGTGAATAGTGATTATATACATCAGTATCACTATCACAAATATTAATATAATCAGGCCTGGCCAGTAATGCAATTGCAGGATCTGTCCAGCTNTTGTGAGAGACATTTTTGATGAGTGTTATGTTATGTTATGAAAATCAAACAATTTNAAGCCACGGCTTCTCTAATCCATGGCTGCAGTTGTCATGATGCAAAACTATAAGTGCNGTNAAGTCTGGTAGAACACAGTTTTTGATAAGCACCCTACAGTTTTTAATTATTGTAACATTTTAGCACCCGCATNAACCACTCTACTTAANACTTACGCACCCGGGCAATTTTGGGGATTTCTGATAAAAAAAACACTGAAATGCATGTGGCTTTGCACAAGAATTTCTCTGGTCTGGTATACGCTACCGACCTGGTCAAAGTCTAAAATGATGCAGCAAGTCTTGTAGCTTGCACTCAAAAAAATTTTTTTGGTTGGGGATAAAGATTTTTTATGAGTGACGTCATAAGTAGAGGACGTTTAGGCTACCTTGGCCCACTTTACCTGGCACTGGGCGCCAACCGTTAAATGGTAGTATTTCGCTGATGTTTTTATTGGAAACTAGGCTACAATCCGAGTCTTTTGATACTTTGGATGACTTGCTGGAGCTTCAGGTTCAAAAGTTATGATTTAAACCAGTGTTTCTCAAACTTTTCTGCACATTGACCCCCAATTAAAGTATACAATTTTCTGTAGATCCCGAGGTCTCGCCCTACAGTTACTAATACAAGGCAAGTATGTGTCAAAATAAATAAAGGGAACTTACGTACAAGGTTTTACAAACAAAAAACCTTAACCTTTACAACATAAAACCTTAACCTTGAATTTTAAAACAATGTAATACGAAGGAATTTAATCGAATAGCAACACTCTATGTTGGGAAGTGCATGTACTGAGCACTTTCCTTAAGAGGCATATTGATTCACTGTTGCTAGCTTTGCAAAAGTATGTACTGTGGCTATCACTCGGGTTTACAACAATTGTTCTCCGTCCCAGGGTTGCCAGATATTTTCGGTAGCTTATGGCCAATATCCTGATGCATAAATGGCCAATTTGGCTGTTTTTTGATCACATTATGACAAAAAATTACAAAATTTTTTAGCTATGGTAAATTATATATACATAAGGTCTCAAATTGTTTGGAAGGCAGTATATATTTTGCTGAAAAAAATTTGTTTTGCCAGACAAGCAAGATTTGACCGTAAAAAATAGCAATTTTGCCATGAACTTAAATTTAGGTGTTACAACTTGTCTGTATTTATCATAATAAAACGTAGAGCTGTATATTAAACACAATTGTGGATACATGCTTCAATTCTGATCCATTTCTGGGTTAACAGTTTGGAATTAATATTTTAATTCAACAAGGCTAGAATTCTCTTGATCTTGTGTTCCAAATATATGAACAAAAAACAATGTCATGAACTGCATTATGTTGATGATCATAATCAATTAGTCACATATTTAAAATCATCATTAAGTCCACGTATATGAACAAAAGGTTAGGGACACTCGAGAGCAAACACTGAGTCACATGACAAGTCCGGCTGAAGCACTTGTACAAAATCTGACTGCAAGGTCTATATAATTACTAAACATTTCAAATATTACAAGGTTGAAGTACTGCAGAATGTTACTGTAAAGTGATGAGAAACTTCTAAAAAGTAAAAACTAACCAACAATGTAAAATACTTCTATTAAATCCGAGGGTGTAGTGGGGTGGGTACGCGTGGGAAGGCACTCCAAGACCTTTTTGCACTACAGTAACGCTACTTGAAGATTTACATTGTTCATTTCAATTTCTACATGTAGTGGATTACAAGAAGTACTGTAAAAGGAGCTTTATGCATGTGGGGGCATCTAAGCAATATTTGGTGTTATAGTTCGACTTTAACCTAAGTCAGGGGTGTAGTGGGGTGGGAACGCGTGGCAACAGCGTTCCTAACCTCTTGTAGCACTACACCCCTGATTATATCAGTCACACAACTGAGTGCAACAGTGTTCAGATACAGTACGAGTGTAGCACCTGCCAATGGTGACCAAAAGATTATCACTGACTGAAACACCTGCATAAAATATATTGTATGCAAGGGATAAATCATTACTGCCTCATTTGAAAGCAACACAAGGTTGAAGTGCCATGGTGTTACTGTAACAGTGACATGAAGTGTGTCCACAAAATACAAACAGATAAAATAGTTAATGAAAATTTCATTTTACAGTGACAAAACGAAAAATAGCCAGATTTTACAAAATGGCCAAATTTTTTCGGAACAACTCAACTCTGGCAACCCTGCCCATCCTACTGTGTAGCCTACTGCTGTACTACCAGTGTAACAACTGCCGGACTGAGACACATGCACTGCAATATTGTTTGTGACGTAACAAACAACAGTTTTTGTAATGTCATCACAATGGATGATTTAATATATAACTATTCAAATTGAATGTACTTTTAAACTACTGTAGCTGGGATTTGATCAATTTTGTTTTATTTGTTGAAAAACGCCATTTGCATTCCTTGCCCGATTAACAATAATTTTGAATTGAAGGCTTCATTTTTCCAGTACACCCCAGTAGTTGTTCAGTGATCCCCATTCAACCCCTGACTATTTTTCAACCCCTTGGATGGTCCAATTGACCCCTGGGGTTTGATATTGACCACTTTGAGAACCACTGATCTAAACTAATAAAAATATTTGACTAATTAGATAATTAATTTGTTTATTTTGGATCATAACTTTTGAACCAGAAACGCTAGAAAGTTGATCAAAGGCTTAAAAGACTCGAATTATAGCCTAGTTTCCAAGGAAAACTTCAGCAAAATGCTTTGGCGTAGCATCTGGGCCCTACATGAGCCAAAATGGCCCAAAAAACTACTTCACTTATGACATCACTCATAAAAAATCTGCACCCACCAACCAAAATTTGTTTTCGAGTGCAGACTAGACGATCCATTTGAGCCATTGAACAGCTCTCTAGCACAATCGGCGGAAGAGCTATGGCACTGGTAAGGCAACAGAAAACTGCTGGTTTTAGGCCAAAATCTAGGTACGAATATATTGCACGCCGGCTCTCAAAGTGTCAAGTGGCTTAGGTGTTTTCAGTTATAACTCACCAGCAAGTAGTGCTAGGTAGCTAATCGAACCTTCACAAGATGCAGAAAGTCATCTAGTTTGATTTTTTGTAAATGGGCACTTAGAAGGCTGCGACATCACATGGTGGATTGGTAGTTTTCCAATAATGTCACTGGGACCTGTAAAAACATTTCAAGTGNCCATTTACCCTGTTAAACTAGACGAAAATCCACATCATTTAAGGTCTTGATTTCCCCTCTAGTGTAATCAATCAGAAAGTTTAGCCATNTTGGACCAAGACACTGGTTTTNAACTACTTTTCCCCCTACATTTGTTGTGCAGCATGTGTTGTATGACAGCAGAAATGTGTTAACACAATGTACTTAATCGAATTGATAATTAACCTGTTTACCTAGTAATGTCCATTGCCTTAACCAGCTGGTAGTTGTTCAATGACATATGTGATACAATTGTTTTTGCTAAAAGTGCATGCCCAACAATGTTTTTTCATTGTCCAAATCTTACAATAGGCTGGTTGGTTTGCTTGTGAAAATGATTTTGTGGGACATATAAGAACAGCAACAAATTTCCAATTGATAACAAGCCAAAGCTGAACTATTTTGCTGTGATTTATAACTAAAAATTGGTCAAAATTTGGAACTTCCATGGTATAGATCAGTGGTTACCAACCTTTTTCATCTTGTGACCCCATTCAAAAATATTACATAAAAAGCGCCTGGCCTAAGTCATTGACTGCAACTCTAAAGGGGTTCACATAACAACCAACAAAAAACAACATTTTACATGTTAGATTCACAGCATTTACATCCATATAGCAAACAGCACCCATGGTAATTAGTGGGACCACTGTGTTTGCAGCTATGTAACTAGTCTTGAAATTGTTGGGGACATGTTGGTGAGAACTAATCTCAATATTCTCAGTGGGCAGTCTATTACTTGACTTTTGTTTTATTGTGGACAAGATTGATGATCCAGCTTAATAGGCAGGGGTATACCTTTGCTTTACTGTAATGCGGACAGGGGTTGAAAATCCAGCCTCACAGACCGGAGTGGATTTTGTGGCCTGAGGCAAACTCTTAGAAAAGTGCCCCAAAATCGTTATTAAGCATCCCCTTTGGCACATTGGCAAATAATCGTTGCTTTATTTTGAATCACATATGACTTGCTTCAGACCTTACTTTAGAGTGGTTCATAAGTTTAACAGTACAATGTAAAAACCTGTTTTTGGCTGAGACCTTTTGGTCGTTTGTGTTGCAATAGCATTAAAACTTGCTGAAACAGTGGTCACTGCCCTACCTCTTTGGACATTATGACTAGATTGACTTAATTTGTTTGTCATTTCAAGGTAAATTTGGTTGACTAGAAAAAGCCAGGCAAAACCAAGTGCAAATCTCCCAAAGGGTACCTGGGGAATCTCTGGTAAAAGGGGGACCTGAGGTGACTGTTTCTCATTCACCTTCCCTAATATCCACCTCTGCTCACAGAGGTAGGTGGAAATGAATGGAAGCAGACAACGAATAGGGGACATATTTGGGTTTGGTATTATTGCTGCATAAGGCACCAAGACTGGGTCAGTGATTTTCCAGAGAACAATTCGCGTGTTGAGGTGCAAATACACTTAATCGTGAATAACATAACCATTTCATTCAGAAAGTGTATACAAGATTGCTGCATCGAGTTTCCATTGCACGAAATGCAAGAGCATTATTTTCTTTAGGATGCAGCCATTTGTTTGAATTTCAAATGGTATTATGTTAGAAAGTTACTTTGAACTGTTATGCACATCACTATCACTTGTTAGGCGTGCTGGTAAGATCCCGCCATCTGTCAACTATATGCTACCTTGTGCTGGAGTCATGACCTTAAAACATAACGAATGCAAAATAATGAATGTAATGTCAAAACTACAATGATAAAAATATTGGTTGTGCTTAGTAGGAATTTCAGCTGGAAAGTATTCACAATAGGACATTTAGGACAAATGTTTACAAGGCTGACATAATTTCAGCATCACTGGCCAGTGCATAATTTTTAAGTGCTGCTGTGTTTCTACAATAGAGTCCTACGCAGATTGAAATTTTTTGTCTGCACTCGCACCCGCAAAATTTAAGCCCATCCCACACTGGCAAGAGTTTGAGAAATCTTGCCTGTACCTGCCCTATAGACTTCAACTCGCCCCGCACATCATCCCAACCTGCCCCCGCCCCGCACTTTTTCTCTTCCACGCCTGCAGTCCCACACCTGTCTGAAAACTGCTAAAAACTCATAACCGCTGAAGATAAGTCTAACAAGCAGCAAAAAGAAGCTGCTGATACTTCTCATTGGCAACCAAACCAAAACTTTTCAACACATCTGGTCTTCCGCAGTCAACAGATTTGAGGTAATAAAAATCATGTTTCAGTCAAATTGTGTCGAGCTGTGTGGTAAGTGCTGTCTTATCCATATAGAAAGGCTGCTACATGGAATTGGCTGCTAAATGTTCCTCACCAAGTACAACAGTAGCTAATGTAAAAGGTGTGCTAATGTAACAAAATATTGGCATATGAAATTCTAAAAATTAAAGACTTCAGCAAACTAGTGAGATTATTGTTTGCGACCCCACAGCCACTCCTCCACGACCCACTTTAGGATTGCCACCCACCATGTGGGAACCACTGTTATAGATAGAGCAAAGAACATTTCTCAAACATTGAAGGTGGTTGTGTGTATGGATAAAATCGTCATTTTGTGAAACGTGACCTTTAATTTTCTGACTAGAATATGTGCACCTTTGTAATGTGTTCGCATCAATTATTCTCTATTTTAGCTTCACTGCAAGAGCAGAATCTAATAGAAATGATAGATCTAGTAAGAAAATGCCAAATAGCATTATGTGACAGTGTTAGCTTTTGTAACTGACTTGACAAGATTTTGCGTAATTGTGAAAAGTTGCCTGGAATCATAATGTATTCATTCAGCTTACAAATTTTTTGAAATGAAACTTTATATATGTCAGATGAAGTTTTTAATGAACTGGAATATTTGTAAAAGGCAATAACACTAAACCAGTTCGTGCTGGGTTAAACTAATCCTAAGAAAATCTAACACAGCTGCAAAACTGGACCTCAAACTAGTGTTTTTATGACATGGTGAATATTCCATAAATGGTAATATTTTGTTTTTGGCATATGAAAGCTAAAAGGCTCAAANAGCTAACTTGACAGTGATCTTACCAAAGTGCGTGAAATTAGTAAACAGGGAATANTAAAATTGGAAGAGCAACAATTTTGAAAAGTCATAAGGTTTGGCACTCTGCAAGGAATACAATCAAATGCTGCATCACAGAGGGCTTAGCAAGACTGCATTATGATGGCATGAAGTGAGCTTTCACTCAGCTGTTTGAGGCAGGGTTGCAGAGTCAGAGGTAAAATGTCTGATTCCAACTCCTTGCGTCCAAATTTCCCAATTCTGCGACTCTGACTTTTGTAAAATTTTCGATTCTTTAACTTAACGTGAATGAAGGTTGGCTGTCAACAATTTTGTAGCAACTACCAATCAGTGGAAATTGTGATGCACATCAAGAATTATCTGTTTCAATAAAAGTTTCAAAAGAAATTACTGTATGGTTTCAACAGGCACGAGTTACGATTCTTAATTTAACACTTTGACACCCGGCTGGTTTTGGGGATTTTCGGCAAAAACAACCACCTAAACGCACGTGGCTTTGCGGATGAATATCTCCGCTCCTGTTCGCTCTAGCGACTTGGCGAAACTCTCAAAACACGCGACCAGTCTAGTAGATTGCACTCGAAAAAAAATTTTTTTCTTGGGGGGTGCGGGTTGGCTGTGAGTGATGTCATAAGTGGAGGACTTTTAAGCCACCTTGGCCCATTTTGCCTGGCCCTGGGCGCCAACCGTTAGGTGGTAGTATTTCGCTGAAGTTTTTACTGGAAACTAGGCTACAATCCGA
>JGI24021J15306_10010280_pt1 | contig 11607 bp, 10 predicted proteins | sample Ectturendosymbi1_FD_15306 | JGI IMG/M metagenome (IMG submission 15306)
TTTTAAGCAACTTTTCTTTTGTTGTAAGTGTGCCACGAGCATTTTATAATTTTTCTAGTGTGCCACGAGCTAAAAAAGTTTGGGAACCACTGGACTACGCAGTTGAATCTGATCGCAAATTGTTTTACTAGGAAATTGATTTCGCGTCAATGACGCATTTTCAGTCCAACATGTTCTAAGCAAAGCTTTCAAGTGAAATGACGAAAAAGAGTAAAGCAAGATTAGAGAAAGTGCGCAAATTTGAAAGATATTAAGGTATGATTTTTGACTCGTTTGCAGTCATATAAGTTGCGAAAAGCTCGTGCTTGATTTTTCAATATCGAAGAGGAAATTACCTCCTCGTTTGCATCGAACAGATCGGGGTTGACGTCATAAAAGCTTGTTCTTTCCTTTAAACCAAAACTTTTTCTGGCAGTGTTGTAGTCAGGGAGACCGTGGTCACGTCCTCTCTACGGAAAAGCAAAATGAATTACTGCGTCTGAGCCACCTGGAAAATTCCAGTATAGATGAACGTATTGATTGCACATAATTTTGACTTGAAGCTGTTAATGACATCACCAACCTGAATGTTTAGGGCCATAAGATCACGGCGTGAAAATTCCAGGTTTCCGAAGACAGAACCTCGCAAGTCTGGAGTGATAATATTGTCTTCTTTTTCTGCAATCTGACTTGCCATTCCCATCAACAACTTGTCAATGTCCGATTCCTTAATTGCTTCCTGCGTAAAACGAATTTAGTAATGAAGCAATTCAAGAAAGAATATATTCCACATTAGCATTTTTTTAATGCTCATCGGTAAACCAAACGTTCTGCATATTTTACGTTTTGTTGGATGGTTTTAGTGCTTTCGTATAAAAACATAAGCTATAAGACAATTTCTGGTATAAGCCTTACACGTTTCATCACACAAGTAACTACCCTAACCAACATGATGCTGGAAATGCACCAACTCTAAAGTGAAATCAAACGGTGTTGGGCTCCACCCGAAGCTCCAATTCTGTCACAAGTTGAAGCAACGACATCGCCATTGTGCACCTGGAGTTCCGAGTCCGATTTGGATTCCTGTTCCTTATTTGGAATGCGCAAAGATTTTCCTTAACAGTTTGCTGACAGTAGTGCCCATTTTTGTGTTAAACAATCTGGCGACTTGTCTGTGTTGGTGCGTTTAGACACATACAGTTTTCAGATATGCTCAAAAGAATGCAAGACGAGCTATATTCAACTTCAACACCTTCATTGCCGGTTGTGAAGTGGCATGCCAAACGTTCCCTACTGGCATGTTTTTCGGCAAATGTCTTCAAAATTTCCGCCACGTTCAAAGGTCATCTTTGAAAAGTCGCCAAAGGGCAAAAATTCGCACCATCGTCATCTGAGGTGCGTTTGAGCGCAAGTTTCGGTCTAGCGCTTGTCACAGATCAAACGTCGGCTTGCCGATTTGTCTTCACCAAGCGTGTGCAACCATGCAGCACTTCCGGGCCAAACGCACATATAACCGGATTGGTGCACGGCTCACAGCTCCATGTGTCAAGTTCTGCGGGTTAGAAAACTCGCTGGTGGTCCACGGAAGATTGGCAATACTCTTTAAAACCGTAATGAATGCTTGTGCAGCAAAGGGGCATGGATAAAGCGAATACCGGGCGGGGTGAACCGGTGTGGTTATAAAGGAAGGTAAACAGCAAACTATTTTTCTCTTAATATATTATTTGGTTTGGGCCCCCGGGCCACACTCTGTTTAAATTCTGGACCTTTCCTCGGGCCACAAAACTTCAACTCCCGGGCCACTTTTGGCCCGCGGGCTACAGGTTGCACGTCTCTGGCCTATAACCTTCGCTTATGCAATCTACAGTGCTTTGAAAATTCGTGGAAATTTCAAATATAACATTCTTACGAATTACGCTATATTCATTGCTGTTCATAGCACAAAAAAAACAAACATAACAACCACGGTCTCAATGGAGGTGCGTTTTGGTGGAATTGTTTTCTTGAAAATTTGTAGCCTACCAACCGCTTCAAATTTTCCAACTTTCATGCGCAAAGAAGCCCAAAGTAGAAAAAATGAAGGGATTGGTACAATGTTCATTTCTGGAAAGTTTGAAATCCATCAACGTCTCGGTTGATGCTGAGTTTACTGCGAGTTTTGTTCCTTGCCAAAATCAAACCTTCCAATGTTCTCAATGAAGATGCCTTTTCGTGAGTTGTTTTTTTATTTCGAGTGTGTAGCCTACCAACCGCTTTAACGTTGTCAAATTTCATGTGCAAACGAGCAGCAAGTTCAAAAATAAAACGATTGGTGCAATGTTCATTGAAAAGTTGTAAACCCATCAACGCCTTGGTTGATGCTGCATTTACATCAGTGCTACTGCGATTTTTGTTCCTTGCGGAAGTCAAACCTACCAAGGGTCTAAGTGGAGCTGCGATTTGGTGAGATTGTTTTCTTGGGAAGTTCTGGCCTAAGAATAGCGCCAATAATTCTGTTTTATTCGCAAACAAGCACAGTGTAGAAAAAATGAACGGATTGGTACTGTTGCAAAATCTCCGTTGGCGTTGCGTTGAATGTGTGATTCACCACGAACGGGATGTGCGCGAAGAATAACACCCATATATATGTGGCACGAACAAGCAATAATAGAGTGATCGCGGCGTGTGATCTCTATGGTTTTTCGCTGCCACAGTGTGAAGCTTTGCGTACTTTCTGCTCGGGTTTCCGATCGCAATAGTGCAACGTTTATTTCTGGCAAGTTTGAAACCAATCGACACCTTGGTTGATATTGTATTTAGCTGGCTATATACTGCATTTGGTGCTGCTGTAGCGTGAGGTCTACCACACTAGAGTGTGAGATCTAGCTCCCGTTAGCACTATAGCATGAGGTCTACCTCTGCATTATAGGAAGAAAAGTAAAAAATAATATGTCCAGACATTTTATTCTAGCAATACACATTTCATACATTTTTTCCAACAGCTCACGACCAACGCCTCACATTCTCTTCGGTATAATCATTTTAACGTGCAACCACGATCGCTCAATTGCCTGTGTGTGTGTGCTCCTGTCGCTGGATCCACATAATGTTGCTGGTGGTTCACTGTAGAATGCTGGTACCCGATGCCATTTAGGTTGCTATAAGCAGGCCACTCATCTGAATGAATAACCGAACCATATGCACATTCCTTATCAATAAAAGGGTTGCGGTCACGCCGTTCCACCCAAAATTACCGACAGTCTGAGCCTTGTTTAAGACCAAACACCCATGGCCAATCAATCCTACGCCCATGGTTTCTGTTGTTTTCTTGGTCTGCGTCACTGTCTTCAGAGAGAGGAGCGTTGTCTCCATTCAGCATCCTTCTTCGTCGTTAGTGAGAAACTATGGATGTACACGCCTCCCGGCACATCTTGAACCAGTCAGTCACAGTATTAGCAAATTTTCTGGTTAGAGTCGTTATTGTGCATCGCCGTAGACTTCACACCTCACGCTATGGAAACTTACCAGACCTCACACCATGGGAACTGACGCTGTAGACCTCAGGCTGCACCTGGGTAGGCGACATGTGGCGGTAAGCTTCACGCCATAGTAGCACCCTGCATTTTTTGTTCCTTACTAAAATCAAACCTAACAATGTTCTCAAAGGAGCTGTTTTATCATGAAATTTTTTTCTTGAGAATTTCTGGTCTAGCCATGTTCTCAATGATGCAGTGTTTCATGTGCAACCAAACACACAATGGAAAAAACAAAATCTTTGGATCAATGCGCGTTGCTTTCAATTTTATAAATTTACAATCAAATGCCAAGTACTGTGCAACCTCTGGCATCCTGAACCGCCACACGCGAGTTTGCGTTCGCCTGAGGCAATTTCTGGCACCCCGCTGTGCAAACAGGAGTTCGAACTCCAGGAGGCAACTGTTGGCATGGGATTGGATTAACGCATATATACAATCTCCGTTAGGCAATCGATCGCACGAATGTATGCATGAATGTGTAGCCCGGTAGGGGAGGTGTAAAAAGTATAAGGATTTCATTCGACAACTGACACAAGCACGCCCAATACAAAAGAGCTTTCTGGTTTTCCTCTACTTCATGTTTTGTATATGCGGAGACGCTTTCCGCACTGTGTTCGCACTGGCATTGCCATATTGGTTGTACCACAATTCTTACAAAATTGTTCGTATCTCCTGCTTCTTTTGCTTTAAGTAACGCAGTTACCTTTTGCTAACTCTGCTTGAAGGAGCTCGATCTCGTCAGGATTATCTCACAGTGAACTAATCATGTTGCGTTTAGTTTCTTCCAGTTAACTGATGTAAGTTTCTACTTGCTTGTAACTCAGGGGCGTAACGAGGTTAGACGGCGCCCGGGACAAGAAGCAAATTTTGCGCCCCGGTGTTCGAACCTGAGATCTTTCGGAAGCAAATGCACTGTATTGAAGAAAGTACTTGTAGCGTTTTTGGGACTTTTTGGCCCCCCCGCAGCTATTCGGCGCCCTCCGCAGTGATTTGACGCCCCCATTGTGACTCGGCGCCCGGGGAATTTCGTTTGCCCCACCTCGTTATGCCGCTGTTGTAACCACAGTATCTTCAAAGTTTTGACATTGTTCATACTGAAAATGTAAACATATTGCTACATATGAAGTTGTGAATGTTTTCAACGTTTTGCTACATTTTAGCATTCTCTGACTTTTTTGCAAATATTTAGTGTTTCCTAGGTATGCAAAATAAATTCAATGTTCCGAGTGTGCAAAAAAAAGTTTGCAAATTGAAATCAGTCGGAATGACATCAACGATTTTGTGTAAGTGCTGCCATGCGCAAGTAGAGGTGTAAAAGATTTGTTGCAGTTCCAAAAACGTGGAATCGTGGAAATGTAGCAGATTGAACATAAGCTATTGCGTTATTTGGATATTCACGCACCGCTGAAGTTACATTAGGCCTTAACAAGCAGTTTTGGTCCTTTATAGAACTGCTGATTGTATAACTTACTACACTTGCCACGTTGATGAAAAACTACGCCAAAAATTGCCATCGTTAAAATGCCTCTTACGTATTTATTGCTTGTTTGTAGCCTGTTGCGTATTGGTAATGATAAAACAAACCATATAGCTGTAATAGAAACACGTCTGTGCAACTTTGCACTGAAGGTGAAGTCGCTGTAAAATTAAACGTAGACTTTTCTTAAAATTGGAGAGAAAAGTGACTGGAAAGGCACGCCAACAAAGTAAGTGCTACAGAATGTTGGAATAACACATCTCTCCTACACAACCACTTACAACTGAATTCCAGTAAGTGTTGCAAGTTCGCAATCCGGGCTTTCCAACATGAACCTCTTGAAATTCATGTCGATTTCCAGCAGTATGTACAGTGGTGTTGTAGAAAGTGCAAGCCGTCATGTTTTGTTCGAGGGCCGTACTGCAAACATATGTTAAAATCTTATGCTGCTGAAAAGTTGCTTGATTTTACGTGGAAGAAAGATGATCTTGACTTCACCGTTTAGGGAGGCGCACGAAAAGATTTTGTACCTGCTGTTGGGCACATATTTTCGATTCTACTTAACAACGCTTCCACAGCCTTGGATTCAAAAAGAAATAAGTGCCAGTGTTGAGCATGTTTTCCGAAAGCATTGACATCCCCCTATGTTATAGACACCATCGTAATTACACAAAGTGCTATGACGTTGAGCTCACAGCTTTGAATAAGGGTCAGTGCAACATTCGAAATTGGTAAACAAATTATGACCTCAACTTTGACAACTTTAACAACGATTATGTAACAAATAACATTTTGTTTATCCGCAGTTTGAGCTTTTTAGACAACACACATAATGTGCGGCATCTGCGGGGAGGGGACAATTGGAGGCTCTGGCTGGGTATGTTCGTAGAATATGGAAAAACATCTGATAGAACTTGTTTGCCGTCTACAACTCATGCTAAGTTCGAAAACAAACAAAAATAATATTTTCAAAAGACAGCAAATGACGATATGTTAGTAGCTAATAACCATGTAGTGAAAGCGATTTTGAAACCTTTAAGTCATTTTCTATTCTCTTCAAAACCGCTATCAAATTTGAGTATGCCTATTGGATACATTTATAGAACATTCATGAATATGAATACAACCGTTGTCATGTTCATAGAAAAAATCAGTCATACGCAAAATATTTTCTGTTGAAAAACTTACGTGTTGACCTTTGACCTTCTGTAAACTCCAGGTGGCACGAGGGTGTGGCCAAACCTCATCGCCGCTGATTGGAAGATATGAGTGATACCCGGATGTATCGCTGACTTGTATCCTGTAACCAGACATTTAATATATTTGTGTGTTGTTTTCTAATTTTTATCTTTCAGTTATGAGTACATCACAATTACATCTCATGACTAGAGAAGCCCAATCATATTTCAAGAGATAAAGTTATAAAAAAAAACAGCAAACACCGTTACAGTCACCATGTTTGGCGACAAACGTCTGCATCACAAACCTTTATAAGGAAAGTCCTCAACTTCATCGCACGTTTCACTTTCTCTGGTGTTATTCCTACACCTTCCCAGAAAAGTTGGCAGCCAATCGTACATTACAATTTTCTTCAAAGATTTTTCAGAATTTTGTGAAACTTACTTGAGATTATAAACAATTTGTATTAACTTGCATGCTGACAAAAAAAAATTTTTGAAAAATCCTTTTTTTCCCAAAGATGCTAATTTTGTCGAACCTGGTGGGTCGCAATATTCCTCACTCTGGCTTCGTTGTAAACTTTCTCGTCACTCCAGTCCCGGTGGGCGTCTCTCAATTCACGAGCGAGCCAATTGTGATATCTAAACCAAAGGACTCCAAACGTGAGTAGAAAAGGATTCTCGTTGCCTCTGGGATTTCCGAGCCCTGTAATGATATAAGCTCAGTTGATTGTTCATTTGCAGGTGGCAAGAACTGTGACATAATATTGATAACTCCTAGATGAATGGCACTACCAGCAACTAACTGCACTTTTCATTTGCTTTCTTTCCATTGTGCTTATAGTTATGTGTCGATTTTTAAAACACAAAATTTTTCCTAGCCTTTGCATTTTTTATTGTATTTTGAAAGAAAAATTTCTTTATTTTACCCGAATGACCCCAGTTGTGTCCCGTCTTATTTCCAAAATCATTCATCTCCAGACTCCGGTATGAATTTTGCCCTTCGAGACCCAAGGCAAGATTGAGTCATCAAGGAAACGAACAAGGAGTCTATCGGAACTAACATTGGATAGTCAAACTTAGAAAGAGATTGGAAGAGAAGACTTGGCAGTTATGGAGCTAAAGATTGCCATGCAAAAGAAATAAATTTTAATCAAACATTGATTAATTGACTTTTAACATCAAAGAACATTTAACATTGCATTGTGCATTTGATTACATTGCTTCACAGTTTTGCACAAAGTTGACACGCCGTATCAACGTATGTTCAGTCTGCGTGAAACTTTTATGTTGGAAAATATTGTGTACTTTTCCACGTCAGAAACCTCACAATACGGCAGAGATCTTCCAACAATGGACAATGTACCAGAGCCAAAAGTCCTTGGGGGATTACCTATGGAAAATTTGAAGTTCTTGGGAGGTTAACCAATGTACCGTATTTGTTCGAATATAAATCGCGTTTTTTTGTACAAAAAATTCACCCAAAAGTCAGGTGCGTCTCAGTGGTACCACTCATAGTTTTTTTCCCCTAGATCTAGTGTTTTTCCATTTCATCTAGTGTTCTAGTGTTTTTTGTGAGTGAGCTACATGTAATTAAGTGCAAAATTTTGTGTGAATATAACTGTAATTGAGACATTTGATTTAGTTCAATTGCAATTTGCTGAAAATTCTACCTGATTAAATCTTAAGTTACACAAGACAATATTATATTTTTGAGTTAAACCGCTGCGAAGTCACTTGGTCATCTGTTGAAAGGTTCAATGACCTGTACAAACAAACACAAGCGTTGCTGCTATCTCCGTTTTTTTTGTTTCTGGTTTACAATGAGTTGCACAATGTCTATGGTTGGCATTACAACGCATTTTCTGGCTATTTTCACTGTGTGTAAGTTTGCTTTTCCAATCTAGTGTTTTTGTGAATCTAGTGTGTTTTTATCATGAAATCTAGTACTTTTCCGTAACAACAGAGTAGCAACACTGGTGCGGCTTATACACAAATTGAAGAGAGCTTGTGATCAAATTCTCTTATACTCAAATTGAAGAGAGCTTGCCATTAGCATGGAATGCTGATGAAGATGTACGAAAAGAAGACGGGGATAAACTATTTGAGGACAATGAATGCAGTGACCTTGATGGCTTTTAAGTTTTTGTTACATGATTTTGATGAATAAATGTTATTTAAAAAAATTTGTACGGTTTCATCAGGTCAGATATGGAGGTGGGACTTATATACGCATGCGACTTATACTCGATTAAATACAGTAATTCTGACCAGTGAAAATGCCTGTTGTAAGTAATATATAGCGGAGGATTTTCTAATGAAAGTTATTCTTCTCCTGGCCGTCGCCAGGAATAAAAAATTTCGGCAGAATTTTTTCCTCTCTAACCCGTCGATCAGTGAAAAGATTCCCGTTGGAATATATAAAGCCCAGAACTACCCCGTTAGCATTTAAATCATAACGGCATGCTGTCAAATTTTTCTGTTGGTTAATTCCTGCAAATGAACTCCTGCATTAATTCATTGTGGTCCTGGTAAACTTTCTCTCTTGTGCCACTTACTTGAACCCGTGTAGCAACCCCTGGCATATTTTATTCAAGTGCGTGAAGCATTGTAAATTGCGTATACCGCTTAATAAAAACATAATTTTACATCGGTTTGACGTGCAACGATTAGCGCGGGAAGAGCCGAATTTGGGAAGGTCTACTGCATGGCAGTAGTCAGACGCGTTGATAACCACTTCGTGCCTTGGCTTAAGGGTAGATTCTTCCAGGGTATTTTTAGTATTTTCAATAGCCAGTCCTAGAAATTATCCCCGAAACAATGCGCAACCCGTATGTTTCGCCCGTTACATCCCCAAATTGCAATTAAACCTGAAAACAAAGAGCCTGGAAACAAAGTAGCATACATATGGCGTGCTCACCGAGTTGAAAATAATCCTTGACTTACAAAGAACCTATAAAATGTGCTTGTAAGTCTAAATCAAAAACGGGCAAATACGTTTTATATTTCACCCACAAAGGGTCAATGTGGAAAAAACTTGTATTGATTGGAACAGCCACTCGCACTACAAGAAAAGGTCACTCACTGAAAAATCTTGTTGCACTTTTCAATTGGTGGTCGCGCGGGGGAGGTGGATTGGCGAGGGGTAGGCCGATGGAATTTTCGATTGGAAATTTTCCTTCTCCCTTGTAAGATGCAAGCTCCCCTCTGCAATCAGTCGGATTGTTCTGCAAGAAAGTAGATTGAATGGTGACACCTTTTTATGTCTATAACAACGATTGGTGAAAACGTCAATTGCCAATCATAACTGCTAATGCTGTTTTCTTTAAATATGCTCCAACTTCCAACAAAGCTGCACTCTGTGTTGAAAATGTTAAAGCATTGCGACAGAACGTCGTTCTCAGTGCGAAACGCGAGTTCGCGTTCTGTTACATTTCCACTCAGACTTTCAACAGACCGTAAGCCTCCGTCGGAAGTCTGCATCACAGTTGGCCTGTCAAGCATTTCTGCCAGGAGGTCTCATCCGCGACTTTCAATGAAGATGGTTAGGCTGGTAACTGGTGTGTACAAACACATCACTGAGTCTGGTTACTGTAAATTGGCGAAAAATATGTTTGTCTTACTATCATTTCGGGTTCTTTCCACGTTTCCGGTTGGTCATTAGCTTGACATACATCCAGTTATTTTTATCATGTGTTCTGACGGACAGAAACGGTCCATCAAAATTTTCCAGCAGTATCTCAACATGGAACCTCTCTGCATAGCAACCGCCAAAAAACACTAAAACTTTGCTTTATGACCATATCGGTATCCAGATGGAACAATTGCGATATCAAAATGTCTTAACTGCCGCGAAGGTCAAACCTTAAAAAAACTTGAGTACATGCATCTCTAANATACAGTTACAAATTCAGGTGACAATTTTTCCTCTGAACTCCGCCAAACTGAGTGCAGCTCCAGGAGAAGAGAAAAACTGCGCAAGTCGTTGCCGGCTGCACGGGCTTATAGTTCGCTTACATTTTTTCAATAAGCTTGATGTTTCTAATGGCTGGTTAAAGATTCGTACAATATAGCCTAATATTAATTCGTTACACAACGGCACTGGAACACAAATGCACAAGCTAAACGGAGATTGCAATCATACATTCCATGTAGAGGTCTCGACCTCTACACTATTGGATGTGGTAACATACAGGCTTGTTCAAATCCCAAAACTAACATTTGTGAGTGCCCCTTTGCTCCTGGCACCATTGCCCGATTGCAATGAATGAGTTTTGTGCTTTCGTAATATTTCCCTTTTCAGGCGCTAATCAGTTTTATAAATCCGCTGTGCGTGTGTCTGGGATTCTCTTCTGGGATGTATCTTTCCAGGACCTTATAAATTACCACAGGATTTTTTGCCCGGCGCACAGTGCATTAAAGGGGTACACGACTTTTCGGTCTGGCCCATTCGGTCGGGCTGATTGGGTCTGGCTGTGTCGGTCAAGCCGTTTCAGTCTGGGTCGTTTGGGTCACGGGACATTTCGATCGCAACATTTCTGTACATAAATAACTGATTACATTTGTTTATTTATGGGCAGGCGAAATGCAAAGCCAGCTGGTGTTATACCAACCACCTTTGAAGTTGCAGCGAAGTGGAAACTTCCTCATGGAATAAACAGCAAACTTCCACACATACAAAACTTTATGACAAAAAAAAAAACAAAAAACTCTTTCAGGATATTTAAGCCATGATTGCGATTAATTCTGAATTGTAATTATGAGTCTGAAGTATTTGTATTTGATTGCAAAAGGTCGATAATGGTTTAATTTGTTTGTTGATGGTTATGAAAATCATACGTTGATGCTGATTAGCTGTTGGATCATGTTTGCAGTTTTTTCAAATAAAACCTTTCGTTGATTCAGGTACATTTGCATTGAAAAGATAACACGTAAGATTTCATAGTCTGACCGAAAAGTCCTGAGACTGAAACGGCTCAGACAGAAACGTCCTGTTCCGTCAATAAGGAGCAGCAAAACGATGTAAGGGGAACCACGCAGGAGATTCCTCAAACGGCTTGCTGTAAAGCTAGAGCTTGGCTTGCAGGCAGTGCAAGTTTCAATTTTTGTCAGGTATCTACTTTCTTACTCTATAAGCTAAAGGGTACTGGCACTCAATGTGGCCTACCTTTTGAATGTGACCAAACAAATGTGTCTCCATACGATCCAGATATGGGATAGAAAGTTTGCCTCGCTCTTTCTAATTTCGACATATGGTAAAGTCGGGTATATCTCACTTTCCCCGATGTTTTCCTAGCTACACAATCTCACAACAATAGTACACAAAGTGTTACGGCAAGAACGCGCATAGCGTTGGTGGCGCGGATTGGCGCGAAGAAATGGCCAGAGCGTTGGTCCAATGATTACCCATGTTGTGCTCATAGCGACCGAGTGCGCTGCATTCCTTAATTTTTGGTCA
>JGI24021J15306_10010282_pt1 | contig 11606 bp, 9 predicted proteins | sample Ectturendosymbi1_FD_15306 | JGI IMG/M metagenome (IMG submission 15306)
CGCCGGTCATCCCGCCCCTAGCACTTCCTGCGATGCCGCGGTCGAACCTACCTTGGACGACGCCCTGCTCGAAGGCAATTATCGTTGTTCCGGTTCTCCAGCGAGTAACATTCCAAGCGTTGACATGGAAGGCAACGCGTGCCAGTTCAAGGTGATGCTTGATCCGCTGCTGCCGACTGGCTCTGCGACGAATACAAGTGCGGACCTTGGCCTCGCGTCGTCGTCGATCCACAGCGAAGTTTGTTCAGCTTCGAACCCAAGCGCTGCAACCGGCAGCGATTGCAGTGCGTCATGCACCAACAGCAGCAATCATCCTGTCAACGCCAACTTGAAGGACGCGGCTGTCGTAGCAACTAACACCTCGGCACCGGCAGGTGGTAGCGACGGCGTCCAAGAAGAACAACTCCGAGTTTGTTCGTCGCTTAATCGTCAGTCGCCAGTAGAAAAGACCAGGCCAGGCCCTGGTTGTGATAATGCGTCTGAGATAAACTGCACCACCGCTCGTGGCAAAAGCGGCAAACAAGTGAAGAAAATACCTTTGCGGCGGACAATGGCGGCGTCTGATCTGCTGGAAGGTGAAGAGGATGTTCTTTTTGAGGTGAGTTGCGTTTGATTCTACGTAATTAGGTGATTTGTTGGACAAACTCCATTGCATGTTATGAGGATTCTAGCCAGGGTTTCTCAAATAAGGAAAAACAACAACAGATGGTATAAATAAGTAACATCAGTCAAATTACTGTGCTTTGTCTTTGTCTTAAAAACAACAAAGAATGAAACATAAGTGACGTGTGTCCGCATTATTCAGCCTTGCTTGCAACGCTTCACTCGTTTTGCGATATGCTATTGTTGTTTCTCGATAATACTGCAAGAATTAAAGATCTTGCCTCACGTTACTTTGCCTCAACCGCACAATCGTTCCCACAAATGTAAGCACGATAAAAACAATAGGTCATTTTAATGCACTTTTCAAAGACTACATGCAATTTCACTTTTTCTTTTGTGAAATCATCACTGCTTTTCAGCAGGGGATAATCTTGTATGGTGTAAATCGCGGATGTAGTCAAATGGTTTGTTAGTGTTTCGTTTTTGTCCTGGTCAGTTAAATAGGTATTTTTCACGTTAAGCGACAGGTGTTTTCTCTGTGTGGTGCAAAAAAGGTGGAGGTGACAAAAATGCGACGAGTTAGCGCCAGTAACTTTTAGACAAATTTGTTCAACAGGTGCTTCCTTCCTGTGCAAGTGTTGATCCGTGCGAGACTTCAGTTGATGTTGTTGAAGAGACGCTTGGAGCGCCGGTGGCCGGCGGCATCGACGAAAGAGACGATGGTGGTCTCTTGTTCAACAAACTACCTGCTTATCTTTACACTGGCAAAGTGCTCAGTGCAGGTAGCGTTCGCTAGTCTTTGCTTTTTGACGAAGATTGGCCTGTTGTACTAGTTCTTGTGTGGTACCTGACTTGGTTTGGATCTGCCAAACTTCAGAAAAAGTAAGCGATTTAGCTCCTATTTTGTTAAATTTTTCGATCAAATTCGGTTAATCTCTTGCCGTTAGTTATTCGTCCATTACAACTGCATAAATCCGCGCATTTTCGCCCGAGCTGCGGATCAAGAAACGTTGTTCGGCGTTGAAGTGCAATCTCGCGTTGCTATTTCCAGGTACAACTACAGGTAAAGCAGCCAATGTGGATGACTCGTGTGCAGCCATGCGTGGTATGAAGGACACGAGCAGCGACCCTTTAATTGGCGTGGAAGGATCAAGCAGCGATGCTGAAGAACTGCACTACAACAAAGTGCCGCATTATTTGCGTGGAGGAAAAGCTTGCCCGGGGTTTGTTGACGTAAAAGTATTGGCTGTTTCTTTTCGTGTGGTGTATAATGTATGAGGCTGGTGGTCATCAGCAGCCGTTGAAGATTTTCCTCGACGCCGACACTTTTCAACTAATTCTGACTCGTTTATCACTCGAAAGATTCAGAAGTTGAAAGACTCCTTCACAAACCCTCGCTCGACGCCAGAAACTCCATCAGTTCGCTGCTTCGTGTTGCAGTGTCATTAACCAGTTCATCGCTGGCCTGCAAAAAATGCAGCCACACATTTCAACAATGCGCATCTTGTTTCTGCCAGGATGCGAAGAAGTTCTGTTACTCACGGATCAAGCGGTTCATTTGCGTCATCGCAATCTGCCGAACTCGATAGTTATCCTGCATTGAAGCGAACGCCAGAAGGCGTCTTGGTCAATACAAAGGAGCTGTATTACTCGCGGCTTCCATCTTACTACAGGTGCACTGAATTTGCGTTACTTTTTATACGGAGCATTTGAGTTTTAACAGCTTGGCCAATTTCCAGTCTAGCCATACTCTTGTAAAATAAATTTTCTACATTCAAGTCGCCAAGCTGAATCGACGTCAGCTATTCTTGAGTGTTGAAATTTTGGAACTGAGTGGAATATAAAAATTTTTCCAAATCTTAAGAAATCACGGAAAAATAATGTGTTTTTTTTTAATTGAAGTAATTGGTCTTTGTTTTTTTCAGGAAATTTCGTTAAAAAAGAAGTCACTAAGACAATTCATTCAAAAAAAGACAACCAGGTGTAGGAATAATGTAGTCGTTTTAGCATGTGCTGTAAACCGGGTCGTCAAAAAGATGAGTGGATCGGAGCTTGCTTGTAAGTTTGGAGGCTGCAAGTTGTCGTGATTTGAGGTAGTCCAAGACTGAGGACAAAATGGTCGTGAAAACATATGTGTTGAATTACATACAGGCCTATGGGAAATGCTCGTACAACCTTGCATTTTAATCTGCAGAGTTTCATTTTTTGTTTTACTCCAAAATTGCAAAATCTCACTTGGTTTACTTCGGACTTCAATATTTTAGTGGTTTGGTGTCCGCCTTGTCATTCGAGAAGTTGAATGTCCTGAAACGATCTCGGGGAAGGCAGTGGCGCACCATGGGTGGGGGTGTTGACTGTGACCACCCGCCGAAGGACACATTGCACATTTTTACTTGCCGCTATACGTTTTGAACCGATAAAATAATCGCCCCGATGTAATTGGGGAACGATGCAACTTGCTATTTCATTTCACCTTATGGCTTTGAAGCTCTTGTTTCATATTAATATATGACGTATGCATCGTTTTGCATTTCAGCGCCGGAAGACAACATGTTGTGGACACAGTGACCGAGCCACCTCCTCGGGAAGATGAAACGGTCACGCCTGAAACGATGTGGAAATTAGAGCAAAAGGAAAAGTAAATGCTTTATTGTTGACTTCCTACCAAACTGTCCACCAAATCACCGCCCGTAGTTTAGCTGGTCGACCTGTTGCAAACTGATACAATACTTGTTATTCATTCTTTTTCCTGGATTTCTGCTTCCACTTAAACTTCTCTTGCTGTTTTTCTGACACTTCGCTCACATTAACGCGATGCACGAAACAGGCAACGAAAGCGAGAAGCGCGGAGGAAACGAAAGAAAAAACGCAGCAAGCGAAAGAAGAAGAAACAGGAGCAGCCGAACAAAGACCGCATTCTATATTCAAAGATCCCGCACTACTTCCTCGCCGGTCGCCGCTCCCTGGTCCCCGATCGCCGAACCTCGGAGCAGTCGTATTCTTCGTCGTTATCGGAATCGTCATATTCTGATGATCCGGGTCGTGCGTCACCGTCGTATCGAAGAAGGTTAGAAACAACGTCTTAAGGTCTGTTCTCCATGTTCAACACATTTTTTCTCGGCAAACGTTACCGGGTGGTTCTTTTGCATTTCAGGTCTGTCGATCGCGACCTTCCGTCTTGTCCCTCGGAACGAGGTCGTTCCTCATCTGTGAGCAGTTATTATTCAAATTCACCGTCGCGAAGTCCTCGGTAAGCAGCATCTTTCTGAAAGTTAAACGTAGGTGCGACGGGGGAGATTACGATTTAAATCATTGACTTTGCTCGAATGGAGTTTTTTAGTGTGACTCGAATGTATCTGAAGTTGGTCTATCAGCAAACTTATTGCTTGCATTTCCGCCTGTAAGAACTTTCTAGAACACGTTTTGAGCATGCAAAGTGCAAGACTCGCTACAGTTGACATTACGAATCATCTTGACTCGAGGTGTATCAACAACTACTCGTACTCAGAAGTTTTTGGATGCGAACCCCGCTCAATTTTTTGTATGCAGGGTTTTTTTTGAAGGAAAATGTTAGGAACCCGGTTTGGATCTGTAGAGACCCGATTTCTCTGATTCTACGGACCAGATTTTGTCTGATTCTAGGGACCCGAATCGGGTCCCTAAAACGCCTTCAAAAAACCCGGTTGTATGAATCGTACTCATCGTTGGCTACGATTTCACTTGGAAGTTCGCGTAGTCTTGTGATTCTTCCATGTGACCTCAAGGAAACAGGACGAAGTAAAAACGAAGTGTCTCATTGATATCGTTGCTGCGTAGTGCGTTAATGTTTCTACAAGTAAGATAGTCAAGTAAAAGGATGCTATTAATTTCACCCCAGGAAAAGTCTGATCAGACTGGATTATTTTGATATGATGTTGCATAAGGACCGTGTCATTGCATGGTAGCTTCAAACCAGGGTTGGGGAACCTGCGACCCGCGCGAACATTTGATATGACCCTCATCAGAGTTATCGTTACCCAAGTTAGAGTACAACATCGCGTCAAAGCGAAGCTCCATGTTAAGCAGGTATTTCGATAGTAAGTCAAGAGAAGACAATCCTCATAGTTAGATAAAGGCAGAATTTCAGGATAAAATAAATTGATTTTTCGGCCCGCCAGAGATATGCTCAATTCATGGGGCCCGTGATAGTGAGTACAGTGGGTTCCCCATCTCTCTTTCAAACCGATTGTTTTGTATTTTTATTCCGAAAGACATGTTGTTTAGTAAATTGCGTTTCGCTACTAACGCGAGTACAAGCCTGCCCTAACAGCATGTTCACTTTGAAAAACACAACTCAAGCTGCAGCTTTTGAGTTTTGTTTTGAGTAAGATGACATCAGAAAAATGGCTATTGTAATACATTTTAATTTGTATTCGCAGTTCTTAAATGCAGGTAAGACCTGCACCCAAAACTGCGGAGGCCAACCTGTTCAGAGATACAAGAAGCTTGTGTTTGTTGAATCGCCTTAACTTGCTGTCCAGACAATCGCTACATTTTTTGCTGGGCTTAAGAAGGCGATGCTTCCATATTTCTCACTTTTTTTGCGTGAATTTCGTGAAAAGTTAACATGTCGACCTCAATCAACCCAAGGATACATATGATAATAGAAAAGATGATGTTAGATTGAGCATCCATAGCTCGGGTTGATGCAACAGTGATGAATGCTCTCGAGTGGACTACCTTAACGCAGGTTTCCGGACAGGTGCATGAACAAAAGGCTTGACAACCGCTAAGTTATTTGTTTCTATATTCAGACGTTCATGGAGATACGAAACCAACAATCGAAGCAGAAGGCGATCGCCGCGACGAAGAAGCAGGAATTACAGCTCTTCGGAATCAGAATATTCCATGTCACGGTGAGATGACACTGCTTAAGTGTCGGTGAAGTTCGTTGTTTTGTTGTTAGGCGTGCTAGAGCGCTGGCAATCGCATGCATTTTCATTGAAATTTTGCAGGTTTAGGCAAGTATTATTCTAGATAAGATACCTACATAACTAGGCAAAATAACATGCAAATTCAATGCCTTCAGTCTTGACATTTAAAATATAGGCTGTGTTGTGACTTCGTTTTTCTATGAAAAGTACAGACAATACAAAACGCTGTTTGCTTTATTATTTGCCAGAGTACAAATGCGTCTGTATATAAATTTGCCATTACCTCTGTAAAAGCGAAACCGTTAGTTACAGCAGTGTTCCCAAACTTATTCTCATCACGTACCATTTGTGGGACCCATACTATCACCACGTACCACCTTTCTCCAGGAAAACTCAATCTACCAAATATCATTCGATCAAATGTTTGGAAAACCAGAATTGACACAAATGCGACATGAACAAAATGGCTGTGAAAAATTGTAGTCACCATTTTAAAAAACAACAAGGGAAGTACACATTCAGGAATTTATGAACGGAACCCAAAAGTGGAAACTGTAGCTGTGAATATATATATTTTTGTGAAGGAAAACAGAAAGCAGGCTATTCGCGTACCGCCTTGAAAGGCCTTCGCTTAGCACAGTTTGGAGTAACAGCGTTAAAGAGATTTGGAGCGCGAGGGTGACCGTGGGTTCATGTCAAAGCCTAAAAACTGTGCCATATTTGTAGTCATTCTGGAATGATCTGTCGTCCTATTTAGCGCGTTGACGACAACTCATGGTTCATCAACATGTTATTTTTGCTTCGGGCCAGTGTCGCACCAGTCTGTGAAGTTGTCGAACAAGCCTGTCAGCCGTGCATTGTTTCAACAAGTTGCTGGTGTCCTCTATTTTTTTCAAAGAAAAAAGTTCGGACCCAGCATGTCCCGTTCTTTTCGTATCTGTAATGTTGATTAGCACCTTGGAACAGGAGCTCGATTTTTGCTTTTTAGTTGCATTTTCACGTTTGTGGGTTGCCACAGAGACGGCAGAGCGCCTGCGTCGAAGCTGTTAAATTACAATTTCTGTTCACTGTTGTTATTTCACCGCCACGTCCCTTGTGTTGCTCACGTGACAACTTGGTTCGCAGCTCGCGTCGACGACGTTCTTATTCGAGCGACTCTGAGTGCGAAGCGCCCAAGCGACGCAGACGAACGGACGACATTAGGAGAGTTAAAAAGGTTTGACAAGCAGTTTGGGTTCACGTGCTTGTTCTTCACACGCGTCGCAGTTAACGTCTGGCGTTTATTTCTCTCTTCATACATTTTCTCATAAGCAGTTGAACCCATAGGTGTAGGAGCAGGCAAATTTTTGGGGGTGCGAAGGATTTTTACCCATATTTCCCCAAACTTGCCCGAAAAATACTCCAAAGAAAATGACCTCCAAAAAGAAACGACTTCATTTCATTTCGTGTTGGGTGCGTTTTTTCAAATCAAAGCACGTGAAGCACCATTATTGCCCAAATTTCCCCTAACTTGCCCGAAAATACTTAAATAACAAAACATGACCTTCAAAAACAGCGTCTGCACTTTAATTTTGGGTGCCATTTTTGTAAAATCAAAGCACATACAGCCGTTTTGCGAAGGCTTTCAAACATTTTGCCCAAATTTCCATAGATTTTGCCCGGATTTTCACGTTGCACCTCCTGCACCAGTGGCTGAACCAACGATTCTTAACCTGTGGGTAATTACTCCAAAGGGCTAATTTGACATGTCGGTTTTGGTTATGTTGCACTAAATTAGTTTCAAATTTCTAGAATGTAGATTTTCCTAGGGTGCGAAATCATATGCTGGAGGGTGCGAAATCATATGCTGTTTCCTTTCACTTACAACACCATGCCTTCTGTGACGTCGTACTACCGAGTCTTTTAGGTACCATAGATCGTTGTCTGTTGTCTTGTAGTTGCTAGCAGTGTAGGTTGTAGTCTAGTGTAAGCTGAAAACTGTTGCGATGCCTTTAAATAAACGAAGCTACAAAGAAGCTTTTCTGAAGTTTGGTTTTACAAGTGTTAATGACAACGTTGGACCGTTTGATAGCAAAAAACAGTGTGAGCTTTCCCATTGATTACATTTTTAGTGGACATTTGAATGCAAACTACGACGTCATTTTTGTGATGAATTGATTGCAAGCTACATTTTTTTTTTAAAAAAAGGGGGTAATTGAAATCCATCTAGAATTTTTCTCAGGGGTAACGATATTAAAAAGGCTAAGAACCACAACTGGCTTAAAAAACATCCTGCGCATCTCCATTGAGTTTCTCCAAATCCCAGTGGTCGCTGCCCCTGTAGCTACTTGGTCCAAATCTTCAGGGATTGCAGCTCTTGTATTCATCACTTCTGCAGGATTTAGATCAAGAGTTAAACCGGGGGTTTGCGTAAACGTTAAGTGGCCTTCTGCGTATTGTGATCGCGGTGACTTGCGGAAAGACAAATGTTTGTGAAATGTTGTCAACACTGCAATGAAAAAATGAAAAAACAATGTTTTCTGCTTGTAGAGTCGGGCGATAGAAGAGCGACGTGTCGTTTACGTCGGCGGGATCGATGACGACACGAAGAAGATCGACTTGGACAGGAAATTTCGAAAGTTCGGCGAAATCGAAGATATTGGTCTTTATTTCAGGAAGAACAAGTGAGTCCAAGTAATTTGCTGCAACCATGTACTTGCGGCGAGTAACCAGCCGATCAGGTTGTGTATTACAGTACTAGTTCACTGCGAATGTTGCAATCTCTCCGTCGGCGTTGCGTTGAATGTGCGATTCACCGCGAACGGGATGTGCGCGAAGAACAACACCAATATATAAGTGGCACGAATAAGCATTGACAGAGTGATTTCGGCGTATGATCCCTATTGTTGCTTACTGCCACAGTGCGAAGCTTTGCGCACATGCCGCTCGGACTTTTCGATCGCAACAAAACGGTGCTGTGACCAGGGTGTGGAGGTCGTGCCGTGTGAAACCTTCACAAAAAGAACGTGCGATCGGTGCGGTTCGTTGTAAAAAGGAGGGGATGTTGTTGCAACCTCTTCGTAGCGTTGAATGTGCGATTCACCACGAGCGGGATGTGCGCGAAGAACAAGACCCATATATATAAGAGGCACGAACAAGCAATAGCAGTGTAGGTTGTAGTGAACTCCAGAACGCTAGTTTCGTGGTTTTTCATATTCAGTGCATGTGCTCGCTGGGATCTCAGTGAAACTTCGCGTCTTCCGTTTCCTTCGGCGAATGACTCGCGCGGAGTCCGTTTGACTTGTTTTTTTTCTGGAAACAGAGACAGCTACGCGTTCGTGACGTTCCGTTACAAATGCGACACGTTCACTGCAATCGAGCAAGGGAATGACGACCCGACCTTTCCGTCTTACACGCTCTGCTTTGGAGGACGACGGGAGTTTTGCGAAGTTGAGTACGAGGATTTGGGTGAGTCGAGTTTTGCTGGATCTGGATATTATCATACCGGATTCGAATTCAGCGAAAAAAATTGCAAATTGGAATTACAAGCAATGTCAGAGTAAACTCGTTTCGTTTCAGGTGGTTCATTCTTGTTTAATTCCAAAGGAATAAAATAATTTTGAAAATGTGTAAGTTTTTACTTATTTTGTGAAGTCCTAACACATGTTTTCCATTAGTATGGTTTCGTAGGTAGGCAAGTCTGAATTCCGACTGGTAGGTGTGGGTTTTCTGCCAAAGATTGTAGACGCGATTTTGCAAGTTGTTAGTGACATCAGTTTTGTGAAAAGAAGTGCCAGTGTTGGTTAAAACAGCTCAGGACGGTCGTTTAGCTTATTATTTGAATTTGAATCACGCAAAGTAGTTTCAAACCTATTAAGGTAAACGCTTTTTCTGCATGTACAAAATATCTCAAATTGTTTCAAATGATGTGTTTAATGCCAACAGCATTGACCAGTAAACAACGACATTACATATTTGGGTATAGGCCCCACAAGTCCTAATACGCTCTTTCAAGTTGCAGCTTCAAAGTTTTACTGTAGTTCAAAGCATTTATTTCCACTTGTTGGAGAGTGAGATGTGTTGTTGATGAGCTTGACTGAAAGCATGAAAGGTGTTAACCGAGAACACGTCAAACACCTTTTCATATTGGTCAACTGCACATCGTGCATGCTGGTTTTTTTGGCCGAGCATGAACAGTTCCCGTTCTGCAATGCTATTTGTGGGGATGCCACAAATTGCAGGATGCTAAGCCACTAAAGATGTTGAGCGGTGGAGATTGGCTACAGTCGAAGCAAAATCTCTGCTCTGTCAGTGCGGGCGCGAAACAGGTCGAAACGATGCACGCTTTAAAATTAATGAGTTGGATGTTCGGTCTAGTCTTTTTGCTCAAGAACTAATGCTAACGTGATCACATAACATAAAACGCCCGTGGTATGAGAAGCCATACTAATTTTTTATAACCTTTAGGTCAGGGCTGCTCAACTATTTAAGAAAGGGTCCAGTTACAAATGTCAATTTATCGAGGTCCAGTCATTCCCATGAAATAATGCAAATGTGACATGTCTTGGATTTTTCTAACAAAAAACGTAATATGAGAATTTAATACGATTATACTGTATATGGATATACAAAATCCGGTAAATGGATACAGATATTAACAAGCGCTGTCAGCGTTATTTATTGTTCTGCTGGTGGGAACAATGGCATTTTGTGCTTCTTGGGAGTTACCTAAATTTTTGTTCCATGGTAGTGACAGTGAATAGAATGTAATGGTGAAGGTTTCGTGATACAGATGCGAAGCTTGTTCTTTGTGAGCTTCTTTTTTGGCAGTGCCCGCTGTCATTATTCAGTGGCGCAACTAGATGTTTAGGCCAGGAGAGAGAATGTAGCTGAAAAAGGTTCACTACCCACTGTAGGGGGGTTGCTAGCAACACCCAGAAAAAACGTGAGAAATGACGGTGAATCCGGCTATGGATAGCTGCACTAAAACCTTAAATCACCAACAAATACTCCACAAATCGCAAAAAACTACTGAAAACCAAAAGAATACTAAAACTGAAGTATATGGCAAGTGGGGGCCCGAGTTTTACATTTACTGTAGCTTGAAGAAGGGGACAATTCGCCCCTCCAGCAGTAGCAGGTAGACCCAAACACCGTAAGAATTTCCACTGACTAAGGTAGTGACAGTGAATAGAATGTAATGGTCAAGGTTTTATTCGTGATACAGATGCGATACTTGTTCTTTGTGAGCTTCTTTTTTGACAGTGCGGACCGTCAGCAGTCAGTGGCGTAACTGGATGTTTAGGCCAAGAGGGAAAACGTAGCTGCAAAAGGTCCACTGCCCACTGTAGGGGGGTTGCTGGTAACACTAAGAAAAAACCTGAGAAATGACGGTGAATCCGGCTGTGGATAGTTATACGAAAACCCTAAATCGCCAACAAATACTCCGAAAAACGCAAAAAAATACTGAAAACCAAAAGAATACTATAACAGAAGTATAAGGCAAGTGGGGGCCAGAGTTTTACATTTACTGTAGCTTGAAAAAGGGGACAATTCGCCCCTCCAGCAGCAGCAGGTAGACCCAAACACCGTAAGAATTTCCACTGACTAACTGACTATTTGCGAGGAGTGGAAAAAATTTTGGAGATACCTTCCTTTGACAAGAACTTCTCAGGTGTGCCATCAAAAATATTTCTTTCACTGCTACATTCTATTGGGATTCAATTAATTCCAGTTGAGTTTTGGCTGCGTCCACACCAGTGGTGTCAAGCTGCCGGAGCTCCGCTCCGCCACTTTCATCAGTGAATGCAGTGAATGATCGGTCGTTGCCTAAAAATATAAGCGAAGATGCCCAGCAGAGCTCCGGAACCTATAAAATTTCCACTTCACCTTCGGTGCACACATGTGCATGTCTGTGACTGAAAAAAGTTTTGAGGAAAGAGCAGCAAATCTTTTCGAAAAGAAAGTCGCCAAACTGTTCGACAATGTTGGTGATCAACTTTTAAATAAATTGAATATATCTGGAATCTTCTTGCTTTTATTTTCCCCAAATGCCTCGGAAAATGACTAAGTTCGTTTTGAATGACTTGTTTGAAGATATTAAACTTTTTC
>JGI24021J15306_10010283_pt1 | contig 11605 bp, 13 predicted proteins | sample Ectturendosymbi1_FD_15306 | JGI IMG/M metagenome (IMG submission 15306)
TTGCTTTGAGGTTTGATGACAGTTTGAAAATGTATTTTTAATGATATGGTAAAAAAAACGTGTTAGCCCGCGGCACCCCTGGGCACTGTAAATAGCACCCCAGGGTGCTGCGGAACCCCGGTTGGGAACCACTGCTCTACGCACACCCACTCATCACTGATCAATAGACTGAAACCGTGGTGCGGTTCCTTGAGAATTATGTTCAATGTAATATGCTATAGAGGTGACCGGCGTCACTTTTTCAGACCCAACTCCGCTCCTGTTCCAAACATTATGAATCCACGTCCGGGAGCGGAACGTTTTCAAATTTGAGAATCCGACTCCTGTTCAGACTCCGGCTAGTATCATCAATCCAACCGAAATTTACCTATATTTTCACTTAAGAAATGACTACGCAGACTCCAGAGATGAGCACGGATCAGGACTGGATCGGACTGTAATTTTTTTTAAATTTGGCGGATCCGGACTGGATCGGACTGAGAAAATCTTTGTTGTTTCAATGTGATTATTTTAAACATATCAAAATTTCAGTTGTCATTAGATTTTACAGATTTACAAAATGGTAATGTAGGCCTATACTTTGCCATCAATGGCAAAAGCTCTGCTGAGACTATTTTGCAGTTTGAACTGTATCCACCTTTGTCCACATACAGTATAACGCTGAGTTGCAGCAACGTGAACATAGTTAAATGGTTAGTGTTGTTGCGATCAGAAAGCCCTAGCGGCAAGTTCGCAAAGCTTCACACTGTGGCAGCAATCAACAATAGAGATAATGCGCCGCAATCACTCTATTATTGCTTGTTCGTGCCACATGTGTATGGGTGTTATTCTTCACGCACATCCCGTTCGCGGTGAATCCGACATTTAACGCAACGCCAACGGAGAGGTTGCAACAGTGCCTAAGCCTGCTGTGCGAGTGTGCAATAGGATTACCTGGCAGTAGCACAGTTAATAATTTTGTTTGGGAAGGGACAGTCAGTGATGTAGTCGGTCAATGGCGTCGTCTTGAGTCTGACTGTTACTTCCGTTTATTTTCCACCAGCTGAAAATTGATACAAAGCATAAGCAAAAATCTGAGCAAGTTTGTTTTGGGGGAGGCCGTGGCCTCTTAGGTCTCATTCTGGCAGCACTACTGTAACCTGGCAAAATGATAGTCTACTTTTTCATTCAAAATTGTTTTAAATGTGATTATGACCATTCGAGTGCTGTTGCGTTCGGCAGTGCACGAATAACTATGTTATGTAAGAATGTGCTGTATTTGTAAATTAGATATTTGATTGCAGTAGCTATCTTGGGAGTTATTCTTGTTTGCAATGAGTCGTGGTGTGGAGTCATTTGTACACGACACGGGTCTCCCTCACTGTTGCTACCATGTGCATGAATATAAGTGTTTTTGTCAAAACCCTTTAAGTAACACAAAGCCACTATATTGGCCCAAACTTTGGCCAGTCATAACTTGCCGACCAATAGAGCCAGGGAGCTGATCAAACCCTCTACGGATTCAAAAAGTCTTCGACTTGAGATCGAAAAAAAAATTTTTTTCGGCTTGGCTTTTGGGTTCTTTGTGTGTTACGTCACAATGAGAGAATGTTTGTGCATTTTTGGTGCCTTTGCCTGGCCCTGGGTGCCAGCCCAATGCAAACTTTGGAAGCAGGAGTCGGAGTCCAAAACTTTAAAATCTTTCAGAGTCGGAGTATATTCTGCCAAAGCAAGAGCGGAGTCGGAGTAAAAAATTTCAGACTCCGTCCACCTCCGAAAACCACAAGAACACACGTTCACTAGGTGGCGAGAAATAGCCTATGGTCATTGAGCCACCGTGGTCAATGATCCCACATCTCCCAACTGCTACTACTGTACTACTATCCGTATAAGAACGGCTCAGATACTACTGTATTGTATCGTGTAGAGATAAGGATTGGCCTGGACTATAGAAAAATTTTTTAAAATTTAATTTGGATTCGGTTTGTAAATCTCTTCAAAATTTAGGATCTGGACCAGATTTGGATTGGGTTAATGGAAAATAAATGCAGCATTATTTTGTTGTGAAAAGGTTGAATTTTCAAATTTTCTGGATTCATTTGGACTAGGTTGCTAGATTTCAAAAATGTTTTGGACTGAGGTTGGACTAGGAGTGTGTTTTAAAAAATCAGGTCTAGCTCCGGATCAGAGGTGGCCGGAGTCACTTTTTCAGACTCCGGCTCCGCTCCTGTTCCAAAATTTTTGAATCCGGGTCCGGATGCGGGTCTGGCAATTTTTCGAATTTGACAATCCGACTTCTGTTTAGACTCCGGCTACAATTATCGATTCTGCCGTAATTTACCCATGTTTTTACTTAAGAAACGACCACACAGACTCCTGCTACTGACGAAATTGAGAAGTGACTCCGGGTCCGGCTTTTCCCAAAATTTTGACTCCGGGCCGGATCCGTGTTTGAAAGAAAAACGCAGAATTCAGCCGGAGTCGACTCCGGCACTCTGGATCCGGTGTCAAGCGAAATTTCTGACCTGTTATTGTTTCTCAGTTATTTTCTTCTCAGAGTAACAGAATAAAGTTTGGCAATTACTCTTTTGATGTGTGTTGTGTTAATTGAAACATTTTGTTTAGATGCCAGGTACCCACAAGCTATAGTACGGGAATGACTTTCAACATTGAAAATTTTTCGGACTTCGTCGTTGACCTCAATTATTTTTCTTTTTTACACCCAAACCAAACCCTAACCTTGCACATTTAAACACGAATCCCTAGGCCTAAACATTAAGTTTTGCCAACGTATTTGATATGTAGAATAGTACTCTGTGCATGCGTACATGGAGTGAAGTCAGAAATTTCGCAAGTTAGATATTTCGCTTGACACTGGTCAGTGGTCACACCTCTGCTCTGGATCACAAACAGTGTTGCCACTGCTAGTTTTTTTCACTAGTTCTGTTTTTCTTATTGAAAATCTGGGGTTTTTTGAGTGTGGTCCAATTTTAGAAATGTGTGTTGTATTAGGCCTACTGTCTCTTCCATTCAATAATACTGTAGTTTCACAAGCGTAATTAAAATGTGCAGAGTCAGTAGCCAGTACAGATGAGTAGGGCTACTGGCTTATGGCTATATGTCTAGGCTTACACACAATTTGAAATTGTTTGAAATATAATGGTTTACATATTTTAAGCACTGACTAGGCATAGGTGAGTAGGTCAGCGCGCTAATCTATCGTTGTTAGAGTTATGTCACTGGCTGCTTGTGCATTATTTTAGAATGCTTTTTAGGTTTTGTTAGATGCTGTGGTTGAGTATCTGTTCATTGCTTTACAGGAACAGGCGCATGTGACATGACATATGAATGTAAATTTTTGAATGTTAAATTAAAATTAATAGTCAAATTTAACATTGCAATGAATGCAATGGTTAGGGTGAAAAGAAAACTGTAAGACGTTGAACTTGAATGCATCATGTACATGTTTCAAATTGTGCATTTTAAAGTGAAAGTAAAAGAAAAAATTAAACGTTTTTTAAAAAAGATTTAACTAGTTTTTGTATGTTACTCTATACATTTGAATTTCTGCTAGCCTACTTTGTTCTTGTAAGTCAGTATGTTTAAAAATAGGAAGTGACTATGGATACGCCTGTCCTGATGCAATTTTTGAATTTAAACAAAAGGGCCATTTTGTCATTCAAATCAAACTGTGTTAGTCTCGTAGCGCAACGGTTATGCGTTGCGGCTACTATGCCAATGGTTTTTGGTTTGACTCTTACCTTTCTGACTTTCGTTTTGTTTTTTTTATTTATTTTTTTGCAGGCTTAGGTGTTACGTTTAGGGGTTAGTGTTAGGGCTACGGTGAAGGTTAGGTTTAGAGTTTATCTTTTACGTTTAGTTTGTTTCTACCAAGCCTACTGCACTCTTGTCGTGTGTTACTGTTACATGACAGGTGGCGTATTAATTTCAAGATGCACAGGCGTATCCGTAGCCACTGCCTTAAAAATAGACTTGAACTTATTAAAAATGATGCCAATAATGCATATTACTTTAATTTTTAGGCAGTGTCTATTTTGCTGCCAGGATGGTAGCAGCAAAAGGCATGGTAGAAAGGAAGTAAATACAACCAAAAGATAAACCTACAACCAAACCCTAACCTTAACCCTTTACGTCCCGCGCAAGCCACTATAGTGGCTGGCACTTTTTTGGCCATAACTCGCCAGCCGCTAGAGCTAGAGAGCTGTTCAAACCCCCTACGGATTCAGCAAGTCTTCTGGTTGAAATCGAAAAAAAAAAGTTTTTTGTTTTCAGCGGGTGGTTCACTGGGGGGACTGCCACAAGTAGAGGTGATTTGGAAATTTTGGCCAGCCCTGGGCCCTAACCTATTGACCCATTCTTTTGACTCAGAAAACTAGGTCAAAATCCGCGTCTATAGAGCCCTTGATTGACTTGCTAGCATATCTGTAGCCAAAATTATGGGCCAAAAACCCAGTTTTTGTCCTAATTCCAAACTTTTCAGAAAAGGCATAATTTGCTCTTTTAGGACAAACTCTGGCCAGCCATAACTCAGCAGCAGATTGAGCTAGAGAGCTATTCAAAACCCTGTAATGACACGTGGCGTCGTGTAGTTTAGAATAAAAAAAAAATTTTAAATTGGATGGGGGGTTTTGGGCCAAGGGGATCATGATGGGAGTATTTTTTTGGTTAATTTGATGATGTCATCATCTGATCCCACAGGCCAATATTTTGGCTCGTAGTATTTTTAAATTCTAGGCCAGAATACGCATTTTTAAAGCCCTTGATTAAGTTTCTAGCATTTCTGGTTCAAAAGTTAGGGCAAAAAACAGCTAATTAGTAAGGGGCTTTTCTCAATACTTTTGGGGGATTTCCCAAATTAATTTTCATGATTTTTGGCCCTAATCTTGGAACCAGGAATACTAAAAACCCATTCGGACCCATCAAAGTCCCAAAATGTAACCAAAAAACAACTAAACTAAAAAAAATGTATGTCATTTAAATGGCTCCTGCGGGTCTTAAATGTTAAATGGAGGTCAGGCAAAAATGCTGATGTCAGCAAAAAATAACATAAACATCCTATCATTACATAAGCATTAAAAAAACAGACATCCTAAACTGAAACGTTTGTTTTTATTGCAAACTACATACCTTCACGAGTCTTTAGAGGGTTTGAATAGCTCTCTAGCTCAATCTGACGGCGAGTTATTGCCTGGGAAGAAATGCCCCTCAGAGTGGCTTTTGAGGAAGCAAAATTTTGGCCAATTTTTATTGGTTTATGAGCCATAATTTTTGCTCCCGATACGCTAGAAAGTCGATCAAGAGCTCTATAAACGCGGATTTTAACCTAGGTTTAAACGAAATTTTGAGTCCAGAAAATGACCCATTGGGATGGCGCCCAGGGCCTGGCAAAGATGGCCAAAATAATGCAAAAACACCCCTCGTGACGTTCCCAGAAAAGCTCAAACCCACAACAAAAATTGTTTTTCTTTTTTGACTACAAGACTTGTTGCATCTGTCGAGGGTTTGAACAGCTCTCCAGCTCTAGCGGCTGGCGAGTTATGGCCAAAAGAGTGCCGGCCCCAATCTTGGCCATTTCGGGACATAAAGAGTTAACCTTAACCGTAGCCCTAAGCTAACCTATTCCTAACCTAATGCTAACCTAAGCTAACACTAACCTAACCCTAATCCTTACCTAACCCTAATTCTAACCTAATCCTGACTTAACAACTCTAACCCCTAAAGGTAACACCTACACGGAGCCTGGAAAAAATCAAAGAAAAAAAGAAAATGAAAGTTTGCAAGGCTAAAGTCAAACTGCCAAACATGGGCATAGCAGCCGTAACACCAAACCATTACACCACCAGCAGGACAGCTTGTTCCTGACAAAGTGACCTTTTCTTTGTATTGCGCCATGCCACGACACCGCATGTTCGACTGGCGGTACAATAGCCCCAGCCGATCTGTTGCCGCCAGCATCTTGGCAGTAAAATAGACACTACCTAATTTTTAACTTAAGCACTGTCTGTGCACACTGCAAATTCAGCACGCATTGATGTTATTTAATGGAAATCGATTTCCATTAAATAACATCAATGCCGTATGGCGAAATCGGTTTCCATTAAATAACATCAATACGTGCTGGTTTTTGTTACTTGTGCAGTGTGCACAGACAGTTCTTAAGTTGAAGATATGGATAGACAAGAATCGCCGCAGTTAATAGAAAGGAAGACACAGGTTGATACTGATACTCAAGAAACAAGTAGAGCTTCCAAGTACCTAATTCTTATGTGCAATTACTGGTAGCATGCATTTCAAATTTGGTTTTGACTTTTCTTAAACATTTTGTATGTCTGGGGTTTTTTATTATTTTCTGGATTTTTTTTCAAGGTAAATTCTAAAGCTTTTGTTCATAACAGAATGGCAACACTGATCACAAAATATGCCAGTCTGTTCACCTCTGGTACACTGGTGTGGTGGTGCACTACTACAAACTACCATTGTTCAAGCAAGTCAATGCAATCCCTATGTTGGTGATACAAACTGTTGCTTTCTAAGTCAACTGGTACACTGGACTGGTGGTATGAACCTCTGCTTTTCTAAAGCAATCCCTACACCGAGGCTACAAACTGCTGCTGCCCAAGTCAATCCCTATATTTGTAGTAACGATGGTGCTGGCCCTAACTCTTTGAGAAACCCTGAATTTTTAGACACATGATACAATCTTCATGATCTTGTATTTGCCTTAATATCTTAGTGATTTTTGGAAGATCAAGGTGCGCATAATTATGTTTAAGCAGTGTCTAAACGACTATATCTTTTTTTTGCCTTGGAAAGACTAAAAACTGAATCAAGTGAAATTGCTGACCTCTGCAAAATGTATGTGACCATTTCTTGTATATCAGTTGCTGCTCAAAGGATTAAAGGGGCTATTATTTTTTTTGTAACCGTAAACCTCACCACGAAACCTTAAAATGCATGTCCTAAAGCCTAACCTTGAACATTAACTGTTTGCAATGAAAAAAATAAAGTTTTAGGTTGGGTATGGGTGACATCAGAAGTGGAAGAGGTTTAAACCTTTTTGGCCAAGGTTATTAGGCCCTGGGCCACAACGAAAGAGGGAAGTGTTTTGTTCAAAAGTTTTTACTGGAAACTAAGCTAAAAAGTCTCTTGAGCCATTGATTGATTTTCTAGGGTATCTGGTTGAAAAGTTATGGCCAAAACACTTAAATATGGGTAAAAATGAACTAAAACAATTGATTTATCCAAATTTTGGTTATTTTACCCCAACTTTTGAACCAGAAACCTTAGAAAGTCTAACAAAACAAGTCTGTTTTGTTGATGGTGTATGTATTAATGTGCTATATATTGATTGATTTATTTGTCAGCAGACATGAAGTCCATTCACAAACAAACACTCTGCATAATGCAGGTCGATAAAAACAAAGTAGAACATTTTGTGTGGCATTGGAGCTGGGCTACAGACACTTTTTGCAACTGCATTGAAGGCAGAATTACATGGTTACAGATACAACACAGAATAATAATATAGTTAGCTAACTTGCCACACTTGGTACAACACTACTGCAAAGTAGGACGCTGATTCCTAAACTGGTAGATGCTAGGTGAACTACAAATGTGTTTTGGCATGACACATCCACAAACGTGCAAGCACTGTAATGTCTGAGCACTCAATCCTAAAGTAAAATGTGGTTGTAGTGTTCAAAGAATAAGGACGAATATAAACAATCTGACTGCATCAAAACATGCAACCATATCTTGTTGGACTTTCTGCATCTTTTGCAAAAACATGTGCGTGTTTTTTCTTAGTGGTGCCTCAAGGAATATTATGTTGAACCTGATGACTACTAACACTTGCTCTCTAAGGCAGGTTATATAGGGCTCTGCATTCAAAATTATAGGCCACACACAATCCCTGCATGCATCACTTCCTGAAATTGCATCACAATTGTGATGCATACATGGGCATTAAAAGGAACAAAAAAGTACATTTCTAACTGCATTTGAACATCAGGAAAAAGAGGGCTGTAGCTTGTTTGCTGCACAATATTGATATCGCAGTTGTCTCTGAATGTCATTGTCATCTGAGAGCTCAGTATCCAGTACAATCCCCATATATTTGATTTTACATTTTGACCACCCAGTGTCAGTAATCGGGTGACTGTGCTTTTTGTGCTCTTAGCCTTAAATGTCATACACACATTTTTGCTGCAGTTGAAAATAATTTCATGCGATTCTGCACAAGCCTGACACACATCAAGCATACTTTGCAACCCTCGTACACTTGGACAAAACACGTAAATATCATCAGCAAACATCAAGTGATTTAATAAGACTTCACCAATATCACACCCTACTTTATTGTTGTTCAGTTCATTGGATCAAATCATCTAATATACAGCAAACAAGTATGGACTCGGTACTCCCCTTCTCTAACCCTATTAGTCACATGAAATAATTCAGACAAATGCTTGATACTTTTTTATGTGCATCGTTTGTTCCTTGTACCAATGTTTCAGTAGGCACACAGAACACATTAACACCTTTCTTTGAACTAGTTTCTCAAATAATTTTATGTGTAGTACTCGATTGAATGCTTTCGAAGCTTTTAAAAAACTGCATGCACTGATGTACCATGGGTTACAAAGTATGAAGCAGTTTGCTTCAACAAAAAATGTACATTGGTTAGTACTGTGTCCAGTTTTAAAACCAAATTGATTGTCTGAGGTTCCAAGGAAAGAAGAGATGCTAGATAACAGTGTTCAAGTAGCTTTGACACCACTGTGGCAACTGCCACAGGAGTTGCCACAAGGTTTGTAATTTGATGTGTCAGACACATTCCCATTCTTGTTTTTGCATATGGGAACCATTGTTGTGTTTAAACAGCAATTGGGTACATAACCATGAAAAATGTCCATATTAAACAGTTCACTGAGAAAAGACACAGAGATTCACCTGTATACAGCAACTGCTCTGCAGAAATACAATCAGGCCCCAGTGCCTTGTTCAAGGGCAGCTTCTGAAGAAGTGATGTTAGCAAAACAACACAACACATGGGCATTTCAAGATCTAGATAGTTCTCCTTGCAGTCTATGGTGCGTTCCACAGACTCTGCAGACTCATTGGCAGAGTTTTCAGAGTTTAATATTCCCTTGAAATAGTCTTTCCACATTTTGACAATCTCTGAACCACCATTTACCACACCTACCCATGTTCGTAGTGATGGGAATCTAGTTTTGTTGTTGATCTTTTGCCAAAATGTCTTTTTGTTTTTATTAGCCTGTAGTGCAGCTGCTAGACCATTGGCCATATATATTTCAACATCTTTTCAGCATTATTATATTTCAACATCTTTGCAGCAAACAGTGAATATTTGAAATCATGTTTTGTCTTAACCATGTTCCTGTATATGCCACCAGCCTTGGGTCTATTGCGGTTTACCCATAGCCATAAGTCTGCCTTTGAATTTTGATGCTAGATTTAACCACCTATTTCCAGCCAGGAATGTTGAATTTACCTGCATTCTTTTTACCTTTTGTTTTAAATGCAGAGGAGGTAGCACCAAGCACCAGCAGAGAACTGGTCAGCTCTATACACGTTTTCTATTTCCTTCAGATGTTTCTCATCTGTACAGTTAAAATGTTGACAGAGTATAGCCTCTGTGGGTAATTGCAACTGATCAAGTCGGTTTTTGTTTTCATGGTAGTAATCTTCTCTTTCCTGGGAAGTAACCTTAAGCTAGTTAATTTGACATGGCTGGGGCTTTATCACCTCATCAAATTCAGGAAGGTGGGAGCACTGAATGTTGATTGCTACAGCCCGATGAACAGAAATTATGCACTCGGTTGGCGCTTCCATATTAAACATTGCTTTTGCTTGATGCACTGAAAAGGATGAGACAAAATGGTCTATCTAAGAAGTTGTGTTGTGTGCATCACTAATGTATGTAAATGTGTCCTGGGTAGTAGTGCATAATCAAAAATGATGAAATCATTTTCTATACAAAGTTCTATCACACCACCAAACGTATTTGTGACCCCAGCATTGAAGTCCCCACAAAACATATTTGGGCATTGCAGCTCATCGCATAATTGTTTCATTTTGCCCAAGTATGCTAAAAGGCATCAGTATTAGCTCTACTGCATTATGGCAGGTACACATTAATTAGACACAACTCTGATTGTTTTTAAAACATTCTTACACCTATTATACAGCCATCACAATTTGAAAATGATGAAGTTTTTAGATTTTAGACCAATAAATGGCAGTTCCACCATGTCTGCAACCTAGGACCAGACCATCATTAAAGTCATAGTCTACCCTCCAAAATACAAAATGAGGCACACCTAAACTGGATAAATTATCAAGCTGTTGTTTTGCCAACCAGATATCTTGAAGAAATATAATCTGGTAATCATTTAACAAGTTTTGCACATGAAGCATTGGATAATTAAAAGATTTTTTAATGTCCTTTCCACTCTTTCCTCATTTGAACAGAACTGGTTGATGGCACAACAAGCTGTTTGGATGCCAAGCACGTGGTGTAAATCGCGTCACTAAGGAGAAATTGTGCCAACCCACTACAAGATCTTGTGGCCATTTCTGGCAGTTGAGCACCTCACATATGTCACATTCATCAATAAATTTTGCTGAAATTTAGAAGATGCATATGAATCATACCTGGTTCTAAATGTTTGAAACTGTACACTTCTTTCTGAAACTTGTCCCAAAACCAGTTTTTTAGACCGACATTTCTGGTATCTGGTTTTAATCTAGAGACAAATTTCCACTGTCTTGATATTAGCATCACGTGAGTTGCTAGTTTTATAACACCACCTTAAATGTTTCTTTCTAACTACTGTTTTCCAGTCATCATCATTTTCTTGTTCAGCATTGTCAACCATGGGCTCATTTATGGGAGCTTGTTTAATGTCACAAGATATGTCAACTTTCTTAATTCAAACACAGCATCTTCTGATTGAAACTCTTGTCCACCAGAAACTTGAATATTCACAGGTGTGTCAACAATACCAGTCATTTATTCTCACAGATTGTTTCAATTGACTAAGATCTTGTTTGATGCTGGATAACTTCATAACAGTTTGATTGATCTCTCATCTTACAGTTGATAACACTTCTGACGCAAATGCACAATTGCGCAGTACCATCAGAAAATTTGCGCAGTGCTATCTCATTCTCGTGCACTTCCAACATTCTAAATTTAATACGGTATATTTACGTTGCATAGCCCTTTTAACACTTTGAGAACCGGTCTACGATATGTTCGTACTTCGATTTTGGTCTAAAAAACAGCAGTTTTTGGTTGCTTTACCAACGCCCTAGCTCCTCCGCTGATTGCGCTAAAGAGCTGTTCAAGGGCTCAAATGGATCGGCTAGTCTAGTAGATTGCACTCGAAAAAAAAATTTTTTGGTTGGGGGTTGTGGATTTTTTGTGAATGATGTCATAAGTGAAGTAGTTTTAGGGTCATTTTGGGTCATGTTGCCTAGGGCCCAACCGCTAGGCCAAAGTGTTTCGCTGAAGTTTTCATTGGAAACTAGGCTCGAGTCTTTTGAGCCTTTGATCGACTTTCTAGCGTTTCGGGTTCAA
>JGI24021J15306_10010285_pt1 | contig 11605 bp, 6 predicted proteins | sample Ectturendosymbi1_FD_15306 | JGI IMG/M metagenome (IMG submission 15306)
CCCGAAACCCCAGCAGGTCATCCAAAGTATCAAAAGACTCGGATTGTAGCTTAGTTTCCAGTAAAAACTTCAGCAAAATACTACCACCTAACAGTTGGCGCCCAGGGCTAGGCAAAGTGGGCCAAGGTGGCTTATGACGTCACTCACAAAAAACCCGTAACCCCCAAGCAAAAAGTTATTTCGAGTGCAGACTAGAAGACTTGCTGCGTCTTTTGAGACTTTTACCAGGTCTGTAGAGCATACCAGACCGGAGAAATTCCCGCGCAAAGCCACATGCGTTTAGGCGTTTTTTTTCTCCGAAAATCCCCGAAAGCAGCCGGACGCCAAAGAGTTAATTTGAAATTTTCAAGATTTTTTGTAACCATATGTCATGAAACCTTTTTATTTGTAATTTTTCTTAAAGAGTATAAAAAATGATGAAGAATAAAAAAAAAATGTTCGAAATTGCTTCAACGCTTCAAGTTTTAGTGATATGAAATTTTAGCCACTAGAGGAAGATTTTTTCCCCCAACTTTTAGAATATTGGTTGCCACATGAATACTGAGGCAGGTGAATGCATGAAAATTTGTACTAGGGTTTTTTTTAGGTCTGGGAATCCATTTTTGGAGTCAAAAATACCCAAAAATGAGTTAGGGTCAGGGTGTAAATTCATCTTGAAAAAAATTTAATGCACACACTTTGGCCACAAATATGGGGATGTTGGCAAACGGCTGCAAAAAAATTTTTTTCCCATACTGTAGTAGTATACAGCATATATTTTGCCCAAATGATACACATATATACTGCCTTACAGCTGATTTACCAATTACCAGTGATTCTAATTCTAAATTTACATTTCTAATCAATTTTGAACTTAATCGATGTAACTCTTCACTGACTATGCCCCTGTTACTGCTCTAAATTATGGAATGTCAGAATTTTTTAGTTAGACATAAGTACTATGTTCCCTAAATTGTGTTCTAACATTCATCCAACATTCTATAAATTAGGGTTACGCTATAACACATTGTGCCTGAGGAGAATGTACATAACAATTTAGCTTATAATGTCTTCCATCAAACTGCTAATACATCAGTCAGGAGCACATATCACACAAATATTGTGCTATAAAAACACAGTGCAGTAGTATATAATTCACATACCTCCTGGAAAACAATTAGAAATAAATACCAATGGAGTTATACATCCTTCAGGATAAACATAAGCATCTTGGACAGTGAAAACAATGGACTACAGAAATACTACTATGCATGCAATATGCATTCATACTTTATACAACACATTTCAATTGCACATGCTTACACTGTATGCCAGCATGGATGAAATATTAAAAAACACATAAAACTAATAAAAATACGCTTATAAATAAGAATTCAGAGATGCTACTTGCATGAGATATGGATGGAAGATAGATGACACACCCACTCACTGTGTTTGTGGAGAGATAATTCTGTGGATTACACCCTCATAGATGCAAACTGGGCAGATACACACACATCAATGCAGCACAACTCAACAAGAGACTATGAGGCACAGATAATGAAAGGTCTGTAGAGACGTTCAGATAGAACCCACAATTCTGCCAATCACTGAAAACGAATTTGAAAGAAAAGTCAATACAGCTAACAATGCAAGATTGGGTATTTCTTTGAGAAGACTGTGGAATAGCTGTTAGAAAACATTCTTTGACATATGAATCACACATCTTTCCTCAGTCTTATTCTGATAAGTCCCTTTTGTAGATCTACCAACCAGGGTTGCGGGAGTCAGAGTTTTTTGGGTGGAATCGGATTCCTAACAACACTAGAAGCTGGAGTCAAAATTTTTTGTTTAACTCTCAGTACAATTGGACTATTTTTTGTATCACACTCGTAAGTTGGGAATTCCTGTTATAACAGCACAATTTCTTTCAAAACTATATGTTGAAACAGAGGTTTCTTGCTGTGCATCACAATTTCCATTGATAGCTAATTGCTACAAAATTGTTACTAGCCAAACTTCATTCCTTTTATGTTAAGGAATCGGATTGGGGAGTAAGAAAGTTCAGAAAAATTGGAGTCAGAAATTTTGGAAAGGTCAGAGTTGGATGATTTTCCACTGATTCCGCAACCTTGCTACCAACAACATAAATAAGAAAAGGATAAACACAACCAAAGAGAAATGGACATTGCAGTCCTCATTCAAGCCCCTTGTTTTCACAAGAAGAGGGGTGACATCACAATATGCCACTGTGAACAAAAGACTGGCTAAGAAATAGCTGAAAAACCTAGCCCAGAGCCTTATGCATCTGTCATGACCTACATTAGAACTAAGCTCAGATTTGCATATGTATATATATTTGAGGAGCACCGTTGCTGCATTATGAGGCTTTCAAGACAAACAGAATGATGTTCACCTCTAAGAACTCAGACATTGACTTCAGCCTTATTCTAAGGCCCATAACTTATAAGGCTAAATTGTGGAGAATTAAGTTACTGTCAAGACTCTGACATAACTTGTGTGATAGGTGGGATATGTCATGGCAATAAAAATAAAAATATTACTGTTCTCAGACCCATATACTTCCCTTATTAACTAACCATAACATAATTTGTTGGTCATGTACCCAACACTTATTGAGCTACTGTCCTTTTTACTGTCTAATATCTTGTAATCTGTTCAAAAGTACTGTCTCTTCAATCTCATTCAGGTATACTTCGTGCTCTGTGGGACATACTTGCGACTTTGGTATTCCATTACAGTCAATAAGAAACTATGTTGCTTTATTTTTGTTGTTAAAATTGTTTTTGCCTCTGTTGCATGTCACTAATTTATACAATGTCATAGCTTTCTGTTTTACAACATCCACTATCACCTATGTCTCTTACCTACGTGCATGACTAACATGTTCATCTGTTGGTCCCTAACTCATCATACACTGCTTGCTCATCATCATCTGTGTTATCAAAATGAATATTGTGTGTATGATTTAACATTTGTATACCCTTGTTTCCTTTTGCATGCATTGCTTTGCATATTCTTCATGCATGATAATTAGAGATCAACTAATACAGCTTTTTTACAGACAATTTATCAGCCATTCATGGAGTCGACGGACCGATAGCCAATATTTCCAAAATTTTTAAAACTTGTTTTCTGCTTCATTACCAAAAATATAATACTTTCTATGGCTATGCTTTACCTTTTTTAAAAAAATATTTAAAAATCAGGATTTATGAGCTAAAATTTTTCAAATTACAGCAATTTCAATATTTTGCTATGATTTTTAATGATGCTTTTGTTTCAGCTGTGATGGCCAATGCATGCTTCATGGTTCATCTTGTCTGCTTATTTATGAAAGCATACCTGCAAATGTTGCTGCAAGATAACTGTCTTGACTTGGTTCATTGTGCTTTCTCTTGTGCAAGTTGTCTGGATGCATGAGGAATATAACAGCGTTTTGTCAATACTTACTAAGGCTGATACCAATATATTGGCAAAACCCTAATATCAGCCCGATATATCGGTCTATCTCCAATGATAATGATTCTTTGCTTATTTTGTCATGCTAGAGTTGAAACGTGACCGTTATGTATTATGCTACCAGGTTGATGCCGCTTGAGTGACAAACTGACTGCTTTATTCAAATCGCGTCATGTTAGCCACTTCCTTTTATGAAACTCTACCTTAGAACCAAATTCTTTTCTCACTTACGGGTCATTCCATGCCAAATGAGCAAATGGATTACACCAAGTGTTTTGTATTTCAATGAAATTTGGCATACTCAAGATGTCACTGAAAAAAAATTTTTTTTTAAAATTCCCATTACTTTTGGAGTTATGATCACTAAAAAATGCCATTTTTACTCATTACGCTTCAATGAACATGCTTAAATTTTATTAAATTCCCAATTTCTTAGCCTCTGATCACATGGGATGGCTGAAAATTGCTAGACAGACATTTTAAGACCCAAGGAATGCAAAAAATTTTCTGAAAAGGTGCTAGGACAACTACTTCATATGATAACAGAGCATTCAATTTGCTTCACACATTTTTCGAAGACCTAACTTTAAGCATCTATAAAAAAGGGTATAAAATTTTGAAGTTGAAATTTACATATTTTATTCTTATACCAATACTCTTTCATGCCAAGTAAGAAAATTCAATTAGATTTGATGCCTACTATGAAAAAAACTATGTTTTCTTAACTGTTAATTCAGCACTATTTTGTAACATTAGATCTTTGACATCATAATGCGTACATTATGATTATGTGTAATGACAATACTCAATAATCATGCACTTATGATGCCAAACTAGCACTAACAATGGCTCTAACACCTGTGTTTAGTAGTTTGTTGTTATTACTGCAAAAAGATGTTCAATGAGACTCCACCAATTAGCCTGCTTGTACCTCCACAAGTTTTCAATCAATGTAATCTGCAACAGTAGGTGTGACAGTAGAACCCTGACTTCTGTATCATTAAGAAACAGCAGTGTGTTGTGCACATTGCTGTAAAGGACTCTAACAAATGTTGTATTTCAAAAGAATATCACATTGCTGTATTTAACTCATAACAAATGTTGTGTTTCAAAAGTATATTACATTGCTGCAATGAACTCATAACAAATGTTGTTTTTCAAAAGTATGGTACTAACAAGACCATCTAAAAATAAAATCAGAACACTGATAAATTTTAATAAGTCTCATAGCAATGTTGGCCCTCCCTGTGAAAGGGAGAATGGCAACTGGTACACCAATATCATTAATTATATTACACAAATGGTGTACACACTGCTGTTTCTTAATTATACAGAAGTTAGGGTTATACAGTTACACTTACTGTTAAGGATTACATTGATTAACTACAAAGCAGGCTAATTACTGGAGTCTCATTGAGTAGTAACAGAGTAAATGTTCTTTCTGTAGTAGTAACGGATCTAAAACTACTAAACACAGGTGCTAGAGCTATTGTTAGTGCTAGTTTAACAGCATAAGTGCATGATTATTGAGTATTGTCATTACACATAATGTACACTGATGTCATAGACTAGAGTTAATGTTATAAAATAGTGCTGAAGTAACAATTAACAAAACATGTTTTTTTTTTCACAGTAAGCATCAAATCTAATTGAATTTTTTTATTTGGCATAAAAGAGTATTGGATTAGTACAAGAACAAAATATGTGAATTTCAACTTCAAAATTTTATACCCTTGTTTTTATTCATGGTTAAAGTTAGGCCTCTGAAACATGTATGATGCAAATTACTGTAAATCCTCTGTTATCATACGAAGCAGTTCTTTTACTTTAGCACTTCTACGGGTAGTTTTTTGGATTCCTTGAGTCTAAAACTGTGTCTAGCATTTTTAGCCATCTTATGTGATCAGAGGCAGAAAAATTTAGAATTTAATAAAAATTTAAGTACGTTCATTGATTGAAACGTAATGAGTAAAAATAGCGTTTTTTTAAAGTGATCATAGCTCCACAAATAATGGGACATTTAAAAATTTTTTTTTGCATTCTTAATTTTTCAGTGAGATCTACGAATGTGCCAAATTTCATTGAAATGCAAAACACTTGGTGTAATTTTTGAAAAGTATTTGCTCCTTTGGCATGGAATGACCCATAGCCATACCCAACACTTATTGTATTAATGTTGGCTGCTAATAGTAGGCTAATATTAGTGCGTAATCGACACTCAATTCTAAACAAGCATGGTGACGGTGGCCCAGTCTGCAGTCATCAAGTTTATTGATAAAAGATAACAGCATCATATATATTACAGAAATATAAATGGCAAATCATACACAACAATCATTCACACAACACAGATGGATGGCAGACAAACAATGGGTGAATGATTATTAATGCCACCATAACCTACTATAACTCTTCATTTCATGAATCATTCTGTTGAAACCAACAATCAACAGTCATTTCCAAACGTTTTGTGCTTTGAGTTTAGCACGATGTGGTCTGTGGATGGAGAGATCACGCAATACATTTTACTTGTTGCAATAACGCACATTTACTTTAGGATCAGAACAGCTTGACGGGAGTGCATGAGGGAGAGATCACGCAAAATATTTAGTTTAGTTACTTGTTGCAAACGGACACACATGACATGACATTTATTTTTTAAATTATGTTTAATTTAGCCTACAGCCACTGGCCAGATGTTTTGCAATTTTGAGAACAGCAGTAAACAAAAGATTGCGTTAATTCGGAGAAACTAATCTAGACTTTCAAACAAGAAACAATACTCAATCTCCGGTGCCAGTAAAATCTGGGTATCAGGCTATCAATCAGCTACATAGGATACGCTCTACGAATACGACATCCAGAAGATTCCCTTGCATGGTTTGGTCTAACGGTTCAGTACGCTCTTTAACGCCGCACGTGGGTTCCGCAGACTTCACTTCCAAAATTTGTGAAGAACGAAAAAACAGCTACAAAGCAGAGACGAGTGGACTGTGAAAATTTTCAGTCCGAGTCCAATCCTAACTGAAAAAATTGAATCCGATCCAGTCCTGATCCGCAACATTTTTGAAAACCTTCAGTCCGATCCAGTCCGGATCTGCTGTTGCAAAAACATGTATTTTTTAGACAGTGTCTGTTTTGTCTCATGAGTCAAAAGCACTGCTCCAGTTATTTTTCCGAGGTGGCCATGGATTCACAGTGCCGGAGTCGACTCTGTCAAGATCCTGCGTTTTTCTTTCGGACCCGGAGTCGGAGATAAAATTTGTAAAAAAACGCCCCCCCCTCCGGATCCTGAGTAACTTTTCAATTTCAACAGTAGCAGGAGTCTGCGTAGTCATTTCTTAAAGAAAACGTTCGTAAATTTCGGTTGGATCGAAGGTAGCCGGAGTCTAACCAGGAGTCAGATTCTCAAATTTGAAAAATTTTCTGACCCGGATCCGGATTTAAAAATTTTGGAACAACAGCGGAGTCGGAGTCTTAAAAAGTGACTCCGGCCACCTCTACTATTTTTCTTTTAGCCAAACATACTTAGTTGAAGGCAAAATAGAACCTGTTTCTATATTGACGTATCAGACTCACTGCTCTGACTCACTTTTACCCGAACGCAGACCATACCAGACGCATCCATAAAGGACGTGACGTCACGAAATCAGACGCATCCGCCCAAAAACGCACAGGACTCATGCCGTGTGCATCCAGCTTTACGATGAATTTGGATTGGATTTGGATTTTTTAGGACGCTCAGTCCTAAACTGGCCAAGGCCAGGTAAAGTACAAATGTGCTATGGCATGACACGCCCTCAACCGAATAAAAACTGTAACATCCGAGAAGTCAGTCACAAAGTAAAATGCGATTGTAGTGTTCAAAGAATAAGGACGAATATAAACAATCTGACTGCACCAAAGCGCGCAACTATATGTTGTTAGACTTTATGCATCGTTCAAGAAACAGGTAGAACTACCCTTTTTTTCGCAACAACGCCTCAAAGGTAGAAATTGTTGCGATCGGAAATCCTGAGCGGCATGTGCGCAAAGCTTCGCACTGTGGCAGCAAGCAACAATAGAGATCATACTCGCAATCTCTCTTACTATTGCTTGCTCGCGCTACATATATTATGGTGTTATTCTTCATGCACATCCCGTTCGTGGTGAATCACGCAATCAACGCATCACCACCGGAGAGGTTGCAACAAAATGTTGCATTGAACCTGATGACTACTAACACTCACTCGCCACGGTAGATTGTATAGAGCCTTACACCCAAAATTATAGGCTACACGCAATCTCTGCATGCATGATTTCCTGAAATTACACTATAATTGTGATGCATACATGGGCGTAAAGAAGGAACGAAAAAGTACGTTTCAAACTGCATTTCAACATCGGGGAAAAGAGGCTCGCAGCTTGTGTGTTGCACAATGCTGGTATCGCAGTTGTCTCGGAATGTCTGTCATCTGAGAGCTCAGTATCCAGCAGGCGCGCAACCAGGGGGGGAACTTGCCCCTCGAATAGTTCAAAAGATTGCATAGCAATTTGACATTTGCAGAAACTTTCAAAGAGTGAAGATGAAATTGTATATTCTAAACATTTTCAAGAAAAGTCTTATTTGAATTTTTCTTTGTCCTACTGGTTAATTATCTCCTTAAGACAGTGTGTCTCAACCTGTGGGCCACCGAAGGTTTTGTAATGGGCCACGGCACGATCATTTTGAAATTGTGTAGGTTTTGCAAGTTGAATGTTTTATTGTTTTACGTAGGTAATTCTTCAGCTACAAACGTCATAAAACGCTTTTTCGTCATTATAGGTTATAAAGTATAACAACATGGAAATTTCCACATAGCCTACCACGTTGTGCACAGCAGGCAGTCTGCAGATACTGAAGGCATTTTGAGGCGGACAGGCAACTCTTGTTACCATGAAAACGAAATCTAGAAGCTGTCTTAATGTGGAAGATAACTTGTTCTCAGCATCATCATGTATTGAGCCTCTAATACTCATTTTTTGATTCGTTTTCCTGCCCACATTTCCTCTGAGAAGGTTGCGGAGGCAGCAGTCCTAGGAAGACTAGAGATACCTCACGGTCAGTAGCGATCTCAGATAGTTTTGCTGGCTCAATACCAAGACGGGATCAAGCAAGGTCGGGGATGTAATCACTCCACCTGGTCCTTTGGCGAACTCTTGGCTGCTCGTAGGTGTAGACAGCAGGACATGCATCGCCAACTTTTTCCGGGGCATTCTGGACAGATGGTCGAACCAACATAGCTGGAATCTCTCGATTCTGAGAAGTGGTTCGACAATCAGGGCTTTGCCAATTTCACAGCTGCGCACGATGTTACGAAGTGCCACACCGTGAATCCTTTTGGAACGCCGGAGAGCGGGGCCATGACGAAGGCATTGCCTCCTGACCTTTCAAAATGTTAGTTGCGGGGGCGGAGGTGCCTTTTGATAACAGTATCACTGGTTATTTAACGGTTTATCAAGACCAACTTGAAAAATATATTGCAGCTTTTCGCCCACAAAGAAAATTCACAATGTTTTTTTTATAATTTTTGAGATTAACCTTGTTGCTGAACAGAAACAAGCACATTTGGTAACGATATTTTTTATGTTTCCATTGCCCCCAACTCGTTTATTTCCTCCCTGCCGTACCGCTGTTCTAGCGTTGGAACTCTTCGCAAATCTGTGCTCCTAGTTCTAACTATGCAAATATCTATGCTTCTGCAACAAATCCCTCTGAGCCTCGATTATCTATGCAACAAACATACTCAGACTTTGCATTTGACTGCAGGTCACGTTGTATGATTGAAAATTGTCTTTCATGTTTTCATTTCTGCTCATTGGAGCAGTTGCATAGTGGGTAGACCACGAACCTTCAGTTTGTTTATCAATTGGGGCACATGCTTGAAAACGTTGAGAACCCCTGACCTACAAGATTTATCTTGAGACAGGCCATCTGATCGCAAATTTCGTTGATGATTGTTATTGAACCACAAATACGCTGGAATTGTCAAAACTTGGGAGGAAGTTTAAAATATTGGTAATTCTAAGGCATTTTTTATCCTTTTGTTCATGTAGGCCACTTTTTTCTGAGACAGGCCTCATGAAACTTTATAACAATAAGGTACTCAGTTGAACCTTGCAAATTGCTGGAACTTTCAAAGTGATAAGAGAAATCTTAACATGTTGGTTGTTATAAAAAAGTTTGTGGCCACGTCAAACCGCTTGTAAGACCTTTTGAATAGTTTTGTTAGGGGCAAAACTGATCACCATTATCAACGTAGTGCATTTCTTGAAAAAACATTTAGTTGCATTTTTAGTTCGAAACCTGATATTCCCTGCTCAGGAATCCTGGGTGGTCCATTACCCAGGGACTTGTTTTTTTGTTGATTTCATATAGCCCTACTAATAAAAATGTTAGACACCTGTGTTTCCATGACTTCCTGATTTTGGAGACAAATGGAATCGTGCCAGAGTTATTTCACAAAAATATCCCTGAAAGCCTATATACAGCAAATATGGGTACTATACCAACTATGGTTACTTGATGTGTATCAAATTTTGGGCACATCACTACCTTAACATTTCAATGTGATTTCAAGTGCAAAACCTGTTTGGCCAGATATGACCACCGATACCTTATATGTGAAGAGTCTTCCTACACCATTACTTTATACGAAGAAAAAACGGATCTAACCCGCGCATGACGTTTTATATGCACAAACAAAAAAAACCTGTTTGGTGGCACAGTGCATAAAATTTGTATGATATGTGTATGTTTCGCTGCGCAGAAACATACATATCATATGTTGCGAAAGTGATTAACAATGGATGTGTGGAAGTAAAACTTACTTTGGTCCAGAAATAACGGATGTCACGTGTCCTACGAAGACGTAATCACATTATGGGTTATACCCTGCCTTTCCTGGCTCGTGTAGTATTTTGAGGTTTCCTGAGCAGGGACTAAATTTAGCGTGAAAGACTGTTTCACGTTTTAGTGTCTTCCTGGGTGGCACCACGGCTTGGGAAAAAGGGCTTGGGAAAAAGGGTTTAGCACCACAGCTTGGGAAAAAGGGTTTAGTAAAGTGTCATATCAATGCTAGTCAAGTGTTGAACGCACCTACATACTACACTTATCTTTTGCAACCAGTGCAAGCCCCGAAAGCTCATAGCCTTAAACTTGCTTCTAAAAATTTTCACACAACTCGTGGATGCCAGAAAAAGCCGTTTTGACCCAAACACACCTGATCCGTTTTGTCCGAAATGATAGCATTCAAAGATTCCATCACCTCTGACATAGGCCAGGGGTGGGTAAATAGCGGCCCGTGGGCCACATGTGGCCCGCCACAGCGTTTTAAGTGGCCAGTGGATGAATTCAGAAGATATCTTAATCTGAAATTTTCCCCAATTTATCACAAATGTTAGTGCTGACTGCTTAGGCTGGCTTAACCGAGATTTGCTTCTATTTCACTGAGGTTTCAATGGTTTGTTTCATATGACTCAGCCAACAAACAGGAGCACTACAAGAAGCCATTGCACTAAGCAAACCAACAACAATAGCGAACATTAGAGAAAATGAAAATGCAATGACGCAATAATTGATCAGTGTAAACAAAGTGCGGTGCTGTGTCATATAGGATTGGTGAGGGACCATGCCGGTCTAGTCAACCAATCTTGTTTTTCAGTTTTTGAGAAGTGTTGAAAAACAACATTTGAATGGAAAACAAGCACAGAACATGGTGAAGAAAATGTACAGATGAAAGCGTATGCCTATGTACACAGATGAGTGGATCAAATTTAATTGAAGGAATTTGGTGTGGTTAAGAATACGTGTAAACAAAATATAAAAAGAAAAAAAGAAGTAACAAAAACTAATTAATGTACAGAAGAAAAACCAAAGCAAAACAGAAAAACTACGTACGGCCCTCCGCCAAACGTGGCCTTCTCAAAATAGCCCCAAACCTAATAAATGGCCCACCCATGACATAGAACTCAAACACATGCTAGAAGAATAGGGCTAGAACGAATTTGCTGAAACAAGACGAAAAATTTGGCAGGTTTACTAGTAGCCTACACATCTGCCACGCCAAAGCCATGACTGCATGTGGTGAATGTATGATTACCTTGTCCCTGCCACGTAGTGGCG
>JGI24021J15306_10010286_pt1 | contig 11605 bp, 7 predicted proteins | sample Ectturendosymbi1_FD_15306 | JGI IMG/M metagenome (IMG submission 15306)
CAGCCCGCTTACCCCACTTTGCTGTCACGGCCCGAGGCCACGCTTCAGGGGGGTGTTTTGGAAAATTTGCCGCCGCCGCAGCAAGTCGCTTCTGTCGCCGTACAACAGCCGCCGTCGCAGAAAGGCGTCAGTCGCAAGCGAACGACGAGCATTAATAGCGAGAACAGTGAAAATCTCTCATCTTATTACGGTGAGTTTTGTTGTGTGCTTAGAAGACCAGGTTTTTTTGAAGGAAAATGGGTACCTGGTATGGACCTGCAGTGACCCGAAATATTCCGACTAAATTTCATATATTTAGAGGTGTTTTTAAGCGCCATCGATAATTTTCTCTGATTTTAAAACAACTTAAAAACCTGTAAATACTGTATTGAATTGGCAGAAAAATATGTTACCGGGTTTCGCGCTTCTCGAATAGCTTGTCTGCAGCAGAAAATACTTTTGAGGGATGAGTTTTTCATTTCGAAAACCTTTACCAACTGGCCAGAAACTGTGCAACTTCAAGAAGATTGGGTTGAGAGCAAAACTACCCGCTGGTTGCAGACGAGTTCGTATTTTCGATTGCATTGTCTTCCAGCAGGTTCGGATCACGGCATGCAAGCGGAGGCGAACGTGGACGCCACGACTTCGACGCTCCTCGACAGTTGCGTAAGTCGTGCGGCTGCACTGCCCTTGCTGCCGAAGACAGTGACCGGGAGAACCCGAGAAAGCTTTTAGCTGCTGTGTACCCTCGTTGACGCTTTGCCGCTCGCGCGTTTGATCTCGACGGTTTATAGACTTTGAAAAATGCTCCTGGCCTGATTCTCGTTGGCTTTCCAAAGATCGCAGCTCTGCTGGTCAGCGCCGTGCGACGATAATTGCGCCGCCGCTCATTTGGCTTCGCGCGTAAAACGACTTTTAACGACTTGCGAGCGAAACCGCGCGGCTGTTCTAAGAACGTCACAAGACGGCCAGGAAGCGCATTTGCATTCCTCTACGTCAATATTTCACTTTTTTCTAATGGACTGCTGCGTGCGGTGAGTAAGGCCCAATTGTATCAATTGTGAACTCCATGACTGCAGCTGACTTCATTTTAAATCGACGAAGTTTTTTTGTCCTGTTTTTAATTTCGTTCAACAAGCGAGGCCGCAAACGCGCCTCAACGTATTGACGCACTTCCGTTAGCGCACAACCGTTGCTCCAGCGCTTCTTTATCGCAGCTCTATTGACTTGGGGTGAAAGCGGGCCGAAGTTGGCTCCCTGTGATGAACTTCAAAACACAATCTCTGTACAGTCGTGACTTTCTTGTCCGTAATATGCGAACAGAAGGTCGGAAATTACATGATTCTAAAAAGTCGACTTTCTTATGTGGCCCATCGTCAGCAGTCACTGACGAAGGTAATTATTATTATTCAACTTTTCAGGAGCCGCCGCCGTCAGAGCTTCCTGCCCTCGGCGACGAGCTGTCGGGGAGGAGACGTTCCCACCGGCATCTCCAATCGCCGACGCAGTCACAGTACGGCGACCTCAGCGACGAGACCGACGGCGAATACGAGGATGACAACGAATTCAAAGCGCTTGTGAAAAGGTCTCTGTCACGCTGACCGTTGTAACGCAAACAAAAAGCGCATGTCAAAACCCCGACTTATTGAAACCTTGTTTTCAGCGTTTTTTAAAGCTACGATTTGTTGATATTTGAAATGATTTGACAGTTCTCTGCCGCCCCTTCAACCTGAACAATCGATTTGAAGTCGGTAGTGTCGCCACCCCTCGATTTTACCCACCTTCATTGAACGTCACTTCAAGGACGCGTCACAGATAACCTTCTCTGTTGTGCTGTGCTCAGGCACCAGAAAGAAATCGAGGCCCTCATTCGCAAGCATCGAGTCGAACTAGACAAGCTGCGCAAACAGAAGAAGCGCCAGCGTTCCAAGCTCGCCCATCGTCTGCAGCACCAGGCCGCACCTCATTCCGTCAACAACTCTATCAACCAGAGCAGCGCGCAAGTCGACAAGCAAAGTCAAGCTGTCGACCCTCCCTCCTCCACTCGCTTCGCCACGGAAAAAACGTCCAGCTCATCGAGCAATACGTCGACCACCCAGGTGAGTTGTCCTGATAAAAAAAGTCTATTTTTGGCCACTATGGCGACAGACGACGCGCTACTTTTACCCCCTCATTTGTGACCATTGTTCTTCGGCGTCTTGCCACTGCTTACGTGCGTCACCCGTTCGCGTCAGCTGGCGCGCCATTAAGTGTAATGTACTCTCACCTGTAATGATGAAAGGTTATGGTGCCGAAAATGAGGTTGGCACTTTTAGTGCTGTTGCTGTCATTTCGGCCGTAAACCTGTTCAAAGATTGGGAAGAAGCACGATGTGTCTGCTGCCGTCAACTGTAAACTCCTCATGTGAAAGGGGAAGCGTGCGCGTTGCTTTGCATCAGTTTTCTTAGTGCCAGTTTTTGTCCATTTTTGATGTTACACTTGAATCAAGCTGACTGTTCCTATACATTTAAACAGTCGGTTTTATATGCGTCACTTTCTAGTCTTGTTCTTTGTCTGGCTATTTCTGCGTGTGTTCTTGCTCCTGCCTTCATTCTGGTTCCTTAGCTGCAAGATGTTTGGCACTGCATCGCTTGCTGCCTTCGCGGCGTCGATGGCGCCTGAAGATGTTTGCTGTGACTGCTAACAATCGTATCTTCGCGCAGACGGTCTTCGCATCAAAGGCGAGCGCCACCGAGCGGTCACTCGATTTTGTGGAGACGACCACTAGGGCGATTTCTGCGTTCGACAGCGACCCCGCAGGTAGGTTACACGGCTGTTGCTTTGTGTGTTCGTGCGGCTTAAGTGTTTGTGCAAAGGAAACAAATCCGAGGTTCCGGGAATGAATTGCGCGCGTGTGTTCCAAGTAGTACGCGGACGTGTTTGCCGCCAGGAGTAATTGCCAATGGCTACGTGGGATCGCGTGCGTCGCAGCCAAGTTTCCAGTGTAATGGAAGCTCATTATGTCGCGTTGGCTGCAGCAATGCGTTTGTTGCACTTAACAAGTGACTGCTACAGAAACGAGCACGCGCTCTGTCGTATCGTTAAGGTTGTGCTAACTTGTAGTTGGCATTTATTTTTGGCAAAAACTGTTCACTTACAATGCACGTGGATGTCACAGGCACATAGGTTTTATTTGTTTTTAAACTTTGCGTTGTCTTTAATTATAAGAGAGCGCCACACACGATGCCCGTGTTCTTTTTTCTCTCGCACCCTTCCTATTTTATGCCGTTTGCAAAAATATTTCAGCAATGTTGCTAACCTGAGTAGCGGCGAGTAAGCCAAATTTTTTTGGCGGTGCAAACCTCCGTTGCAAATGCACTGCTGTTTGCATTTGTGTTATTAACATCGGTACCTGTGTGGTTGCCTCAATTCTGAAGCTTTTTTTAACTTCTTGCTCGATCGAGCTGCATTCCTCCTGCTGACCAGAAATACCAGTGGGTTATTTCTGTTACTACGGGCAAAGCAACGTCACACCGTTATCCGCGGTACATCATTTTTCAGTTCTGCATTATAAACCCTGTAGCAAAGTGAGTCCCAGTTAAGATCGTTTGCCAGACGAAGGAAGCTGACGATTTGTTTTAAATCAGTCAGTTTAAGTGAGAAGTGAACGGGTTTTTGAGTAAGTTGTGTTACATTTTGGGTAAACGTGTATTTATCCACGCTACTAAAAGTGGCAAGACCTCAGAAAATAAGTTTTCGTGCCTATTTGGAGTGGATACTAATTTGCCTTGTCTTAATATCCTGCGGACAACAAGGTAGCGCCCATGCTCATCTGCGTGACGTAACTGGAACGAATGGCTCTAGTATATATTTCTAACATGCTTTCACTCGGTAGTTTGCTGTGCCGCATTACGTTCTACTGCTAGTTGGCCTTACTGTGTGAGGCATGCCTTGCAAGGTTGTTCCACCACAGCATTCCCAGAACAGTTCCGGTATTGACTCGCTGTTCGCCTGTTTGCGTTTATGATTGACCAAACGTCACCGATAAAAGCTTTCATTGAAAGTACGTGTTGCCAGACCCTCCGTGTGTAGCATCTCAAACAATAACGATATTGAAATTACCATGGCAACTGATTAGAGAAACGTGTGGCGGAGCAATTCTTGTCCTAGACATGCTTTAACCTGCTACGCAAAGTATGCACTCCGTAGAGAGAGAGGGTAACACCAACCAGCTGTCTTTTTGGCGATATCTGAAGCTCGCAGAAAACTTCTACGCGGAATGTCTTATGCTGTAGTTGCTACTAACAGACTTTTTGATGGAGTGAGCTGCACCTTCAGGATTCCTTTCTGTAGCAGTTTCCGAAAACTATTTGGCATAGCAACGGCTCGCACTTGAAAATGAGATCCGTAACAGTGGATATTGCTGATTTTATTTGAAAATCGCTGATAAAAGGAAGTTCAGCGTATCATCATATGATAGAGTCTGAAAGAACATGCGTACGGCGTTAAAAATCCACCATGTTCGTGTCGAGATTTCTTTTGTCTTTAAATACACGCTGTGAAACAGCCTAGTCTTGACTGCTGGTATCTTCTGGAATTCTGCCGTTGAAATTCGTGAATTTTCGCGCTTTTTGCTAACCTTTCTTATGGCACACCTCTTATTTTTCGTACTTTAGGCGGCTTGACACTAAAACCAACAAAAATTGTTAAGTGCCATAGATGTTTCAACTGATTTTGGGTCGCTGATTTCAAAAATGCATTCCGTTTTCTTCTATCAGGTCCATTTTTCCTGCAGTGATATGCCAGCTGGAGAAAAACGAGTTGTAATTTCAAGCCGTTGAATGCGATTATTCGCAGCGGTAAAGTGTTGCAGAAACACAAACACGTGTATAGTTGTGTGATCAGTCAACATCAGTGCTTCCTCTAAGGTTCGCAAATGCGCGGTACCACCAAACAATTTGCGCAGTGCTGTCTGATTCTCGCGCACTTTCAACATTCTAAATTTAATACGCTATATATATAAATCACATAGCGCTTTACGCGCTGGTAACGCTTCACTGTTTGTGTGTCTGAATGATTTTGCAGTTGTGCGGGCCGAGTGCGCAACAAAATAAACATTTGCTCAGTGTAGAATTTTCTTAGAGGGAACACTGGTCAACATGTCAACTTACCCTTTAAAGTCGTCAAACAACAGGACAAATATTTTCGCTTGGACAATAGAATGATCTCCAAGATTGGTGGCAAAGGCTTTGTCACGTTTAATGGAGCAACAGTAGTGAGCTAGCATGACGGCGTCCCGCCTTCCCTGATATCGTACTTCCGTTTCAATGATATCCTGATTGAACAGCTCCCCTTACACATCACTCGGAGACACCAAGGCTTTCGGGGAAGTGATCCAGATAGATGCCTCTATAGGAAATAAGCTTGATGATCATGTTAGCACCAACATCTTGAAAACTGCTCAGTAAATTTGCTACAATTTCTTTGTAGTTCGACACTTTTCTATTTCCCAACAAACGTTGTTTAAAAACAACTTCCGCAATACAATCCAGGCAGGGGATTCATTTTCATTCATGGAAGTTGGAAAGCTATGGTCATTTATTAATTTTCTCATCTGAGGACCGTCCAAAAACCAGCTTTTCATTTTATTATTGTTGATCCTAGAAATGTGGTGCAAATGTTTTTCCTGGTGTTGTTTGTCCATTGGCGCAAGTGTTCTCCGCAAGGCTTACATGTACAATGTGCGGGTGCGCAAGACTTGTCTTGATTACCCAGCATCACTTGGAAGTAAGCAAAGTAAGTTCGCTTTACAGAATCGTTCATTGCCTGTTATGCTTTACAGCGTGCATTCACCACAAACATGGCAGAAAACGTTCGTTAGCAGATTTCTACGAAAACTATAGAAACAAAACCTGCTGCATCTTATATGAAATATTGTTTCACAAGTGTGATGAAACCCTAAGTTCACCGTCAATCTGCTTAAATTCAAACCTGATTGTAAAACTAACTCACACCAGACACGGTCACTTTCTGCGAACCAGCCACCAAGCCTCAAACTCCAATCAGACCGAAGACCTTCATGTCGGAATAAAACATGGCACATGTACAAGCGATCATTTATTGTGAAGTAGGCTACATAAATGGTATTTATGATTGCACAAACAATTGACATTTAGCATATCAAACAAACATGACTTCAAACTTGAGATGTCATAGGGAAGTCATAAGTACAGCTAGGTCAGTCATAAGGACCACGGCAAAAGAGTAAAATGAGTTTGATTTTTGGAATCAGCACCCCAAATTTAGTCAGAATCAGCTGTAAGATCTAAAGCACCAAAAATGATGTTGGCCTTTACCTATAATTAATCGTTTCTCAGTCTTTTTCACGCACATGCGGACAGTGGCTGCAGATATTTGACCGAGAGGTGAAGTCTTGGGACGAAATATCGTGCGTGCGTGTGTGCACATACTTTTTTGTCGTAAATTCGTTGTGTTAAAGCATGTTTGTTGGATGCAATACTTACGTTTTCGTGAAAGTTGAAATCACCTAAACGTTGGAAGTAATCGCCTGGTAGAATGGTAGAATCTGTTTTCTTAACTAAAACCCGCTGGAACGTCGCAGTCAGTACTTAATAACGGAACAGCGCAAACCACCACTTAACTGGTGCTTGTATTTTGTGTTTTGGATACGTTTATTCCAAGGGTCTGAAGCGAGTATTTCCTATTGTGCTTGTCTGTTCACTCTCGTTGATGCGCGGCTGCGTTTGGAGAATTGCAGCAAGCTTGTAGTCGTCGGTGCTGTATTTTTTTTGTTCGAATCTGTGAGTGCCTACTCGATTGCGATGTTTCCCTCCGCGTGATCGGTCACGGACAAGCAGGGCCTGCTGCACCAGAGCTTTTTTGGCGTGCAGCATTCTTGTCGCGCGGTCGGAAGCTTGCGGTTCCCGTTACACGTAAATTGGAAGTGGACGGCATCCTGTCAGACGTTCCATAAGGCTTGCGTGTTGTTTTAGTCTGTCAACCTAGAATACAGGTGGCCCCTGCCCGCACGGCATTCTGGTTGGGAAGGATTGCATTGAAAAGTTTGTCACGCATCCGATTTAAGCGTGCCGGTGGTTGTTTTTGAAAGTTAGTCTATTGCCTTGGGAACAGAACACGCCATACACCACTGCTTGGGTACTAGTTATCGTTATATCTGGTAAATTCAAGCTGCGTAATGTACAACCACCTTTGGCCTGTCCACGATGAACAGACATTGAAAAAAAATTTGTAAACGGCAGCTAATTTGGCGTAAATGAAGCAGATATACAACCTTGGTCAATGATTGTCTGTAGGCTTTGCGGTGCGCTGGAAGAGCATCTCTTCGTTTTTTTCCCCAATTCCCGCGCCCGAAGTCACAGAGGTCAAAGGCGCTTTGTTCCATGACCTTGGCGGCCACTGCTTTCGCATAAGCCGCAATTAAGTTTATGGAGCGGCGTCAGATTTACGAGCAGTGAGGTTTGATTGCTTTCCCGCCGACCATTGCCGCAGGTCGTGCCAAGGTGGCGCGGCGTCGAAGCGGCCCCCAGGCTCTCTTCTGGCAGCTACGCTCTCGGTCTTGTTCCGGCGGCGTGCGGTTTCCTTTTAATCGTCAACGCTGACAGCTGTTGCCTGGCAACTATTTTAGGAGCGATTAATCATCCACGCACTGCTCGCGGCGAACACGCTGCAGGAAAAGTTCCCGCCACTGCAGACGTCGTCGCTTCAAGCAAATTGGGAATTGCTCGCGACAGATCTTCGCCCGTTGCCTTCACGTCCACCCCGCTTTGTCCGGACATCAGAGTCGAGCGGTGGGCTCCGGTTGGGATCGATTCGTCGGCGCTCGACTCACAGTCGCATTTCAACGACCACGAAGAGAGTTTAAAACCAGCGTACAGCCCGCGACGCTGGAGCGAGATCTCGATTCCTCAGTTTTTCGGTAACGACGTCGCGCCTTCCGACGACCAACCTCGAAGCTACGGACATTCTTGCTCGCGACTGCTTACCGGCGAACCGTGCCGCCGTTGGAGCGACGCATCGGCGTTTAAAAATGTCGTCGGTGTTGACAGCGGTCACTTCGGACCCCGGACGAAACCACGTTTCAGTGCCCGGGCCAACTCCAGTACCGCGCTGAGCGGTGCCCATTGCTCGGAAAGGTGGAACGGCGACTGCGTCGCGGGCCAGAGAGTGCAATCGCCGTACTTGGGAATTGACACCGGTGAAAGCTTGTTTGCCACCACTGCCCTGTGTTTGAGCTACTGTGGAGCCAGCTTGCTGCGTGCGCAACGAATCAAAGAAAGCGCCTTTTATTTACGTCGTGGTGTTGCGCGTGATTCGATCAGCCTTGTGTTTTAGGTGCGCGATCTCGCGTTTTTAAGCTCTCTCTCTCTCCGCTTGCTGTGGTTGATGAATGGCCCTGGGCACGGTCGCGACAGATGGCCTCTCCTGCATGTGTCTTTGCTCGAAATCTATTTATCGCGTTCCATCACTGCCGCCGTTACTGTCAATTGCGTCCTCCGATATTTTATCGTTACGTGTTTGCGTGTACTCCCAAGCAGACCGCGGGTGGATAACTGCAACAGTTCTGGCTGCTTGCAAAAGGTTTACGCCGTACTGGTGCTTCAGCGATTGCCAGGTTAATTTTTCGAGTGCGCTTGTTTTGCGCTTCTTCTCATCAGCTGCTGGACTTCGTCATCGTCGTAGTATAGAGTGATTTCGCGCTTAACGCGGGAACACTGTGTTCACGGTGCAGGTCGCGACCCTGTGCCGCGTTATCGGCAGCGGAGACCGTCGTCACTCAAACTGCGACGCCACTCCTCGTTCGTGACGCCCGGCTCTTTCAGTTATTCCTTCCCGTCAGCGGCGGCGGGCCCGACACTCCCACTCTCCGCCAGCGGCTCCGAGGGCGCGTTTGGCGCCTCTGTCCGGAGCTGGAATCTGGAAGCTTTGCGTGAAGGTGTCTCCACTGAAGCATGGCGTGACGTCGAGTTTATCATGAGCTCCGAACGGATTTAGCCTTGATTCAATCGTTGCTGATGTAGCGTTCAGCTTGGCGCGCGGTGTGTAATTTTAGCCTTTTTTTGCCAGCTGGAGCATTAGAAGCCATTTGCTTGCTGATGTAATTCATCACAGGCGCCTTGTCGTGGGCGCACAACAGCCGCTGTCCCCCTGGCACGCATTAGAGCCGCTTCCGGCGATTGCATGTCGGCCCTGGTGGCACTTTAGCTGGTGATTAAAATTCGCGATACGCTTCTAACCGTAGTTGAGCGAGCAGCGTCAGTCACAGTCAGCACACACACGGAAGTAACCAGGACAACGCCTGTTGCCTGCCTTCGACGTAGGAAGCGGCGGTTCCGTTTCGGGCAACGAACGTTGCAAAAACGTACACAGTTGCTCCACATACCGCTCAGGCGACGCTACTTACTTCCGTCCAGTGCTTTTTTAAGGCCATGTTTGCATTTCGCTTTGGAAAATATGCACCACTTTATGGTCTTCAAAGAATAGACCTGCACGACAAGGGGTCGCGACCCCCCAGCTGTCAAGAGTTTGTATTGAATATTTTTAACCGGACATGCTGCAAAGCAGTAAGCGTTTGTAGTAGTGGTTCTTAACCGGGGGGACGCGAGCCCTTAAATGCTGTAAAACGTTGAAATTTTCATCAATAAATTTACCAGACAATATATTCGGGGGGGTCTTGAATCAAAGGCAAGTACGTAAGGGAGGCGTGGTAAAGAAAAGGTTAAGAACCACTGGTTTGAACCTTCGGAACGACCACAGTTCATCTGTGCCGGTTGCTGGTCACGTGCCGTGGCATAGAGCCCGATTGCGGTCGCACTGATGATTATCTGCGCTAACAAAAGCGCTTTTTTGCGACCGCGAGAGCGCGCCAGTTTTAGTTTTTGGTGTGCACGTCAAGTGGCAGGGTCATCGATCCGGAACCAATTGCTGCGCCGCGCGGTAATCAAACTTCCACACAGCTGCCTGCGACTTGGCGCGCGGCAGAACCGGGGACTTCCGACGAAATCGACGTTGCAACCACGCTTGTCCCTCCCCCATACTGCGCATTTTTTGAAACGCGCGATCGCCTTTATGCAGCCAAGTGCAAATCACAAAGTTGTTTTTTCGGCAGATGCGTTTGACCTATCGCTTGACCGCCTCTAGACCTTTGATTGATCGGTGAGGTTGAAACGGCAGTTTGCGGTGCTCGCCTTCATGCGCTTCTGTCACTGTCACAGTCTGTCCTGACAAAAATAGCTTTTCGTCGCTCGGGACTTGACAGGCCATTCGACCTTTTGCTCTTCTCTTGCCATCGTTTTGCGCAATGTCCACGCCAGCAGCTGTGTTGTTGCAAACGTTTTAGTATTTAACTTATCTGAATGATTTCGCGCAACTGTTTTATAAATTCTGCTGAAAATTTCTGTCACGTTTATGACGTTGAAGTGAAGCTAAATGTAAATAATGTTTCGCAGCATATTACCAAACCTGTCTATCATCCAAACGCAAGTTTCATTGTTCTTTTTTTGTCCATCCATGACACACTCCCCGATGGGTCGTTATTAGCATACCAGGACAGAGATCATAACTACTGTAGCATCCGGGCAAACAAACGTCAAAATCATAGCTTGACGCATTCTTCGGTTCAAGCTCGCGGCCATAAGGCGTATTCTTGAAAGAGAAAGACTTGATTTTCCGCCACGAAGTCTGCAAAACGGTTCTTAATTTGAACTACGCCAACAGTGCGCGATTATGGCTTTTGCACTCAACAACAGCAACTGGATGCTTTGCGTTTGATGCAATTCTGCTTCGGGGCGCAGACGACAAGAGGTCGCGACCCCAGCTGTAGTAGTGGAGTTATGTTGCGGCAAGCAGTCTGCTTGTCGCGGTTCGTAGTTCGTAGGACTGCATGAGTGATATCTGCTTGCTACAAGCAGTGTTTCGCTCGCTTGCGTTTTATAGTCGCAGGTTGTTGCTCTGTGTGCATGCTGCTTCATGCTCCGCATGCACTGCCTGCCAACTGTTTGACCGTATACTCTTGTCGTGGACTGATCATTTGAGCGTTTTAGTGACTTATTGTGCAGCGCGTTTTTCGCCGATTCGCGTTTTTCGGTTGACTTAAAAAGAGCAAAACCTAAACTTTTATTCAAACCTTTATTGACTTCATCATCTCAAGCGAATCGTAGTTGTAGGCTGCGAGCCGCGCTCTCGAAAAAGGCCACTTTACAGTCTTTGTTCGTTGCTTTGCATTTTCGCTTCGCTGGGTTGTTGTTTGTTTCTGGCAACGAGCCAAAAAGTGGTTTCGTACAAAGCGCGATACTTATTCCCAAATCAATGCCAGACCCAATTCTGCTGCGTGTGCCGTCGCTTACACCTGTTCCTGTTTCCACAGATCGTCCCAACCGAGCAACCGACACTGGCTCTGCAACATACGGGATGATCCCGCCGGCCGCGTTTTCCGCCAACACCGGCGCCTTCGTCAACATAAACGGCGCCAGACCATCCGTCTACCGCTTCGCCCCCACGAGCGGCTCGTACTATTCCGCTCCGGACTTCCGCGGCTCGCGATCCGAGGTCCGGGCTCCGGACGCGTCCGTGTCGGCAGCTTGGAACGCTTACCCCCACTTGCTGCCCC
>JGI24021J15306_10010288_pt1 | contig 11603 bp, 10 predicted proteins | sample Ectturendosymbi1_FD_15306 | JGI IMG/M metagenome (IMG submission 15306)
TTAGAATAAATGATTCAGGTTGAAAATATTGTTCTTCCAAACAAACCTTTGAGCAACTTTGAAATCGAAGATGCGGTGAAAAAGATTGGCTTGAAAAACTTTCGTGGTGTTTTCTTGAGAGACACTTTGCCAAAGAAACCAAAACGAAATGAATGCGCAATTATGAACCTAGATGACATTTCTGGAAATGGGACAAACTGGGTCGCGTGGTTCAAGCGTGGAAACAATAAATTTTATTTTGACTCATTTGGATTGCCCCCACCAACTGAATTAAGCAATTATCTCAACGGTTATGTGTTCTATCTAACTGAGCAAATTCAACCGAGGCAAGAAGTTATTTGTGGCCATCTTTGTCTTTTTGTTTTGAAAGAGATGCAAAAAGGTAAGCACCTCCAAGAAATAATCAATACATTTTGGTGATATAATAAATGCCTGTAGATAAATTCGGACGAAGTCCAAAAACGGGACAAAGTGTTACAAATGTGAGTGGAGTTTCACATGAATATGTGTACAGCAACTTTTTGCGAAAAAGTCAAGCCATTGACATGTCTGTTCAAAGCATTGTGAATCTTGGCTCACCACAGGGTCCAATGGACGCAATGAGGAAGAAATATGTCAATGAAAAATTTTTTAAAAGAGGTAATCCGATCGATATGAATCAAAAGGCAATAACAAACGTATTGCCTCCAACCGACGAAGGCGACGCGGCTAATAAGTCTTACGTAGATTCAAAAAGTGTTGGCGAAAGTGATCTGAATATGAACGGGAATTTGATAAAAAACGTAGGATGGGCTGAAGAAACACATGATGCGGTGAATCGAGCATATGTGTATTTTGTAGCAAACTTAAAACTTTCACTTGGAGGAGGCAAAATGGCGGGAGACATAAATCTAAACGGTCATTCTGTAAGACACACAAACCCCGTCCCGATACACGAAGTTGAAGTGGTTCCGAAACAGTGGATTGAAAACAATTTTTTGAATCGTTATAGCCCTGCGTTGACTATGGCAAGAGATTTAAACATGGATGGTAACCATGTCTCATACCTGAGAGCGCCAGAACAAAATCACCACGCAGTGACAAAAGGATACGCAGATATGAAGCTGTTGCTTTCGGGTGGGGACATGCAGGGAGGGATTGGTATTGCTGGAAACAGGTTTTTACATTTGGGCGAGCCTGAGCAGAACAATGACGCAGTCAGATTGAGTTCTACAAACGATTTCTATCTGAGACGTGATGGAAGTAACTGGATGCAAAACGATTTATCTGTGGGTGGTCATAGAGTGATCGGAATGGCAAACCCTCAGAGAGACCAAGATGGTGTGAATAAAAGAACACTTGATTATATGATACAAGCCCAACAGTTGTATTTTGAAGAACATTTCGTTCCTGCAGATGCCGTTTCTCAATTGAGAGGGCCCGTGAAGTTCAATGGACAAAAAATATTGAATCTTGGAGATCCGATAAACAATGATGATACAGTAAATTTGAGAACTCTTCAGATCAACATTTCACAAAACAATATGAAAGAATTGATGAATTATATCAGACTTGATGGCTCCTCAGAACCCACAAACGATCTTACAATGTCGGATAATCGAATAACAAATCTTGCAAATCCTACAAGTCCAAAAGATGCAGCAACGAAAAAATACGTTGATGACTTAATAACCAATCCAGTTGCCGCTGTGCTGGCGGTTGTCAATGCTGATTTGGATGTCAACAATTTCAAAATCACCAACTTGAAAAATCCGATTGACGGTCAGGATGCTACCAATCGAAGATATGTTGAAAGAAATTTTGTCAGAAAAGATCAGGACATAAATATGAGAGATCATAAAAATCACGGGTTTGCACCCACTAGACGTTACTCAAAGTGATCAATCAGATGCAGCCCCAAAGGGTTATGTTGACAGGGAAATTTTCCGGCACATTGATGAGAATAATCGAGTGGAAGCAGTCAAATTCTAGAACATTGACGGCACTTCTCTTCCAGAAGCTGATCAGGATTTCAATGGCCAGAAAATTAAAAATCTTGGTCAACCAGTTGATCCTAACGATGCCGCAACAGTAAATTTCATTGATTACCGGATAGGACAAAGAACATTTCACGTTAACCCTGAAGGCGCCCAAGAGAAACTAACGACGAATAATAATGTGATTTCCGGACTTAAGAATCGAACGAAACGACGCAGTCCATAAACACTATGTCGATTCTCAAATCGGATATCTTCTGGGTTTAGTTACCAACCTCACTTGCCAGGTTGACGCTCTTCAGACCCGTGTCGTCTGACTCGAATGATTATCAATCAAGGAATAAGAAAATTTTTCAGAGTTATAATAAATGTTCTTTTGCTCATTACCTGATAATATTGGAGATAAAAAGTATTGCACCCCGTGGAAGCAAAAGTTTTGACTTATGACTTTAAAAATTACTCTTCGCTTGGAAAAAAAAACATTGAACGAAATCGAAAATGCTTTTAGTGTTTGGCAAAATGTTTGCAATTTGAAATTTGCAAGAGTTTTTGATGGGAGTCAAGTTATGAATATTGCATTTTTGACAGATGATGAAAAGCAGAATGAGGAAATTAATTGCCCTTATAAACTAAATAATAAAAAATCTGGCACTTTGGCACATGGATTTTACCCTGGAAATTCAACATTGTCTGGCGACCTTCATTTTGACAATGAAAGATGGTCGGACCAGAAAACAGTTTCAGGAGATGGAGAGTTCAATTTATTTTCAGTTGCTGTTCATGAAATTGGTCATTGCATCGGGCTGTTTCACAATACTGAAGACAAAGACAGTGTTATGCAACCAATTTATGAACCTGGATTTAGTGTCGAAAACAAGAACAAGATACTAATTCACACACATGATAAGGGCAATGTCGTAAACTGGTGAAAGTTACACACGTTCTCCAAACAAACTTGCATATGTATGACCCACTCAGTCTACAAACTCTACACAAACTGTGAGGAAGGTTGGTTATTTGCGAAAACGAAGCCATAACGATTATAACCACGGCCCTGCACTTAAGTTAAGAAATACGTGTCGCCACAGTTAACACAACGGCTTGTTAGCTGATCTAGCCAAGTGGTTCCCAAAGTAGGATCAAAATCCAAACAAGGGAGGTGAAGAGTCAAAAAAGGTCGCCACCAGGCGATCCAATCATGAGTTGCATATTTTCAACTTTGCCACTACTTGTCCGTGTCTGTCTTTACCGTAGGTACAAGAGAAACGAGCAGATTGCTGATATTAAAAAACACTTCAACCGCTTACGCTAGAATGGCTATAGATCAGCGCTTCCCAAACTTTTTTGAGTGCGTCTCAAATCTGAGCTTGGTGAACACCCCGCGTCTACGTTCGTTTTCAAATCCGTTAGCGTTTAAATAAAAAAATCCAATCGACGGGGGAAAATTACTTTTAGTTTCATTTTAGTCACATGTGCTTTATCAAGAAAACAGATTGCAAGCAATCTCTAAGTAACGGTGGTGTCAATCAATTCCCTCAGCATTTACAAAATAAAAAGCGTCTTCCTACTTACTGTACATTAGGTTTTGCTGCTGACTCTTCCTGTTGCAGCTGAATGATTTCAAATTTGCTGTAGGATACAGTGACAAACATCCAACGAAAGCTGAAACACTTTCAGACTATGTACAGATCGGATTCTGATNAGGCATACTTTAAGAAACTGTTTTTTTACTCTCCGGCAAGGAATATGAAATCACTGATGAAAACGTTAAGGCTCCACCATAACTATGATTGAACCGTCACAGGACATGTTTAATCATCATAAATAAATATCTAAAATTAATGTTATTGTTGCTAAAAAGTGTCTATGGCCTAATTGTGTAATAAAAAAGACTTTGGAACTGGATTGCTTCATAGCCAAAGTTTGAGCTTCAAGGCATATAAAATGGATATCACCCCAATATTCATGCATTTAGTTTTAAAGCTGTACAAAAACAAAAATCTGCGGTGTTCTTAAGGCTACGGCTGATGCTGCAGACGAGGATAAGTTGTACAGTATTTGTAGCATACCAGAAATACTGGAGAGAAATTTTTGCGATGGTCTTGAAATGAAGTTTGCACCTGGATTAGGTGGGATGCAGCAAGTTGATGCGGTAGAAACAGCTGCGGAAAGCGTTATTGCTTGTTTTTACTTGCGGTTAGTGATTACAAGTGCTGAGATACAAGTTTGTAGGCTAGCCTACTTCATTATCACTAACATCCACATGGAGCTTAAACCTCAGGCAAAGGTCAGCTATGATATGAATTCTCCAGCATTTACACTATACACAACATTTTATTAATCATGGACAACTGGTAAACCATACTGCTTTGATCAGGTTCGACTAAAAGCTGAAGCAAGTTAGGTTCCTTGAGCAGTTACTTTATTTACAATGAAGTATTTATTTGGCTTACACATCAAAAGCTTGATTGACCTGAAAATTTTTCGTTCAACTTTCGGAATGGGGGGGCAATTGCTCCCATTGCCCACCCCTGGCTACGTGCCTGCTAACCCTAAATCATTTTTGAGGTCAATTAATTTATCGTGCAACTCATCATCCACTTGTTCAATAGAAACACGAAATGGATTCCTTACAATCGACAAATCATTTGGGTCAAGGTCCGAAAAGCATGATTTGAATTCGTTGTGTAGAGTAGGCCTGCTAACGTGGTCGGCTATTTCATCCTAAACTTCATCACCCAACTCACACAAACATGCGAGACTGTGAAACATGTCAAAGTTACTTTTTTCCACTTCACGTTTCCAGTTGCTTAGTTTTTCAACAAATGCATTTGTAAAGTCCGCAAATTTAATTATATCTTTTGCTTTCACTTGCATGTTTAAATTCAGCAAGTTCAAAGCTTCAAAAATATCCACCAAATAAGCCAGGTGAGAAACAAACCTACTATTTTCTAAATGAACTGCGAGTTCAGGTTTTGCTGCTTCCAGGAAGATCTTCAGCTCATCACAGAGCTCGAACACTCTGGCTACAACAGTGTCTCTGACAGCCACTGCACTTTGGTGTGGTAAAGAAGATATTTGTGATCAGAATTTAGGTTTCTTCACCACAACTTCTGGAACACACGGGAATTTAAAGCACTGCTTTTGATATAATTCACAATTTTAATGCCCAAGTCAAAAGCGCATTTAAGACCTCTAGTAAAGTCTTTCAACTTGACGCTTCCCGATGAATAAAATAGTGAGTGGTGGCAACAGTAAGTGTTTTCTTGTGCACCAGCGCCTGAAAACCGCTTTTTGATCCATCCAAGCATAGCTGGTGCGCCATCAATGCACACACCAGACACCACACAAATTCATACAGCTTATATGTGTTCTCTTTGTTGAAAAATGCTCTACTTTTCAGTGGCGTAACCAGCCCAAAATTTGGCCACCGGGCCAAAAAATTTGGAAGTGGCCAAATTTTTTGATTTTAGGCAAGCAACAGTATTTTGTTTGGGATACCGCTTCTCTCCAAGCAAAAAATAACTAGATATTCCAAAAATTTTGGGAGGCCATGGGCCCATGTGCCCCCCTGGCTATCCCTATATTATCTTTGACATCACGTCTTTTACCTTTGTGGTGGTCTTCACTCTTCAATTCACAAGAAAGGAGCAATTCTTCCTTTATTTTATTCTCCATCACGTAACGAACAAAGGCCATAAGCTGAGATGCTGAAGAAATATCTGTGGATTCATCAAGCTGAAAAGCGTAGAACCCAACTCATGACTTCTCTACTCCAGTGACTACTTGCACTTTCATATCATTCGCAACAAGAGCAGTTCTTTTCTTAACTGTGTTGTCTGACGAAGGGATTGCCATTAACTTTCTTTCACTTTCTTCGCCCAACACTGTCTGAACCATGGTCAGAGCACTTGGCTTGACAAGAGTCTCACATATGTTGTGGGCTTTTTTCTGTTTGGTAATCAGGACCTCTGAGATAAATTTTACCAGGAGGTACGAAGACCAATACCGCGCCCCACAGGCTTTTGAGATCCTCATCGAACTTTTATAGCTTGTTTGTATAGTAATCAGAATATAGATAAAACAGTTACCATGTTAAGATTTAGAAATAAGTTAATTGTTATGCTATTAACTGGCTTACACTAGCAAGTTTGGGCTTGATTACTGAAAAACTTATCATACGTAGTTTCATCCTTCTGGACTCCGTACCGTACCTACCAGGCCCGGGTACGATGTACCAGTAATGGGGTGACTGTGTTTCTTTGCACTCTTAACGTTAAATGTCATACAAAAAGTTTTGCGGCATTTGAAAACAATTCAATGCGATTCTGCATACGCCTGACACACATCACGTAAATTAACAACCCACGTACACTTGGTCAAAACACACAAATATCGTAAGCAAACATCAAGTGATCCTCTAAGGACTGCAGAAACCGATATACCGTCTCCTACTATTTCAGCCATAACTCGCCAGTCGATAGAGCTAGAGAGGTGTTCGAACCATCTACGGATTTGGCAACACTTCTAGTTCCAACTGAAAAAAAATCAGTCAGTTTTGGGTTTGGGGTTCTCTGAGGAGGACGTCATAAGCGGGGGGTGTTGTTGCTTTTTCTTGGCCAACTTTACCCGGCCCTGGGCGCCAATCCAATGAGCCATTTTTTTGGCTCAAGTTTTTTGTGAAACTAGACTATCATCTGAGTCTTTAGAGCTGTTGATTGGCTTTCTAGCATATCTGGAGCGAAAATTATGGCCTTACAAACCTCGAACTGATGAAAATTTCTACCCCCAAAACGCTAACCTGGGGCATATTACCCCATTCCATATATGGCCACAACTCGCCAGCAACTTGAGCTAAAGAGCTGTTCAAGCCCTCTAATGACTCGTGAAGTCCTGTAGTTTAGACTGAAAAAAATTAAGCTTGAGAAACCTTTTTTGTTGTTTACATAATGAGAGGATGTATATGCACATTTCTTAACATGTGGATGACATCATCATCCCCTGGGAGTCAACCAATCGAGCCGATTTCGTGGCTCAAAGTTTTTTTTTATTCTAGGCTACAATACGTGTCTTTAGAGGGTTTGATGGATTTTCTCGCGTTTTTGGTTCCAAAGTCATGGCAAAATAACTGAGATTAATTAGGGAAATCCCCACTAATACCCTAGGGAATTCTTGAAAAAATTGGGGTCTTTTGGCCATACCTTTGGCACCAGAAATGCTAGGAAGTCGATCACGGGCTCTAAAGACTTGAATTACAGCCTAGAATCCAAATAAACTTTGAGCCACAATATCGGCTCATTGTTTGGGTGATGATATCATAAAAGAAATACCAAAAAAAGCAAAACATACCCCAACCCTGACGACATCCACGAAAAACTCCAAACCCAAAACTTAAAAAATTTCTTTCAGTCTAAACTATAAGACTTCACGAGTCTTTAGAGGGTTTGAGTAGCTCTCTAACATAAGCTGCTGGCTAGTTATCGTTAGTGAAGCTAGTCATTAGTGGGCGGCTCATGATTTTTCTACATTTTTTTTTGCGAAAAATGAGGATTTTGAGCCAAAAAATGTCTCATTGGATTTGCGCCCTGGGCCATGTTTGGCCAAAAAGGCAAAAACACACCCTCATTGTGACGTCATCAAGTCACCAACAGAAAACCCCAAACCCATATCAAATAATTTTTTTAATCAAAACTAGAAGACTTGCAGAATCCGTAGATGGTTTGAACACCTTTCTAGCTCTAACGATTGGTGAGTTATGGCTGAAATAGTCTGTGTCAATAAATCGGCTTCTACGGTCCTTCGGCGGTGCCTAAGGGTTAATAAGACTTCATCAATATAACACCCTGCTTTAATGTTGTTTAATTCACTTGATAAATCATCTTAATATATAGCAAGCAAGTATGGACTGAATACTCCCCTTTGCCTAACCCCATAATAACATAAAACGAGTTTAGACAAATACTTGCGCCATTCTGTTTGCATCGTTTGTTCCTTGTGCCAGTGTTTCAGTAACGGCACAAAACACATTTCCACCTTTCTTTGAATTAAATTCTTAAATAATTTCAAGTGTAATACTCGATCGAATGCTTTCGAGACATCTAAAAAACAGCACACACTGATGAACCATGGGTTACGACATACGTGTAGGAGCAAGCAAATTTTTGGGGGTGCGAACTGCAAATGGTCTTTGCCCGATTTTCCTCAAACTTGCCCGAAAAGTTGTTGTGCAACATTTGCCTGCAAATTTTCTCCCACAAAGATCATGAAGACCTTTTTTGGTGTACCTCCAAAAACGTCTTCTTTTGTATTTCTGCAAAGGTTGGGCACCATTTTTTGAAGACAAACCACGCTGGGTGCCATTTTTGCCTGGATTTGGCCTAGATATTTAGGGATTTTGCCCGGGTTTTCAGGGAATTTGTCCAGATTTTTGACAAATCAAAACTTTTAGGAGTGCGCTTGCATCCCTGCCTCCTGCACCACTGGGTTACGAAGCATGAATCAGTTTGCTTTAACAAAAATATAGGCTAGTCAGTACCATGACCAGCCTTAAAACCTTAGGTCCACATATATGAACAAAAGATTAGGAATACTTGAGAGCAAACACTGAGTCATATGGCATGTCCGACTGAAACTTGTACAAATCTGCTGACTGCAAGGGCTAAATAAGTACTACACAACGCACTTCAAAGCAATACAAGGCTGAAGTACCATGGTATTATTGTAACCAGAGCCGTGTGAAAGGCTGTTGGGACCCCCCCAAAAGATCCAGATGAGGCTCTTTAATATCAGCAAGCATTTAGGCAGATGCGTGCTTTTTCGATCCAATTGCAAATTAGCCCCTTGAGCAGTGCTATTTTAAAACGTAACCAAGCTAAACTAATAATGTACAACTTAGGAGAAAATAACTTCAATGAACTGCCAATGCAAAATAAGTGAAAACTAACTTTATCAATTGTTAGTTGTTATCAACAATAAAGCGAAACAAATATCTCTTCTTGCGATGTGATAGGAAATTATTTATGATGTAATTTACCTGTTTGATGTAGTTGCCGTACTTACATCAACTGTAGTATACGACAGGGGTGTGCAACCTGCGGCCTGTGGGCCAAATGCAATACAACAAAATGGATTTTTATGCCGGTCACTAGTACTAGACAGCCTGTGTGAAACGAAGGCGTGGCCCGCGGTTTAATCTGTTTAATTGCGTTTGGCCGTTCAGCAGTAAAGGTTGTACACCCCGGTATCATGGGCGTCCACAGAAATTTTTCCAGGGGGACAACGTCGACATTTCGCTTATCCTTTTTCAGGTTGCGAACGATGCAACACAAATGGACCTTCACAAAACGCTTACCCTTTTTACACACAAAGAAAATTCCCCATGAAAACACTCGCTCCGTTCGCATTTTTGAAACCGTATCCAGGTGGAGTTGCAGGCTATTCGAATTTGCGAAAAGGTACTTTTTGGCATCTTTTACAGCTTTTGCTGAATTGGGGTATCATCCAATATCATTATTATTGTCAACTGCAGACAACTGTGTCTGAATTGGACTTGAACTATCCACCACCGCGCTTGTGGTGCTCACATTAGGCTGTGCGGGTTGAACCTCACTTTTCAAAATTTAATCTGAAATGTTTATTACACTTTGGATATCAGAAATGCTTTTTCTTTTCATAAACTACTTAATATCCATTTTTCGAGTACTTTCCAAACATAAGTCATAATTCCAATAATCAACGGCCAGAACATCAGTTGCTGTTGAAAACACGATTAGACACTCTCGCAAACTCTTTCAAGCAATGAGAGGTATAATTGTAAGTTGACAACGACTATAAGACTAATTTAAGTTAAAACACCACGCAGGCGTAGCATAAGCGTAGTTTGATCACGCCAGTGTGGTCCAACTACATGCCCGGGGGCTGCATGTGGCCCGCCCTGCCGTTTTCAGTTGCTCGCGGAAGCATTCAGAAAAAAACTTCAAATTGGAAATTTGTTGAAAAGCGTGTGAGGTTACATTTGCTTCATTGAATTGCTTGCACTGGATAAAGTGTATTTGCACAAGCACACTGAATAACACCTGTTCTGTGTAATATTATTGGTTTTGTTTTATTTATTTATTTACGATTGAATTAGAAGGTACGGTCCTACCCTATCGTTGCGCTGGGCACCTGACTGCATAACCTGTATTTTTTCGGTGCCCCGGCGTTCGTTGTCTTGAATAGTCCATCTGGCGCAATGAACTTAGTACCAACAGATAAAGCTGTCTATCAGCTAAACGCGACCTTCTCAAAGTGGCCCTCGAGCCAAATTAATTGCCCATCCCTACAATAGGTCATTTTAATTACTGCAGAATAAGCATAACATCTTTTAGTAAAAATGTAGCTTACAATACTAACGATATTAGAGACTGTAAAGAGTTTCTAGAAATTAGTCAGCAAAAGTAGATTAGCTGAGAGATTTCCCACTAAATATTCGCTCGATATTTGAAAACACATACGCAGTGGCGTAACTAGAGCAAAGGTTTGAGCCAGGGGGTGCATAGCTTAGCTGAAAGGGGCCCACTGGCCAAATCTCAGAAAAAGGTTAAGAAATGATAGTGAATTTCTGCATGTCATGGATGTCCATACTAGATGAAAAAAACGAAACCACCCCTAAAAACGCAAAAAAACAAGAAATTAAGGAATACTAAATATCAAAATGTCAACTTAAGGGGGGCCCAGCTAGTTTTTACATTTAGCTTGCCAGGGGGAGTGGCTCGCCTCCTTTCCCCCATCAATTACGCCACATGATGTGTGAGAGTACGTTCATTTTCTACAATGAAGGAAGTCAAATCTGCAGTTTTAAACAGAAACTGAATAGCAGACGAAACACTGGACGATGGTCTCCGACTTGCTGCCACTAACACTGGTATTGCTAAAGGAACGATAGTGTCATAAAAGCCTCGACTATCCCACTGACAGATACATATTTGTAACAGATTGCTATTTGTTGTTGGGCAGGCTAATAATTTCAATGACGCACTGAAATATCTTCCCATTTTTAGTTTTAAATGTTGTGAATCTGTTGTTTTATACATAATTTTATTGGAAGGAGTCCGCAAGTTGTCACCTTTTTGTAAAATGACTCGTCTCACACCAGCAATGGGTATATCAAACTTGTGGTTGCATTGCTATAGGTTCACTCTGGTTTCTTCACACAGTATGAAACTACGTGCCTTACCGCTACCAGCAGTCACTGTCTCGCTGCATTAATTATCTGCCAAGATACCTGCGTTCAACCTGGTTCAAAAGCAAGCAGCCACATGCGGCAAAACGCCTACTATTGTAACTTGAAGTGAAGTATGTCATTGTTACGCAATAAAGACCAACAGAAGAATCCGCTTCCAAGTTCGGCCACCCGCTGGAGCATAAGTAAACTACAAGCTCACCACTGCATGACACCAGGACTGTGAACCTGGAGTGCAAGTGTCTTACCGGCAAATAAACTGTCATTGCAAGAATTAAATCATTAATCGAAATTGAGCTGCAGACTTCATGTATTCTAGAAAGTTTTGGTTCTTCGGCCCAATATCCAGGGGGGGGCAAATGCCCGTTTTGACCCCCTGCGGACGCCCATGCCCGGTATACGAC
>JGI24021J15306_10010289_pt1 | contig 11603 bp, 7 predicted proteins | sample Ectturendosymbi1_FD_15306 | JGI IMG/M metagenome (IMG submission 15306)
GTCAGCATTTGATGTAACACTAGTCCAGGGGTGGCCAAACTTTTTGACGCCGAATTCGCGACTGCCTGTCCATTGGAGGGCCGGATAAAAAAAAATGTGCAAGGTATTTGACGGGCCGGATTAAACTGGTCGGCGGGCCGTAGTCTGGTTGCCCCCGGCACTAGACGTTAAAAAACTTACCGTTTTAGTGGTTGCTGTCTTGTTGAAAGTGCGAGTTGTTTTGTGATTGTGAATTAAAAGAAATAAAAGCAACAGTTTCGCAGAAAAAATGGATGTTCGCAGAGAGGAGACAGGCTATAAAACCTACCAGCAACAAAATAACTACGTGCATAATATTTTAACAAGCCCAAACGTCACAACTGCTGGCAAGCTGAGTGCGTGCAATAGCACTCCAATATTTGAAGCCAAGGATACATCCCTGAGACGCAAGACTTTTAACAAGTGATTTCCACAATTAAATGCTATCAGGCAAAACTACATTCAATAAGCACAGTGGAATGGCCACTACATAAACGTATAAAGCGGAAAAGAAACAACACAAGGGCGCTGCTGCTGAAGCAACCGCACGCGTCATCTGTTTTCTAAGGCTTGTTTGATCTCAAAAAATTTTCCACATTACAAGAATTCACCTTGTACCTGGTCGTTTCATGGTTTTGTGTCGCAAGCCTTTGAAGAGTTGTCCGATTAAAGTCGTTTCACCAGCGGTGGCGAGACCAGCCGATCCCACGCTTCCAGCTTGATACGTGAATTCTGGAATGTATCATAGTGTTTACCCCGAAAACACGGAGCACAGAATGTTGCGCCTTCGTCCGCTTTCACAAAAGCAAAGTGTCCGACGTTGATTTGCGTTTGATCGCTGTAAGACGATAGTCGCGCTGGAAAAAGGATACAAAATCTTTCCCTGGCGGTCAGGATGAAGAATCCAATAGCCGACGCTCGACGTGAGGGTTACGTCGTCATTTCATTATCTTGCCGTTCGGCAGGCTGGCTGGGTGTTTACAGTATAAACTGATGATAATGACGTGTCGACGACAGCATAGCGGCAGGTGATGATATTCGAAAGATTATCCGGATCCCAACTGCTGACACTGTTGACTGCTTTATAATTAGATTCAGGGCCGCGACACAGCGGTAACAAATTCGTTGTTAGGGGCCGTAATACGATTTGAAAAGCAATCCCCTCCAATTGTTCACCAAACGGTCACTGCTCAAAACCGCGACTCCTCCCCACTGTCACGATGTTTGGAACGAGCATGGAGCTATGTGTTGCCAACAGCAACGACCAAAGCGTTTTTGTGGTTTCTTGTTGAACAAGCGACAGCAAACTCCTCTGCGATTTAACGACAAATAGATGAGCTGAGTGGCAACACATAGTACTGTTTGTGTGCGTTTCACGCTGCGACTGACAACAAAATACGGCGGAGCAAAGCAAGGTCGTTTACCCCCGAAAAGAAAACGTTTGTCCTGTGTTGTTGCGTCAAGCACAATAAAGAGTGGACTCTTGTTAAGATTAGTGTACACTGATATCTAATGTGATGTGTAAATTTGGTGATAATGTTGTGGTTACCGGTTAAGACACTTTAGCAAACATGCTAAATCTGTTATGTTTAAATAAAAAAATGAATAGGACAACTTGGCTAACTTCACCGTGGTTGATAGAAGACTGACGTGTACAGAGTTGTTAGGGCGCTAGAATAAATTCATCGCTGGGAATGCTATTTTTTATATTAAGCTATCCAAAAATCATCTCTGGTTCGTTTCAAATAACTTCAGTCAATGAAATATTATCTATATTTTATTCGGCTTTTGATGTGGATTCTAGTATTTTCTTTTTGCTTGACATTACAAGCTGGCTTTTGAATGAGAAGTGTCTGTTCAAATGTATACCGTGTTGACCCAAGCTGCTGCGGCCAATGGTTCCAAGTTATTACATCTTCACAATTTTGATTATGCGATATGTAAGCAGGGCTTCAAAAACAGATTGTTCATTTTTATTACTAGCTACATTAGATATTCGCTATGCAACATAAAATATAGTTAACAATTTGCTGTGCACATACTGTAGATGTACGAGGAAGCTTTTTTGAGGAGGTGCAACAACGTTTGTGCCTGTTCCTATTTATGACACTGACTTTTTTGTGTGAAAAAAGAAAAATATATTGTTCACAATCGTCGAAAGCTGGTGGACTTTTAGATATGTTCCTCTAATCATTAATAAAAACGTCAGCACATCATTTTCCAGGAGTCACCCGTCATTCTATCAATTTCCATGGTAACATGTTAACACAAGCTGAGGTTAGCACATGGATGGGTAAACTTTTTGACTAGCGGGCCACATTGGATTCTAAAACTTGACAGCGAGTTTGACCGGGGCCAAGCGAAATTTCTGATCTCTGCGACATTTCTGACCTATTATTGTGCGTCAGTTATTTTGCTTCTCAGTGTAAAGGAATCAAATTTGCAATTACGTTTTTGATGCGTGTTGTGTAAATTAAAAGTTTTTGGTTAGATGTCAACCCACCACAAGCTATAGCACGGGAATAACCATAAACACGGAAAAATATTGGAATTTGTCTTAGACCTCAATTNTTTTTCTTTTTCTAANTGTAACCTAAACCCTAACCAGACACACTTACCTAAACACCGAACCNTAAGCCCTAATCATCAGTTTTCTCAAGNGTATTTGGNATGTAGAAAATTGTTGCTCTGTCTGTACACGTGCACATGGCGTTAAGTCAGAAATTTCGCTTGACACCGGGAACAGATGGATGGATTGTTAATGTAAACTAAGGCAAATGAGAGGTTAATGCAATAACACTAAAAATTCTGTTGTTTGACAAGTTGAAAAGCATGATGGTGTAAGGCTTATTGCATAATTTATTTTATGCACGTATTACTTTACAACATGGTAAACAAAATCGTTTTTAGTCTTGATTGTAGCGGTGTTGTTGGTCTCTCTTTTTAGCCAGGCATCAAAGCCTGGAGTTAATCTTGTTGAGGTGATAGTCGGGATAAACCTAAGCTGCATGCATGAAATGGTTTGTTTAACGTTCATAATGACGTATGCTCACGCACTCAGGTCAAGACAAACAATGCCAGCAACTTCTGAGCCATCTTCTGGAGGTTCGGAAATGCAATTTCTTTCATAGAAGCAATTATAATTTAGTCTAAGAGAACTGAACTTCTCTTTTAAGACAGAGTCAGACTGATCGAAGATCGATCAATTCCAACTGTAGCTCCTGTCGTGTTTTTCAGTCTTGTGGCACGAAACATACCACCAGATGAAGTGACATGTTAATGTTTTTTAAATCAGCCTTTAGGCTGGCCTCATTAGTTAGTACGGGAAAATGAGCGAATAATTGGTTTGAAATTTTCCTAAAGAAAAACACCAGATTGGGTTTTAAGACTCCAAATATTTGTGTATATTACATGCATAAACAAATCATGTTTGTGTACATTGTGTATATACTGTTCATTGTCGTATTATATTTGTGTATATGTTGTGCATAAACATATTGCACTTGTGTATTTCTCGTATCACATTTGTGTATTTTTGTGTATATGTTATAAACATATTAAATTTGTGTATACGGCATATTTGTGTGTACGTCGTGCATAAGCAGCAGTCCAGACTAACAAAGAGATTCCTGGTGAATGATGCAAAGAAGAAAATGCCATCCTGTCTTTTTTCCTATTGCAGGAGTCTGAAACCACACCACAGGAGTTTCAATTGGAATTGATCGACTAAAGTCTGACACTGACCTGAGGATGACGCTAAACTGCATACGAGAATGGGGTTGCAATTCCGTAGTTCTGCATTTTTGGAGAAATTGAATTACCATTCAGTCATCATTATTCTCATGTCCACTCTGACCCAGAGTGATGACATGCGTTCTTTTCAAAGCTCGCCTTCGAACAGAGCTTGCTAGTGTAGGGATTTCCTTGGTTGTGGAGCGCGCACACACGAATTCTCTTGACGTAAATGACAAGTTGATACAAATCAGACCTCACGTAAGGAATACAATAGCGAGTAGGAAACGCAAGTCGTAATGCGAAAAGGTAAATCCACTATACTAGCCTTTGCCACTTTGAATGTCATCGTAAGACCTACTTAAGTACTTGAATCTCAAACTGTAGTTTGACGGTGAAAAAAATTTTTGCTGAGTCTCTAAGTTAACTACGAACGTTTGAGGAGTACCTTCGCAATTTTGAATAGACTGCTTGCTAGAGCAGCTATAGCTTAGTAGTGAAGGGGCGGCCGATGTCGTACCCTTAAAAGCTGCAACACTCGTGGCATACCAGGCATACAGCGATTTATCGGATTTCAGTGAAAAAATATTTTGCTGCCCACTCCTCATTAAGTACTCAGCCATCTGTATCACTTTTCATTTCTTTGGTTGACTCTTCTTCACAGAACGGCGTACACTTTCACTGCTTGACCAAGTGTTTAGAAGTGTTGCAAATCAATGTGCAGCAAGCAGCCTTTCATCATTGTCGTTTCCCGCTAATTACCTTTGTCAAGTTGAGTTACAAAAAGGCCTTTATTGCAAAATCGCACCGCACGCAGTTAATGTGTTTTGAATAGAGTAGGAGAGGAGTAATAGACCTGTAACTTAGCGAAGATCAATTGGTTTTTAAAGTGGTTTAGAATGAAAAAAAGCTGTTTGCCATGTACGTCATAGCTTGGCATGTTTTTAGCCTTTTTTAAGATGTTGGTAAAAAAGTGTTGCTTGGAATTTTTTTAAATCTGGCTGCTTTGGACTTAAGCCTTTAGAACTTTTTCGGCTTTTTTCCGCTTTAGCATTTTACGCAGATTGCCATTGTCCATCAGGACCTGGCAATCTTGACAGTGGCGTAGCCAACCCAAAAATTTGGGGGCCAAATATTTTGACTTTAAGCGAGCAACAATAGTTGGTTGGGGACACCGCTTCACACGAAGCACTTAACAACAAGATACACAAAAAAATTTTGGGGGCCGTGGTCCCTCTGGCCCCTCCTGGCTACGCCTATGAATCTTGATGGTCTTTCTTTGTGGGTAGGCTACTCTGTGACTTCCATTTTGTAATAGATAGTTTGTGGAATTGTGACGTATCTGACATATCAAATGCATGTAGGCTATACTTAATTAAGAGGGATTGAAAGCTTTTACATGATGCATGTTGGTATTTTCATTGCCTATATTTTTGTTTCTGGGAGGTATCTATACATTCTGCAAAGTAATTTCATATAAGGAAATGGTGGCATCATAGGTGTAGGAGCAGGCAATTTTTTGAGGTGCAAAGGATATTTTCCCCAAATTTCCACAAGGCTGCCCGAAAAACTTTTATGCGACAAACTTTCTCCCCACAAGCTGTTGGTACATAGACTTGAAAATAGAAAATTTGGCACTTGAAATTTGGTTCTTGATAACCCAACTGAAAAAATGTACGTTAGGCTATGCAAGAGCATTGTTAGAAGCCAGCTAACCCAGTAGGCTACTCTTGAGCATCTGCCTCGCAGTTCTGAAGTTTGGCGTGCATTCACTTTCCAGTTGTTGCTGTTAGCAAAGAACTCTCACCAATCTGAGATAAGCCTGAAGCTGTTTCCTTCTTTGAAGACATATATAAGATATATGTGGTATGTATCATGTTATTTATACTGTATTGAGACTATGCTGCGAGTCTCACAACATTATTTGTTCAACTGCACATACGACTATATGCAACAAACAGTAGGATACGGCAAAATGTGTTGATCCAAACATTTCAGTTAAATTTAAAACCAGAAGCTTTTATGTACTTGCCATGGACGCTAGTCTCTACTATAATGAAGTAGGTGCTCTGCAGCATACTAGATTACCTCAATGTACAATTAATGAAGTACATAAATGAAATGCCTTATTTTGCTCTAACTTTCAAGTGAGTCAGTTAAAACTCTCGCAAAGTAAAACAAGCAAAACACAAAGTGACTACAAACAGTTTGTTGATTTCACAATTATTTAATGTGTTTTCTAAGACATAATAAACTTTCATTTATACACACAACAGCAAGAAAGTATAATTTCATTAATATTTTTTTAAAAAGTCGCAACTATATGGCCCAAATTTTTTGAGATTTTGCCCAAATTTTCGCCAAATCAAAACTTTTTGGGGTGCGCTGGCAAACTCAACTCCTACACCACTGGGTTACTATGCCTAAAGCAACCTTTTGAAATCAAAGGATGCAAAATGTGTAAGAGGATTTCTAGTTTAATTCTACAGTGTGCACATTTGGAGTATACTACAACTTTTATTTATTTGTTTATATGGACTAATTGTGGGCGTGGTTTTGTAGCAATATTACGTTTTACGAGTGCTCATCTGGTTTGTTCAAAACTGACAGCATTTAACCTGCTTCTTGTTTGGCATATTTTGACAAGCGAGTTCGTATTAATGATGCACCTGGACCTGGCAACCCTTTGGACTGCACATTGTACTGGGGAAACGTGGACATTGCAAGGAATAAGAACAGTCAATTGACTGTATAATTTGGACAAGTTCCGCATGCCGCATAAAGAGTTTAACGAGCCGTATTTTAGCCAAGTCTACACTTCAGAATCCATAGCAGTGGTTCTTAACCGGGGGACGTCAACAAATTTCCAGGGAAGTCGCGAGTCCTTAAGCGTCGTACAACAATGAAAATTTGATCAATAAATTTACCGAACAACACATTTGCTTTTAGAGATTATTCATAATCAGGGGGCTTGAAACGAAGAACAAGTACTTGAGGGAACCATGGTAAGGAAAAGGTTAAGAACCACTGCTCTATAGTTTGCGTTTTGCTACGTTGTGAACGGAACAGTCGGTCTCAAAGACGCACTATAGTTTGAACACAAATGCGGATCTTGCAACAAGCGGGGAAAATGAATGCACCATCGCCTAGCCTGAGCAACTGATTAATTCCTTAAATGAAAAGTTTTAATGCCTCTGTACCTGTACGAGATCTACAGTTCGATCATGTTCACTGCCAGCGAAAACGGCTGGACCTTTGCAATCAGCAACATAGTTCCACGTTTTGAAAAATTCATGAACAAGAATCAGGAACAAGAGTGATTGAACTGAAACACATTAGCAAAGTTTGGAAGTCAGCCTTTTGATTGTATTGTTTTGTACAAATTTCAAGCAAGTGATCTTTTTTGTATAGAATATTCAAATGTTAATTTATGTCATCCATTCTTTTCCATATGTTTTATTTTCTTTACATATTAAAATTTTTTAATTATTTTTCTAAACGTTTGAAAGCTAGTCTCGATTAAATATTGTAGGGGCTCCGAGGTCAGAACAAAATATTTTAGGGGTGCTGGAGTAAAAAAGGTTGGGAACCCGTGGAATAGGGGGAGATTTCTCACATATATTTTTCGCCGGCGACTTCCAAACACTTTCAGCTTATTACAGGGGTTTTCTTATAATAATGCGCTAAGGTATGTGTGTTATTCAAGCATACTGAGGTCACTAAACAAACTTAAAAGACGATTCCGTTGAAAACCTAACAAAAACTTTAAAATCCAAACCACACTGCTTCATATAAATGAGGTGTTCAGGTTCTGTTTCATTGTACTCGCTTTTTGTGCTTCTTTAGGAATGAAGCTTGGTTCCTGGGAAGAAAGAACTTTGTGGGAAGCAAGAAGTTTGCACACAAGTAGTGTATTTTCTGCAAAATCCTCCATCTCAATTAGGCTTTCATCTGTCACCGCTCTGGGTTTTTTTGAGAACTTCAAAAATTTTTTTAAAAATCTAGGCAAACTGAAACTTGAATGTGGACAGAATTAAACAAATGTGTTACCTAAAAACGCTCCTACAACAAACACGTTTTAAGCAAACTTGGATTCGGGTTTAATGCTGCAATTAATAAAAGATGAGCAAAATAGTTTAGCAAATTCATTTCATAACTATCATGTGAAAAGATAGTTCTCTACTATGTTTATGTTTAAAATCGCAATCGTTTGTCAATACTAGAAGTTAACAGTCCACGACAGCAACATAGCGTAAATTGACTTTCCAGCAGTCAGTGGATGAGCTCAAGGACAAAGTAGGAAGGAGTCCAACACAAGTGAAAGAAATGCTTGTCCTCATGCCTCCATGCGAAATTACAAAACTGTCGCTGGTTGAAAGATGACAAACGCCAGATGTCAAGCGGAGTGCATTGGAAAGAAAGCTGATAACAGTGTAAACCAAGGAACTGTTAAAACTGTCACCAGACGACAGAAAACGTCTCTCTTTGAGCTTGTTCGCCGAAGTCCGCAGCAGCATGTCTACTCCGAAGAAGGTAAGTGAACTTTCCTTTACCTGTCATAATACGATGAACATACAAAAGATTGTTTTAATCTTGGCAGCTGTATACTTAGCAACGCAGTTGCAGACAGATTGGAGTTCAAACCTATGTTGTATTTTAATCTTTTGTTTCACACTGGAAGTTAAGGGTTATGCTTACAGTATAGGCCATACCCACTGCAGTCTTTGTGGTGTTTAACGTTGCAGCTCTAAGCAGAGAAGTTGTGGTAAGCGAGAAGGGTTCGCAGCGGAAGTCCGGTGCATGAAGCCGAGCAAAACCAGCTGTTTTGTGATGTAACCCTTGTTATTGCACCGGTAACGACAAGTTGTAATTGTGATATGCCGACATGATTTACAATCGGCAAAACCAATATCTATGCCGACTACGAAACTGTGGCTTACATGGTGTGCAAAACTGGGGTAGTAAATGAATGAACAGTGTAAATTGAATGTCTTGGAGAATTACTTAAATGAACGTCAAAGAATTGTGGCCGCGAAAAGCTTATCTGTTACACTGCCATAGGAAATATCTTATTTTTGAAATGCTTAACCATTTGAACAGAGCTTTTTAAAACTATCTTTTTGTTTTAGCCGATCCCAAGAAAAACCATACTTTATCAGCCTAGACTGGAATTATTTCCGATTGTTACTTTATGGTATACTAAGCCTAAGTTATGGTGGTGCGTAGATAGGTAATACCTTCGTCATAAAAAAATTGGCTAAAGTGGGTTATCAAAGCTTGAACCCCATTTGCATATCGATAGACATCGTTAATTTTTCAAGAGTCGAAGTGGGCCATTCAAGAAATCAAAATTTATAAAACACGTACCACCAATTTCCTCCTTTCGTTTGCAATACTTTGACGAAATGAGCTTAAAATTAAAGCCAAGCAGCATCCCAAACTGCAGCTCAAATTAGTATTAAATTTGAAACGGAGCAAATGCGGCACTCAAGCAGATGACAAAGGTGCCAATATCAGTTCAGCGGCAGTGCACTCTGACCATACACGTTATTGTAGCTGTAACGTGTACGCTGGTAGGAGGAAGTCGTTCAAACTTGTAACGAATGCCGGGCCACTTTTACACAAGTTAGTTTTCAATACTGAAGATAAAAGATGCCAAGGGATTGTAAGGTATGAATTTTTGCGATAGGACTTGGGCAAGATTGCTGCAATACTTACACCCGTTCACCATTTGCACAAAGACGTTTTGACAACCAAGTGTTGTCCAGTCAAAGCAAACGATACCATTTTCATAAGACGTCTGAGGAAGTGGATATATGTTTCGCTTTCTGTCAACTGTTGCAACCACTAGTAGCGCTGAGGCGCAAAAGCCTTGGAGTCAAAGATAAGCCTTAGAATAAGATTTAGCTACAATGTGTTGTATAGGATTAATGGGATTACCTCCATCCATTTGGAGAAACTGTCTGAAAAATTTTAAATGTGACATTTTTCCATTTGTTTCTTTCCGTTTTTGGGCATTTGTCTTGAGAACAGAATATCTGACTGTTGATGAATCAAATACTCATCAAATGCACACTTCTTCCAAATTGATCACAAAACGTTTGCTCAGATATTGTGGCGTTGATGTGAATCTGTAGTAATTTAAGCGCTATGAAAGAAGCAGCCCATAAAGTTTATATTTCAACCAAGCAACAAGCAAGTACCATTCGCTGCATTAATATCAAAATCGTTTTCAAGCCNAAATAATTCTAGTAAAAACTTTCATTAACNTGCAAAATGTGTGAGCACCTTCACCAAAAATGTTCAAATAAAAATAAGCTTGTATTTTGTGTGTTTAAAGATACAAAACAGTTNTCATGCCCAGAGTACTTTTCCATACGAAAGTGTTGCTTCATATCATAAGAAAATCTAAATTTTAACTGAACTCTGCTATAGCCTTCCAAAGCCAACCACAGATTTTTTAACGTTTGTGGGGCGTAAACAGCGTGTCATCAACGCTACAAGGGTTCCATTTAAAGGTCCCAGACAACTGTAATTTCCTTTGTATCGGAGTAGAACCCTCTGACATCTTAAACCACATCGGAACCAAACGTCTTCNAATGTAGAATCCTGTGCAGCAGAATGCGATATTGTTGCGAGGCACAACGGCCTGTTGTTACAGTACAGTAACCGGCATGCAGCTTTTTCTTTGTAACAGTCTCCGGATTCCTCNCATGTTTATTTCCCTTTGTGAAAGATGAGGACGGGACAAGCGTTCAATCATTTTACTTCGTCACTCGAGATCATTGGTTTGTAAATACAGTATCTCACCAATTAGCATTAAGTCTTAAAACTTGCCAAAATATAGTAAGGGCATCCTCTATACTCTAAAGCAATTGCAACCAGGTCTGTGAAATAATAAAATTTTGCTAATTTCTCCGGTTGATTGTGTTGCCAGCTAATGCGAAAAAACATCTGCAGTTGGGATTCCTTTCAACACAACATTTTTCGAAATCAAATGTGGAATAACTTCCATTTTATGTGCCCATGACCACCGCCCGGTGCGCATTAACCTATTTGAAACAACTCGTTAGGCATTTTTGATGAAATTTTCCGTATTAACATGAAAATGCTACGCGCACAATCCTTACGAGCACTAAGACCCTCTGCTACATATAAATCTGTCATGATAATGGATGCATCCTTCGAAACTGTGGTGAGCAGTAATCAGCATGCCGTGACGTGCGCCCGCCGCAGTGATCCCTTTGGGAATACGAACGAGCGGCCTGCGTGCGAGACGCTCACAAATGCAGGCTGCTGTAAGAAGAAGCAGGAGCAACGAACAGTTGCGCTCCCTGATGCATGTCGCCGTGCTTTGAAAACAGCTGAATGCCTGACATCCTTAAATGGATCTCTCCGGCGAAGCTCACTTTAATCAGATCCCTTATGACGTAAGACTAAATATAACCGACTCGTACGCGCCCTGTCCACTTTTTCGCAAGGCCGGATAAGTCTTCTATCAGTCCCACTGATAAACACTCAAGAGCAGTGCCATTGACAAGCGAGAAACGGGGTGTCTGTTGAGCTTCTTACTATAGTGTAACAATATTAATTTATAGTCATCATGGTAAGTTGAGTGAATCAGTTTTGCGCAGTTGCAAGCCCTACGAAAATACTGTTTTGCGTGGTAAAAGCGTAGGTCCATTCGTAGAGGTTGTTCGAAGGTTTTTAAAAATAAAATGTAAGGATTAATAAAAGTGCAAAGCATAATTAGCGATCCATACGCTATTGTACAGGCGAGCCGTAAAACCAAGAAGAAGGAAGGTACCAAGCAAAGGTCACAGAGAGCCACTTCCAATGTTTTCTCGATGTTT
>JGI24021J15306_10010290_pt1 | contig 11603 bp, 8 predicted proteins | sample Ectturendosymbi1_FD_15306 | JGI IMG/M metagenome (IMG submission 15306)
ATATGTAGATCAATATGAAATTTGTAGACTTTTAGTCGTCTTTTGAGCAGTTGGACTTGTGTTTCTTCTGTGCAGTTCGACTGTGTTTCGAGGGGGAGGATAACTCGAAGACCTTGCGGTCATTCTCCTCCCCCTGATATCTGATTTTTTCAGATGTTAAATAAAATTATCTGTCTGTCTGTCTGTCATGGTGGTACTGTATCAGCCGTTATAATCGAACACCAAAAACTTGTCTGGAAGATTCTATTGTATAGTGTAGGTGATTGTAATCCGCTATGATCTAACCCCATGGTTCTCAAACTGTGCGTCGCGACGCCCTGGTGCGTCGTTGTAATTTTCCAAGGGCGTCGCACAAAAGTAAATTCAGCGCAGTTTTATTCAATGAGCTAATAACAGTGAAATTCAGTGCAGTTATATGACGTTACCAAAGAGCAGTTATTGTTCAAGTACTATCATGCTTACAGTAGATAACCTATTTATTATCATACGATTACGTAACTACAGTTATTCTTTGCTAATAAACGCATTGCATGATTTTAATTTACCGTGCGTCAGACAAATAAGGGTTATAACAGTGGTTCCAAGCCGGGGTCCCGCAAGAAAAGACATTTTTCAATATATCATTAAAAATACAATTTCAAAATCTCATTAAATCTTAAAGCAAATTGCTGTGGGTTCGCCACTGGGTGCCGCAATTTTTTTCCGTAGGGTGCCGCAAACCTAAAAAGGTTGAGAAACACTGGTGTGGGCAAAAGTAGTCAGTTATAAAGTATAACTTGCTGATTCCTCAGCCCAGAACGATTTTATATTTAAATTGACTTACTTGTGTGATATCTTTTCTAAATTGAAAAAACTGAATATATCTATATGCAAGAGCTGGATAAAAATATGCTTGATGCATCAGACAAAATTGCGGCCATTAATGAAATGCTATCGTTACAGAATGAAGATATAGAAAACGTGTCTGAAAGTTCTCAGTGCTTTACTTTCTTGTATAATTTTNTTGAAAATCAATGTGCCTTCAAATTTACGAAGTATATTTTTCAACATCCATCTAAGCTCAAATCGAAATTCACTCTGNGCTTTAGGAGAATTCATCAAACTATGAATAGATTCGAGATCTCTTCTTCCAACCTACCCCATCATGCTTTTACTGAACAAGAAAAAGAAGACTGCAGTGACCTTACTTGCAATGATTCCCTGAAAAGAGAGAATAATTCAGAAACCCGACACATCTTTGGGCTTAATTGAATGACGAATACCTAGCTTATGTGACAAAAGCGCTACGACCGGTTATCCCTTTCGTTACGACGTATTTATGCGAAGCAGGATATTCTGCTATGGCACAAGTATAGCCAAATATTATATTTTAAATTACATGTGGACGGCCGCAAATTTCATTATCGAAGGCCGCAGGTTGTGCACCGTTGGTATAAAACATTGGATTTGAAATCCAATCCCATGGACAGTTCCCATTTGGAAAATAATTTCAAACGAATAAAAATTGTTCAACACAATGGAGAAGTTATCATGAGAATGTCTCATTTACTGCTACGTAACTAACGTCACAGAGCAACGATAATGCCAGCCAGAATGAAAGCAAATGGAAATTTCAATGACGCAAGCGTTTTATTCAGTCAGAATAAATCGCATGATGAGCCGGAGTGACGCTGTTGACCTGGGTCGACCCTGTAACAGCTTATTTGTATTTCAGGTGGTTCACTGATACGTTTCCACAGTGGTGTAATTTTGTCTAAAATACGGTAGTGTAATTTAGACCTTCATATGGTTTATCGGTAATGACGTCATATTTCAATGCTTGTAGCTTCACAGTTGCCGATTCAAGCCGTAAAATTTTTCTATAGTTTTTTTGACGTGCACTTGTTTCACCCCACTTTGAAAAAGGTTCCGCCATCCATGCTTAGAATGTAGACTGCAAAACTTTGAAAAAAAATGCTTCGGTGAAAGAAGTCACAGTAAAAATGTAAAAACAGTATTCCATTTTGTTTACTATAAATAACGTTGGTATCTTCACTTGGAAGGGACATCTGGCCGATTTCTCACACAAACACTCCCCGCTAACGCCTATAACATCTGGCCTAGATCAACGGATACATTCAACTTCATTACCGTATTTTGCGGATCATAAGGCGCATCGGGTTATAAGGCGCAGTACCAAAAATTCAATGTTGGCTGTTCTTTTTTCGTACATAAGGCGCACAGCAGAGGGGATCCAGAAAGGGGGCGATTGGGGCGATCACCCCCCCATAAAACCTAAGAAAATAACTTTATTCACTATAAGTTTGTGCAATTTGGAAAACAACATTCGTGATATAAGGCCATTTCATCGTTCACTGTTTTGGCACTGCAGTTTTGTGAAGTATACTTCATCTCTCTCACAGTAGCGAAGCTGTTATGAGACTCGACTACCAATTATTACTGAAATCGCCTCCCCGCAAAAAAACTTACTGGCTGGATCCGCCCGTGGCGCACCGGATCATAAGGCGCATTAAATGAAGCAAAACTTAAACAAGTCAAACTGTATCCAACTCGTTCACAACAACTCCCTGGTGCCGGATTCGCCACTGGGAGTGTANTCTGTCATTACATACGAGGGAGTTTAATATGTCACGCATGTCCATGGGTGGACTGAGCCATCGGTCAATCGGACTATGCCCGAGGGCCCGGCACTGCAAGGGGCCCGCCTGGCTGCCAATAAAAATTATCAAGAATGTCCTTGTCATACATTCTAATACCTGCAGTCTGACTCGGGTATAACCCAGCTGCACATCGTAATGTGTGTGTCTCATATTACCTTATATGTTACTGCTTCTACAGGCTTATACATGTATTAGTAATGGAATACGTATACATGTACATTTGTAAGCATTATAACTAATATCAGACTGTCTCTCTAACTGTTGCCATAACAACCAACCAAGAAAGAGCTAGACTGCTGTAGTAGTGTAACCTTGTTATTATATTATAGTATACATAAAGCTGATTTGCTACAGCTTACCAGGTAGCTAAACCCTATTTAATGATGTCTGGCTTATGAAAGCAGCTCGCCCAAGTCACCTCCGTTCTTGCTGCTATGTACATGTTCTAGATCTGGTGATCAATGATGCAAGCAATGGTGGATCCAGACCAGGCGTTTGGGGGGGGCAGTCTAATAGGGGGCGCCAAACGTCTTCACTTATTAAATACCCCTGGCTCTCTGTGACAATCGTTGGGTATCACATAAACATGGTTATCTTTTGAAGGCTGAAAAGGTGGCAATTTTTGTTGGTCGAACTATGTAATCTTTCATGGAATCACAACACTTTAAAATCACTTTATATCATAAATCACAATAAGTTTGAAACGGGTCTAAGAAGATGGGCCCTGTTTTTTACAGGCTACACATAACTGAAAACATTGTTGGTGTTGGTATCCCAAAAATGTTTTAGCAAAAAATAAATGTTTGAAAGATATTCCTTAAGACAGTGGTCCCCAACCTTTTTGCAACCGCGGGCCGGTCAATGCATGACAATTTTAGCGTGACCGGGGAGTATTCTATGACGGTTGTTCTTTTTTAACAGCCGAAATGAAGTTACCAGTATGAACCATCAGATAAGGCTGCTACAATAGTCTGCAGCTTTGCTCCATCTCCAACACTCTCACTTTATGCTCCAACACTCTCACGCTATGCACCCAGCAGTGCTTGCATGGGAAAATCGACAAATCACGTGCCCAGATACCTGTCCTTTCGAAAGGGGAGCAATGGAGACGGATGTGCCTTTTTATAATAGTATCATAGGTAATTTTATTGTCTATCAAGATCGAATTTAAACAGATTTATTGAAGTTGTGCGTCCACCCACAAAATTCGAAATGGTCTTCTGTAATTTCTGTTATTATTTTTGAGGTCAACATTTTTGCTGAACAGGAACAAGCATAACTAAGCAATGATTGTTTTTTAAGTTTCCACTTCGCTCGACTCTTTCATTGCCCCCCTGCCCTACCGTTGCTCCAGCGTCCCTGGCTTCATATATTTGAATATTAGACTGCTGATGTCAAGAAAAAAATATCAATCCTATTAATCCAGGTTATAAAAAAGATGTGACACTGTTCAAAAAAAGTAGGGGCAGACGGGATGAGACCCTAAATTCACAGACAATACCTACAAACTCAAGCTCTAGTTTCCACGATAAAGTCATTTTCCAATTTATTGTATACTACTATGAACCCTCTCCAAGCAAGCTTAAAGCCAACCTCAATGTTGTTGATCTGGCGATGGACCTGCTTCTATCCAGGCCAACAAGCACAGGTGAGAATCAGCCTATAACCAATTTAAACCGCCAATTTCAGCCAACACCACAGTTACCACCAAAAAGACTAAAATTTACACCAAAAGATTGTTTTTCTGCTCAAATTTTTCTGATATACACCGAGTGATTTAACCAATAAGCTACGCATTTTGCTGTCGGTTAAAAGATTTCGCTAATCATGCCAAATATTTTTCGTGGCCGGCTTGAGCTGTCTACGGGTTTGCAAGTGCAACAAAGGGATCATAACCATAGGCCAGGGAACCTATTTACTATCAGAGTCCACATATATTGCGAAATGTTGCTGGCAGGTTGCAAAAATAATTAATTTTATCTTAAACTTTTTCCCTTGTCTTCCTAAGGAAAATATGGAGAGAAAACTAGAATGAGTGAGAGATACATCTTTTGACTTACTAAGTATCTGTTTATCACAGAGTGTCGTTTTGATGCGATTTGAGTTCTATCTTGGGTGACAAAAATTCAGATACGGACCATATTAAATGTTTACGCGGTTTGTGCCCCCACCCCTGCCACATGGCGATCAGCCACTGTTGCTAGGTGCGTAACCAGGGAGGAGAACGGCGCCTTTTTCCCTCTCAAATCTGACCGCAAATATTGAACCAATGAGCTGAAATTGTCATGACCGCGTAAAGCCAATTATTCATTCCACCAAGCTGATAGCTGGTGTTTTGCCAATATTTTTTGCGTTAGAGCTGACTGCTGAGTAGTATGGTTTCTTGAGGAGCGTCGTGCTAACACGTAGTAATTCAGTGCTACGCTGCGCTTTCTGTGTTGGTCTGAGGTGTTGCACAATTGCATTGTTAGGTCACAATGTTCGGTCATGAAACACGCTCAATACATGTTTGTCAGATAGCGGTAAGTTGCTTGCTAACATACATATTTTGCTCTAGCTTTTTACATGCTGCATTATGGTAAAAGCAGTGGCATTATTTCCGACAAGAAACTCATCCACTTACCTATATGTTACAAAACTACCATACCATGCAAGGGTGTAACGAGCGGGGGCAAGAGGGGAGCAATTCCCCGGGCGCCGAATCACTACGGGGACACCGAATGACTGCGGGTCGCCGAAAATTCCCAACAGTGTCACAAATACTTCCTTCAAAACAGTAAGTTGTTTCCATAAGACCTTAGATTCAAACATGGGGGTGCCTTGCCCCGGGCTCCATCTAACCTTGTCACGCCCCTGGCATCATGTAGATCTACTCCGGAATCTCGGACTGCACTGCAGGGGCGTAACGAGGGGGGAAAGGGGGCACAATTACCCGGGTGCCGAATCACTATGGGGGCGCCGAATCACTGCGGAGGGCGCCGAAAATCCCAACAGTATCACAAGTGCTTTCTTCAATACACTACACTTGCTTCCGAAAGATCTCAGGTTCGAACATGGGGGCGCCAAACTTGCTTCTTGCCCCGGGCGCCATCTAACCTCGTTACGGATNTGCTGCACTGGCAGCATACCTGAAACTGGTTTTTGGCTTTGCAAGCTTCCTAAATCGTGCGTCAGTTATAGGTTTTCCATTGCATTNTTATTTTCATTACTGCTTTTCCTTTCAAAGCTGCCATCAAGCATTACAAATGAACTTGTAAAAAAATATATTTACATAGCTCAGCGACAAGTCCAGAAGTGTGTTAACGAAAGGGACCGCGTTTGNAATTGCTGAGCAGTTCTCACGCGGGAAAGAGACGCATTGTTACGAAATAATAGCATTGTTNATTNCAATCGATAAGTGACTGGGTCGAAGTCCGGCACGTAAATCTTGAGGTTCAACAAAGTGTAAGGCATTGTTNGTTCAGAATAATTTTAAGCTCTTTTTCTACTTCGTTAAGCACCAGAAAAGGGGCGCATTTATATCTGAGGGGCGCTATTTTAACGGGACCCCACAGACGTTTGGGGGAGCAGTTGCCCCAAACTGCCCACCCCCTGTATCCGCCATTGGATGCAAGCAGTGTACGTGTCACAGCAGATAGTGTTTTGGTCTGCTTACTGAACTATCTACATTTTAAATGATTCTTACAAAAGGATGAAGGTCTGGGAAGAGCATATGCAGACAAAACCAGGTAATAAGTAACGCCTAAAACTAGAGAGCATTGGTCCAACTAGGTGGTCAAGGAGGTAGAGCACTTCGAAAATTGGTTGGCAGCTACACAGATCAGTTATCAGAATTCTATTCAGACCTTCTGATCATCCTTCAGCAAGTAATTGAAGCACCTGATTTCAAGGCATCAGATCGCTATGAAGCACAGAAATTGAGTGAAAACTTGCGCAAATTTGAAACCATTTTAATGGTATTTACACTCATCGGAATTTTTGATATTACCACACCAGTGTCAGATTATCTGCAGACATCAGACCTGGATGTCATGCAAGCTTGGCGCATGATTAACAAAGCCACTGAAAATGTAAAAAAAATCTCAAAAGATTTTAGTGGCATTTTTGAAACAGCACTTAATTTCGTTGTTCATGCAAATTTGAAATTGGAAGAGGTGAGCATTTCTGTCCCTAAGAGCTTCTCAACCATCAGATCCAGTCGCTCAGGACTAGAAGGTATCACAGACCAGAAGATAAATGTTGAGGTTTCATAATGCAGTAACTGATCCTGTTCTCTCCATGCAAGCTGGATTCTCGTCTCATGAAAAACCCTATAAGCAGATTTCCTGCTTTGACCCAAACAGGTTTTCTGAAATCTTGGCATCTCCACTAAACATGGAGCTAAGTTTGATTACTAATGCAGTAACAGAAATTTACTGAGTGGCACTACAGGATGAACTTATTTCATTTGCATCGAGCTACAAAGACCTGAAGAAGGGACTGCTAGAGAATATGAATGACAACAAAAATGATTCAGACAGCTTGGAGTCAGAGGAGGAATATGCAGAAGTTGCTGAATCATCTGCCAAGACAACATGTAAGAATTGTTTGTCATGTGCTTTCAAGTTGTTACCAGAGTACAGGCTGTGTGCAGCTGCATACGAAAATTTATATGCAGCATATAAATTCATTGTAACACTAAGCGTCACACAGTGCACATGTGAAAGTTGTTTTTCTAAAATGTTGCATGTTTTTCTAAACTGCCACTGTTAAAGCATTTTTAGTTTTTTCTTAAATTTTTAGCTTTTTCTAAAAAAATTAAATTTTAGTTATTTTTCAACATTTTCAGTTTTTGCTACAATGTTGCATGTTTTTCTAAACTGAGACTGTTGGAAACAAGGCTGAAGACTTCACTCACCCAGAATAACTTGGAGTCACTTATGCTAATTGCTATTGAAAAAGACATTGCAATGAAAATCAAATCAAACAAAAACAGAATTATTGATAAAATTGCAGAATCCTCTGCTGAAATGAGAACAATGTTGTTACTGTAATCTGTGAACGACTGAAATGAGTACATTGTTTATGCGTTAATTCGTTGCAATTAAATGGAAATTTAGTTTGACATACCATTATGCTTTGTTGTTACTATCAGCATGTGTCCATGAACATCTTCATTAGCTTGAAGTTTTCAAAACTTTTTGAACATATAAACACATGTATATCTTAAACTAGCCTCTACATCCGGCATTTAACTGTAAAGAGCGGGGGACGGGTGCCCATTGTATTTTCTGCCCGAAGGCCTATAACACTCTCAGTCCGCCCCTGCGACATGTCTAATCCGCTAGACACGAATAGAATGAAATAAAAGTTGTGCGCGTGCGGGCCAAAGTAGTCAGGAGCCTTGTGGAGTACAATACGATCTGTGGTATGTGCTAACTACTCTAAGACGGCACTCATTGCAATTGTTGTTGGTTTATTTGGTAACACGATCGTCTGTTTACAAAAAAATCGTAAGTAGCAATTAAGTACTGTAAATAGCACCGTTGCCACTAGAAATTGGTCCTAGGTGAGAAAGCACAACCAGATTCATACATTAGGCCCACCGCATTATAAGGCGCACTTTCGATTTTTGAGAAAATTAAAGGATTTTAAGTGCGCCTTATGGTCTGAAAAATACGGTGAACAAAATTTTGCAAACAATCGGCTCTGACAAAATTTTGCAAACAATCGGCTCTGACTTGAAATCAGAAATCTTGTAAGCACCTGTCAAGCAGCGCTTACATTGAGTGCGTGAGGAGAGGCGCACTGCACGGTCAAAGGCATAACATCCCTGATAGTGGAAACACTATCGGAAGCTTCCTTTGGCCTAACTGGTTGAGGCGAAATAAAACAAAAATCTGATGACTCTTATTCGACATGACTTTAAAATGTGTGAGTCGTGCATTCTACCCATCGCTGGCATTCCTGGAGTGATTCATATCATCCAAAGTTTTTCCTATTATCATGCAATAGTGCAAGAAAGCACTTTTTCGCAAGTCAGCGTCATATTTTAGCCGTTTTCAATTAGATTTTGATACAGTTTTTATTACCAAGTTGCGGATGTGCAATACAGTTAGACGTTATTTATCTCTAAGCAGGGTTGCAGAGTAGCACACAACTTGTCCAAAGTAACTCATATTATCATGCAATAGTGCAAGAAGTCGGAACGAAACATGTTGGGGCTTGCTGGAATCTTCAGGACTCATTTCTATATAAAATTGGATGATTGTTTGCATGAAGTTTTTTTTCATGTTTGATCGATCCAGGTTTAGCTTCTAAGCATAAACCAGTTCATGTGGGCTGCATGCATAAAAGTGAGAAAAGCAAAACGCAAAAACTCATATCACCACAGGGACTTACCAAATGCGGTTGCGCAGTTCATCACCACTATGGAAAAAACAATCTGCATCCAGGTATAACAGTACATTTTCTTAAATCTTATTTCACATTTCATGTACACAATACCCAGTCTTTGAAAACAAATATACACTGTTTGGGCTTTCGTTGTGATATTTTTTTATTATTTACATGTTTGTCTCAGACGCAAGGTTCATATCGCATAAGTTAAAAGGACACAAGGGTACATGGTATAGATATGCTTAATACACAACGCATCACATGGTAGGTGTTAGATGTTAGTTCGTACCATGGCTGTGGAGCCGGAACACAAATTTCAGACTCCGGTTACAACGTCTAAAATTTCTTACTCCGCGGTGTCAAGCAAAATTTATGACCTCAGCGAAATTTGTGTTCTACAAGGCACCAACAACTACTGAAGGTCATCGTCATATAGAGAAGCTTTGCATGTTGGGAGAAAAATGAAGATTGTAAAAAGCATTAGACAATCGAAGTGAGTGGATAGAAAAGTTGGATAAAGATCAGCATTGTTTAACAAAAGTACACAAATTGTGTCTCATCAAGGGATCAAATGTCGTGATGAAATAGATATACTTGATTTGGGCGAACATCTACGTTCATAGGGAGGTAATAGAAAAGTCGACAGTCAATTTGGCACAGAACTCGGAAATGTTTAGTTGTTGACCGTGTGTACTAGCACCACAATCACCAGGCATACATTGGCATACCAATGGGCATGAAACAGTGTTCTTAACTCCAGTGGAACACAGAGCAAAGGTGCTTCTGAGCTTTTTTCATGCACCGAAAAATTATTTCACTGGTTTCTGAATGTCATTATCATCATTCAGCGAGATACAGGGATGTAGTGCTAACAAAAAAGGTGTGAGAACGCAACCAAAAATACTAGCCATTTTGAAACAGCTTCGAACTCATTTTAAAGCAAAACATGAAAAAGGTGCGGGAACGCCGTTGCCACGCGTTCCAACCCCACTACACCCCTGGTGAGACATGATGTAATACACCAAGATATTTGACTTGTTCAACATGCTCAACATTTACGTCATTCATGTAAAACGACCGGGGTGGCAGCTTTTTTATTTTTTAGGGGAAAATCTACACCGATTGTCTTGTTACAGCTTAAAACTATTTCATGCGGTAGCATAATCACAACAAAGATTCAGAAGGCGTTGAAGACCACTAAGGCTGTGACCAAACACACATAAATCATCGGTGAACAGTAGGTGGTTCTCAAACATATTTCCCACAGTTTATCCCATTCTGACTGTGCCCAGCTGGACTGAAAGCTTATCAAGGTAAACAACGAATAAATACCTACTCAGAGCGCCCGCTTTTCTTACCCTGTTGGTTAGTGTGAAGCGGTCTGAAAGGCAAGTGCCGCACTTCACTTGAATTGTCTGATTCCTACATCAATTCACCGACAGTCTTGCTGTGCACATAGGTACACTGCGCTTACTTAGATTTGTACAAATTAGGTTGTGGTTAGTTCTGCCAAACGTCTTGAATGCGTCTAAAACACCGAAAACACTGGGTTATCTTTCTTCACGCAAGGTGGTGCAGTGTGTTTGAGTAAAAATACACAGCACACAAGTCAGTTCCATGCTGTGCCATAGGGAGCACTGAACATCTGAAGCAGTTTAAAGTACCTGTTAGCTAAGTCGGTAACGTGCTCGTTCTAAAGACAAATGCATACGAATCAGCGAACCTTTTCAGAAATCACAACGAATAAATCAAACATTGATAAGCCATTGTCTACGCTCACAAAAAACAGCAAGTCAAAACTTAACAATCTTAACAATTCTGCAATAATTTTTTATACTTGGTTTTACGCCATGAAAATCTGCTTTAGTTTCTTAACTGTGAGTAAAATAACAGCACTCTTAACCGGTACTGGCAAGCTGTCTGTGTATTTCAAACAGCCTCATAAATTATTTTCAACATGTTGCCTTGGTTCTCAAAGTTTTTCCTTTCGACGCCTTGTAAAAGTCTGCTGGACCTGCGACGCACCAGCCATAAGAATTAAAAGCACATATAATAATCAAAATTATGTTTATTGAAGAAATATGCATCATTAATGCGATGTGTGGGCTTGCTTATTTGTACAAACTTCGTCGAATCTTGAAAGAATTTGTGAAACTACCACCCCCATTTACCTCTAAAGGTATATTCGTGGTTGACACAGTGAGAGGGATAACCACCCGTAGCTCTTTTTTCACCAAAGCTGGGTGCTCGTCATACAAAAATTCCCCAAATTTGTTTGATTTCTTGAATTAAACTTTCTTTTCAGAGAATCATCATGGGTAAGGTCAATATAATTTTTTTCTTGTTCTGTAAAGGACGATTGGGTAGGTTCAGCGGCGCAGCCAGGATTTTTCTAAGGGGGTGGCTGAAATTATGGAAGCAAAAGGTATGCAAAGGAAAAATTGCTTGTGATAAGAATAGCCAAGAAAGCACATATATTGTGGATAAACAGTTGACTGTACTCACCACGAAACCTGGGGTCCCTCCAACTAAACTGCCATCTTGTTTCTCTGATATTCTTTCATG
>JGI24021J15306_10010291_pt1 | contig 11602 bp, 3 predicted proteins | sample Ectturendosymbi1_FD_15306 | JGI IMG/M metagenome (IMG submission 15306)
CAATATTACAAAAAATCACCTTTATCAAAAAAGTTGTTTTTCATAAATTTTGCAATCTTATAGCTTTAAATAATTTCAATGCAGCGGCATGACGTCACTCGGAAAATTTTGGGGGGCCAGGCAAAATTTGGGGGGGCAGTGCCCCCCCTGGCACCCCCCTAGCTTCGCCCCTGGTACCATCTCCCACTGTTACTAAGGAAAATAAAAAAGTGTTAGGCTGAAAATGGCGATACTGACGCTCTTAAACAGAGGTTCCCAACCTGGGGTGCATGTAACCCCAGGGGTGCATTTGCCTATCTGAAGAAGTGCATTTCAAGTTAGAACTATAGGAGAAAAAACAGTTACATTATATTTATTTCGAAATATTTATACATATATCAAAATTATACGCTTAGTGTTAATATATCTATGAATAACCATGAAAAAATATTTGTCATACGAGATCTTAGGGGCAAATGTTAAATCTTAGGGGTAAATGTTAAATCTTAGGGGTACATGTTAATTTTTCATCCGTTTAAATGTTGAAGAAGCACATGCTCATGTGTTGGGTCGCTTAAAGGGTACATGGGAAACAAAAGTTTGGGAACCCCTGCTCTGAAAGTACGGTCAATACAATTTTGTAGATCCTTATTTCAAGTGCCCCACGATGACTGCGCTTGTTCTTACTTTCGGTGCAAAAGCCTTCCACGATTCGGAATTGTGTAAGGCATGCTTGGCTGGCGGGAACACTATTGTAATTTCGACAGGGGAGACAAACAAAAACATCACAGTTAAATTTTTGAAAACACACATGGCCTACGTCAACTTCACATCTATTTTTTCTTCGCTGTGTTCAACAGTAGCACCCAAAATAGTCTATACAATTTCCTAAAAACCAAACACACTACATATATATGTAGCGGCCGTAAGGACAAGGGCTGTAAAAATCTCGTACATATGCTTTTACAAAAAGCATCCAAAACCCTTGTGTTGGCAATTCCGGTGACTAAAACAGTGGAATTTTGCGCTTTTGTTGACTTGGAAAATAAACGTAATGTTGCAAACTAGAGTCATTCAACAAGCTATTGCTTATTGACTATCTACAGTTGCGCATAGCAATTCTAAAGCTTCGTGGTAGGTCGGGGGACCAAACATGAAATGGGGGCCACAGAGTTTAAATGAGGGGTTGGGCACCACTGGGCCCCCCGCTGGCGACGACCATGCAGCCAATTCATCCAAAAGTGGGAATTTTAACGTGAGAGCGGCACAAGATTTAGCAAAGAGTGACCGATAGAGCTTACATGGCTTCTGGTTTGCAAAGCAGTGTTCTGCCGGTGCTGCGTATCCCTTCGACCTGTGCAAAAAGAAAATTGCAACCCGAAAAGCAGCTATTATACAGCCTAATAATGCGCTGGAACACAAGAGACATAAAAGTGCAGTTGCAGGTTTTGGAAGGTTAAATTTTCTAGCGGTTCAAAATCTGTCACTGCTAAAGTTAAACGAAGTATAAATTGAGCTTGCAGCATCTCCCTGATGGTCCTGCTCAAGAGCAAGCTATAAGAAATAGCAAAAAGGGTTGAAAAAGCAGCAGTGAATTGTACGTTTTGTCACAGATATGAATTTGGCATATATTTTGTATATTTTTAGACAAGATTTGGTATATTTGTTGTGAGAAGAGTTGGCAACACTAGTTGAAAAGTTTCCTGGCTGAGGCGCGGATGCTTTAAAACGACGGACACGCAAATCTGTCTTCTGCAACGTCACCAAACGTAGTCCGATTGACACGGTCCTTTTATACTCTGATGCAGGTTCTTGCAGGCGATCGCAAAAGACATTGCTTCACACTATTGTCGCGACTGGACCATCAAAGTTCACTTCCAACATGCTCTCACGAAATACGTAGGCCGGACACCAACCGTCCCGATCATCTGCTCGCACTAACTGTCATGTTTTGCTGAGTTCCTGCGCGGGTCGAAGTATTCATGTATTGCCTTTAATAGCGGGTTTGCACCATCGCGAAGTCTTGCGAAGTTGGGGAAAAATATTAGTTTATTCTATTGTCGGCTAGGAAGGCTTCCTCCGGCTTCGTTTCGTATACTTCCTTCAGTTTCGCTCCTGGAGCGAAAAAAATCGTGGAATTCCTTCAACTTTGCTTGTTTTTTGCTCTAGGTCTCAGCTTTCTGGGTCCAGGATGTTATTTTGTGTCGTAGCCAGCTTGTTTGAAGTGGTTATCAATCAGCGTGTTTCTGCAGTAGGCTGCTTATTCCGTGTTGTTTCCTAATAGCTTTGTATTGCTCTGTTTGAATTAGCTGTGTGATCGCACTTGCACTGCATCACAGTATCCACATTTCTATCATATTCACTGCAGTCTAATAATTTTTATTTAGGCTAGGCTGCACACAAACTCAGTGATGTAAAGGCAAACCAGATATGAACTTCCAAATGAAAGTGAGAAAAAATTGTTTTGCAATTATGTTTCTGTTTTGCAGGTTGTCAGCTCAGCTAGAAGTTTTTGTGCACATTTAGATTTACTTTCAGACCACTAGGCCCACAATAGGCTAGCCTAACTTTGCATTGTGATTGTCTTTTTTTGTTCTAAACTAGCCTACGTGAGAGCTCAGGAAAAAGTTTGTAACTAGCACCAGATCACAGAGAAAAGCTTTCAAATATTTGCTTTGAACATGTAGGCGTAGGCCTGATGAAAATATAGATTCGTTGAAGAGGGAAAATTTTCATCTGCTTGTTTCAAGAGATGTGAATGCAGGTTGGCTTTTGTGTATTCCACATTAACAACAACTTGAATAGTTTTTTTCATCCCTGCAGTAAGTCCAGTGGGCAGAGGCTTACCATAGAACCAAAGATATAACACCCAGGTCGCTTTTCCGGAAGTGTGCTAGGTGGTTTTCTTCACTAGACCCAGATATAACATATTCGATACATGTACATGTAGACTAAATCTTGCCTGGTTTTGCTTGGTGAAGTGCAGATTTGCTGGTTATTTCAAGTGGTCACATTTAAAGCCTTTAACAAATAATAATACAGTATGTGCATACTCCCCACAAACTTGATATTGTGAATGTTTACAGATTAAGTAACTTAAATCTGCAAACACTGCTTATATTTCTACATATGTGTTGAATAGCGTTGCACCTCTTTCCTCAAAATATTGGGTACTTTTGCCTATCTGAAGAAGCACATTTAAGGTTAGCAATGGAAAGGAGAAATATATTTGTATGTTATTTATTTATAAATATTCTAAAATATAAAAGTTCTATTAAAAATTCAGTGAATTTTTGTTTTTTGTCATTAGAGTTCAGGGGCACATGTTCATCTGTCAAAATGGTGAAGGGGTGAATGGTCAGAGAAAGGTTGGCAACGCCTGCTTTAAGCGGTTAAGCTCTGGCGTAGTAGTCTGAGTGACACCAAATGTGTAAATGCAATAAGGCAGGGGCTTGGATTATAATATAATTTGCAAGTCAAAAGAACGTGTCGTACTGCTGTGTGTAAAATCTAAGTATTTTTGTTAAAATGTTTGGAATTTTCCGCTCAACATTAAGAAATTTATAGTAAACATATCAGTGGCGTAGCCAGCCCAAAAATTTGGGGGGGAATGTTTGATTTTAGGCGAATAACACTATTTTGTTTAGGAAAACGTCTGTCAAAGCACAAAATAACTATATTTTCTAAAAATTTTGGGGGGAATGGCCCCTTTGCCCCCCTGGCTATGTCTATGAGACATGTGTCGGAATACTGAGCAGCTTGTTATTGGATGTTGATGCATGCGCGGGCTGTTAGTGTTGGCTCTTTGCGCACTGTTGAATGTTGCTGTAAGGTTACACGTAGCAGTTTAGAATGAATTTTGTGTTACGCTTACGTAAAACCTGTCAGCCAAGCTACAGCGGTAAGTACTTCGGCTTGAAATGCTCAAAATTAGAATTTGATTAGTTTTGAAACAACAGCAGTTCACTTGCGACGAATTAGGTGAGCCATCAATTAGCAAGCTTTGAGGTAACTAATTATGAAAAACCGGCATTACATCAGATTCCCCTAACGCTTCTATTACTATGGTAACTTTATTTTAGTGCTGCAACGCAAACGGCGCTTACAAATGGCAAGATGCTGTCACGCATGATTAGGCTTCCTGTATTGCCGTTTTCCGTTCTGGTTTGCAGGGTTTTCAACAAACGGAGTGATCGAACGTTGCACGTATGCACGTCCAGATTAGAGGAATGGTTTCCAGACATGTGTTTCTTCGCACTGAAGAGGTAAACAGTGAGTCAATTAAATTTTCACATCTGCATGTAACCACACGGAGTGAGCATTTTTTTCAGTGCTTTCTTCGGCGTTTCTTTTGATAACTCAGCCCGTTAACAACGAATCTGGTGCAACAAAAGTTAGTAGCGTGATGGTTGGAAGTGATATGCCTCAACAAGCAGATTGGGAATGACGTGTTTCGAAAACTTCTGTAAATAAAACTTGAATCAACAGCGTTTTTTTTCTGAATGGAAAAATAAAATTAAAATAGAGACAGTTATAATTACTCTGTCAAAATTTGATACAACGCGTTCAGAAAAAAGTAGCTTTACCAGACAACACGTTGAGCAATTGCAGCATTAGATTTAGTGAAGACTTAGTTAGTTCTGTGCAAATAATTGTCAACCTGGTGCATAATACACCCTCGGGTGAATCAGAGTTTTACAGGGTGAACCAGGTGGTTGGTCTTCACAATGATTTATAGTGTTTGACATATAACATACTTTGTAATAAAGATTGATTTCTGTGTAAGTAAGCAATTGTAGCTATCATGCTTTTTATCGAGGATTGCTTTGTAGTTTGTACAGTAGTAATACCAAACTGTTTGCTGCTGGGTTGCGCGAGGACAGAAGCGATAGTTGAGAAGTAGTCTATCCAGAACTTCACTAAACTTCACCAGTTTTTCGGCATCACTTCTCAACATTTCTATATAGCGACATCTCACTCTAAAGGGCGATTTCCATTGAAGGAAATGTGTTTTTGTGTTCAATTCCAGTGTGCATGATCAAACGTTCTGAGTTGCAGATAATACAACGTAGACACGAAGCTGAGCTTAAAATTGAAACAAAAACTTGTAAAAGATGTTGATATTCTCAAAGTTAGTGCATGCCTGGGGTGTACAGATTTTTTGAAAATCCATGCACCAATACAAGTAAAGTTCACAAACACTGTTCCAGCCAAAGTCTAGGTTTTTCATCGTTAAGATTTAGATTACAACATCCAGATCATTGAAACATTTGTTTACTCATGTTGAGTTCGCGTTGCAATCTTAACATGAAACGTCTTCAGGCTCTGGACTACAAACAATAATAAGTGGTATTCAAGACTCAAACAATCCGTTAATATAACGTCCTAGAAGCTTGTCGCTACTTTCAGTCCGTACTCATACAACGAAAATCTTCTTTGTGACATCAAATATGACTACGGATAATCTTATGATATTTACGTTTGTTGTTTGGGTCATGACGTTAACAAAATATGAAAAAAACTTTACAGAAGGTAGCAACAAACTTATTTTCCATCAAACAAATCTTAGAAGCAGAAATGCAGATCTTTAAAAAGAATTCAAACCTTCCAATGGACCTATAAATGTAAGTCCTACTCGAGAGATCCTTTCTAAGTTTTATTAGAAATGGTGGGCTAAAATTGGAGAAAAAAACGCAAATATTCTGGTTGCTTAAACCACCACGAAGTAAACTTAACAATCTCATGTGAGTTGATGTTGCTCGTAACTGGTTGTTTTCTTTATGTTTCCGCATACGTTATTGTTGTGTGTCACAGCACAAGTTTATTGTGAATGAAAAGAATGCTTTTCGTGCATTGAAAAGAAGACCTCCACAGACTTGACAAGTTTGTTTTTAGAGGTAGCCATCGAACTAAAATTAAAGTGAAGTTTGGAACAACATTTTAATTGCATTTAAAAGTTTGTGAAAACAGACGTACATGGAAATCATTATTCTTGTGGATTTTTGTACATATAACAATAATATTCTTACACAGAATTCTGTACAATCATGTATATGTGAAAACTGTGCTTGTGTTTGCACTATATCAACACGCGCAGCAACTCATATTTATAGCTTGGTATGAAGACATGGGCACAACATCGGTTCAATTTTTCGTGATACGATACTGCGTTCCTGAACAGGAATGGCTGTACAGCATTTAGGATTTTGTTACCTCAGCACTCACTAACAATGCTTCCTTAAGCTAAACTAAATCTGTCCGCAGTTTAGGATTCCATGTGTTTGCAAATGGAGCCTTTTTGGTTTGAATGATATTTTTATTCAAAACTATAATTTTATAGGTTTTCGCGTTTCCAAAGGAGGTTAGATTTCATTTTGTGTAAAAGGGGAATGCGAGATTTAAGTATTCTGAGGTCAAAAACTTATTCTAGATTTATTACATACCACAAGCCCTTGGTGTATTGTTTTTACCATTATTACAAAACTTGAAATTACTGTAACACTTTCTCTCAATTTTTTTACTACGTAGGCATGAAATCCACTAATTATTTAAAAAAAACACATACCTACGTTTGCTTCACGATAATGTTGCAACAATACGAATCTATTCTAACAGCCTGCTTTGTGCATGCATCCAGACTCCTCATCCGCTAATTGCTTGATTTTGAGATTATAATTTGAGTTTTAATTAGCATTAACAATTTCAATGGCCTATTGAAACTTAAGTATTCACCAACAGCTTTAAAGCAAAATATTTTTAGAACTAGTTGTAATGTCGTTTGCATATTTATTGTTGTCGTCAAACTCTCTTTAAGTAAATTGTAACTGCATGCGGGTGATAGCGCATTTTTCTGGAAAATAAAAGTACTTGAAGTTCTTTAGAAGACTACAGATATTTCACTGAGCAAAAATAGGCCTATACGACAAAACGACATTATACAATATCTCTACCGACATTGTTAAGCACGTTAATACTCTTCACTTTGATGTAACTGATCCTGGTTATGAATTAATGAAAGAAAACTTGTTAAGAGATTGGCTCACTGTTTGCACTGAAACCTCATTTCGTCATTTTGAGATTGTACTTCCTTCGCTATAGATTTTTTGTAGACTGTAATCAATAACGTGGTTGAAAATATTTGCCTTTGTTTTCAGGAAAAATCTTGATTCTTTACTGTGTGCATTTGAGTATGAAACAGTTATTGTTATAGTCGTTGCTACATTATAACCGTTCACTGCCAACATGTGTACGTAATGACCAGGGACGGATTTATGAATCGCGGGGCCCTAGGCCATCTTAGTTTTTGGGGCCCCACGCAGGTGTGAGCTATTTGGCGGTTTGTCTGAAAAGCATGAAGATATGCCCTCTTGTAGGTAATGGCCCTTCATAAATCTATCTTTTGTGGTTCCAACTTTGGTTCTACGATTGCCTTAGATCTTCAACAGAAACTAAGGACTTTTCTATGGTTTTCTCAAAAACATATAACAATGCGTTCTTGTAATTTATAGCGCTTTCGTGCAGTTCAGAAGTTCTCTTCATGAAATTTCCGTGAATTCTAGCAATTTTTGTAGGTTTCTTTTTTGGATAGCCTACATACATTTTCATGCGGGACCATGTTACCGCCCTCGAACATAGCGTCTACTTGACAATCTGATTTGCTGTACGTAAACTCCTTTTTTGTGGTAACCAGTGCACATATTGTGTGGACGAAACAATCACAATACATTCAGTGGACACAGGTTATATCATGTCATTTTCAAGTTGTCATTTTCCAAGTAATACAAAATACAGCGTTTTAACCCTCTGGGCCAGGGATGGCCAACCAGTCAGAGACCAAAAGCCACACTCATTACGTTACCGCAACGAGCCACATCACACATGTAGGCACACATGAGCATCACCCCATCTCTTCATCACTCAAACACGTACCTTTGCTCAGCTACATTTATTATAATGATCACACACCAACATGACAAGACCATAAATTAAGGGATTTACTGTCATGCATGCTATTTAGTGGGACTTCAGGCAATTGCGTAAGAGCCGCATGAAACCGGACCAGAGCCACGTGCGGCTCGCAAGTCGCGGGTTGGTCGCCCCTGCTCTATGCTGCAGGCTTAATGGTAAACAGCCTGAAGACAAGTTTTGAAAAGCAAAGTATTGTTGCAACACCCGTAGCTAACCACATGAAGTAAACCCAATGTAGACAGGTTTTTGCAAGTAAAATTTACGAGAAACTGTACCAGCTGATTTATCCAACTTACAAAGCTGTAACAAGCAATCTCTGTTTGCGAGCAATCTAGTTGGTAACAACCACACCGAGTATTCAATACTTACAATATTGCGTTTCATCAGAAGTTCTGCAGTGTCTCGCGTTTTTGCGAGCTTTTTGTCAGTGGAAGATTGAACATCAAGCAGGCTGAGTACTGTTCTTTCTTTTTCATTTTTTCTTGCAACCATAGGCGTAGACAGGGGGGCCATGAAAGTTATATTCCCCTTTTTCTAGCATATCTTGTCATTTTATGCTTTGACAGGCAGTGTCCCAAATAAAATACAGTTGCTCGCTTAAAGTCAAAGTATTTGGGCCCCCGAAAAAATGTGGCTTGGCTACGCTAATGCTTGTAACAACTTTCATACAGACGGCCTGCATCTCTCTCACTCCCACCCATGTTCCTCAGTATCAAGCCTTGCACATAACCTGCACTTTCTTACTTGATGTTCAATCTTCCACTGACAAAAAGCTCGCAACAACGCAAGCCCGCCAGACACTGCAGAACTCCGATGAAAAGTAGTGTTGTCATTCTTATATTGAGTACTAAAATTATTATTGTTACTGTACAGATAAGAGCCTAGACCAGTGATGGTGAACCTTTTATAGACCGAGTGCCCTAACGGCAGCCCTGAAATCGCTTATGTGTTCCAAAGTGCCAACCCGGCAATTTAACCAGGATGGACCAACTGAGGTTTTGGATTAGATAAAATAACGTATGAATTGACATCTTCTGTCTTAAAAGAAATAAACAAAAATAAAGCTCCAACATTTTCACAACATAGAATACATAACGCTTTCCCAGTGCGATCAATCACTCCAAGTGATTCTGTCCAGGCCTCTTGGAATGATCTTCCAATATCACTTTTTTGCTTTTTTCGCTACACTCATTTTACAGTGTTCAAAAATTGGACTGTACTAAAACACACGTTTAAAAAATGAAGTACCCATTTAAAGCAATCCCTGCGTAAAAATAGCTAACAATAAAAAATATATATTCCCCGCGTCAACAATCTGCTGCAGCGATACACAAAATTTTGTCCAAGCCCCTCCTCAAAGTGTCTAGGCTAGATGCCATCACCGTATCCTGTGACGAGGAGTTCTGCAGGATTAATTACGTGCTGGAAATTTGGGGTATAGGCGACTTTTCGGTCTTGCCGATTCGGTTTGAGCCGTTTCGGTCACAGGACTTTTCAGTCTTGGTTGTTTCGGTCTCGAGACATTTCGGTCAGAATATGAAATTTTGCAGAAATCTTATATATTCACTTTTTAATGCAAACGTATTTAAATCAACGAAAGGCTTAATTTCAAAAAACTACGAACATGATCCAAAACCCAACAGTTAATCAGCATCAACATATGATTTTTATTATCATCTGCAAGCAAATTAAGTCATTATCGACATTTTGCAATTAAATACAAATACAGCAGAACTCGTCTAATTCGCCATCGTTTAATTCGTCAGTTCGCTTAATTCGTCACTTTTTCGTCGATCCCGGCAGAATTCCCATCTTTTGTGTACATTTCTGTTCGTCTAATTCGCCATCGTCTAATTCGTCAATTTGTTTAATTCGTCACCTCTTTCTATCCCTTAGAAGCGTTTTGTTCGGTTAATATGTCATTTGCAATTTCGCTTTAGATGTCCAAGCAGCTAGTACGTGTGGGAATTCAAACAAATTAAGGATCTTTGTTTGAGAATTGTTGCACCTCGCAATTTGCTTATCGAATTTATACACGAGGTGCGAAGCGCGACCTTACTCCCCATTGAGAGAACGGAGAACGAAGTCTTTGCAGCTTGTTGAAAATTTAAAAGGTGCTAGATTGAATGGACGAGTCCAGACAGAGCAGAGGAATTAATTGTTGCATTCAACCATAACGTCATGCACTTGTATTTTACTGCAAATAAGACCACAATGTATACGAGTTACCATGATAAGGTATATCAGCTTCTATGACAGAGTTTTCACCTGTTTGCATAATTCGTCACTTCGCCTAATTCGTCACTATTCTCTAATCCGCTTGAGGTGACGAATTAGGCAAATTCTACTGTACTTCAAAGTCATGACTACAATTCAGATTTACCGTAGTCGCAATTATGACTCCTCGAAAGGAGTTGGTATAACACAGCTAGCGTGACATTTTGCCTGCCTATATAATCATTTCAATAAACAAATATAATCAGTTATTTATGTACAGGAAAGTCGTGTCCGAAATGTCACCACACCGAAACGTTCCTTGAACGAATCGGTCTAGGCCCTAGACATTTGCATTGTCGGTCGATTGCAAGTAAATGTGAAGTTATACCTCTGCGCAGTTTCGCAATTTTGAAGTTTATAATGGCTTTTTCATAGGAAGTAGTAGCGCGAGGCCCCCTAAAGCGGGGGTCCCTAGGCCATGGCCTATTTGGCCTATGCGCAAATCCGTCACTGGTAACGACTGGAAACCAGAAATCCACATTTCGTTTATCAACGGATACGGGCTTCAGCCATATCAATACCATTCATAAGACAAAGTGATAGTGTGTTGCAAGCGTACTAAAATCTTCACACCGTGTGGATTGCAGGAAAATTGTGGTTCCAAGCAGGGATGTGGAAGCGGCTATTTCGTCAACCGCTTCCGCTTCCACACCTATCGCGTCCGTTTCCACCAACAAAAAACGAGAAAACGACCGTTGACCTTAGCAGACTAGGCCTTCCATGAAGAACGCCACGGATGCTAGTTAAAGGAAGGTCGGTTCCTGTGATAATAGCTAGACCTTTGAACCACCCAGATTTTTTGAAAACTACACAGGTTTAGCGCCACTTATCAATACTAGATATTCCTCATGCTTACTTCTTTTTCCCACGTTAACGGGATGCAAGCAAGTACAGCGCTTAGGTTTTTTTCACTGGTTATAACTTTTCTGGTGGTTGAAGTAAAATTATTGGGCCTTCAACTTTTGTTTTAACTCTGTTGTTTCCGGCATATTTTATGTGGTTAACTTAATGCAACATAATAAGCACTTTAGCAAGAGAAAAACAACATCGACTCGCCGGGTCCAAAGTGAGGACGTGATTTTGATCCAAAATGGCGTAGAAGTGACCCATTAGTCGCAACATGTGGGGTTCAATGAACAGTGGCTCAATGGTTCCGCCTAACTTAATAGATATACAGATGCTTGAGGAAAAGCGTAATTACTATGCTTTGTAGTTCTATCATTTGTTTCGTAGTATGTTTTGTGAAAGGGCTTAAGCTGTTGGCATAAATGCCGCGAATAAAGCTGCGTAAATTTCAAGAGGGTGGTTTCCAACCCCAGATCCAATGTGCAACTTGCCTGCTTCAACTCTTTCCATAGATTTAGCCTACCCCATCCAA
>JGI24021J15306_10010292_pt1 | contig 11601 bp, 5 predicted proteins | sample Ectturendosymbi1_FD_15306 | JGI IMG/M metagenome (IMG submission 15306)
CTTAGTGACTGTGACATGATTTGCATATCAGCCTCAAAAAGAATCGGAAAGGTGTTTACTATTCGCTGGGTGGCTTCATCTTTCAGAGCAGTATCAGCAGTAAACACTAGCGTGCGAAAGGGGGGCACTGTGCCACGGCCCCCCCGTCAGACCCTAAAAATTAAAAAATGTATGAACAGTATTCGGCAGTGGCGTAACTAAGGGGGGGCAAGGGCCTCAATTCAAAATAAATTGACTTTGTTTTCTGGTCACTGCTATACGCACAACGCAAATTTTTTGGTGGTAGAAAGTTTTTTGGTGGTAAAATGGTGGTAGAAGAATAATTATGGTGAGGCAGCACGCTGAGTTGTGAATTAACCATCCAGCTATCTGGACATTCATTGATTGTATTAGGAAAATACAGAAAGGTCGTCATGGTTGAAATGTTTCGCGATTTTTTATGAATCGCGAATCTCTGAGCAGTTATGTATGGGAAAAATTCTGCAGCAAAACTCATCAGAAACATTAAAAAATCGCGAAACATTTCATTCAACGGCTAACTTGTATGTCAGCGAGGTCGAACTTAAAATTACGATATGCACTAAAGTTTTATCCATGCGTTTACCCATCTTCATTACATACACATGCCAGTCTCTAAATTGACGTGAAAACAGCTCAGTGTTAAAACAGTTGGGCGTCAAATGGCCGGTACCAAAAAGTACCAGACCCAACACAGACTCTTGAAGTATGCCATTTAATATGGTAGCTAATGTGAATTGCACATTTTCCTTTTTAGGGAATTGCTTACTATTAGAAAAATAACTGCTACACGTTGGATGCTAGGCGTTTTTTCGTCAGGGTTATGTTGTGTGCCAACCAGTTTTGGCCAAAATCGGCGTTTTTCGAATTTTGTATATAAACTAATTATATTGGTACTTTAAATAAGTGTAATGAAGGATTTAACTAATTATTTAATTATAGCGTTAATTGCCTCCAAATGGGACAGTTTGAGTGATTTTTGATTCGCCATTTGGCTGTTTGGCGTATTTTCCTCCCCACTATGAAAAATGTATGTTAATGGCAATGTTAAAAATGGAAAACAACTTGCAAATAATGTTTTATTGTCAAAAAACTAATTCCGGCTGTTACTGTGTCCAGATTGGCCTTTTTGGCACTTACATTGTCTTGAATGCTCGCAGAGCCACTAAAGTGGCTCTTGAGGTTCCAGCTATAACTCGCCAGACAATAGTGCTTGAACGCAAATGAAAACATCAAAAGATGCAGAATGTCTTTTAAGTTAGATCGCAACAAATTGGATACTTGCGGATTTTGGATTTTTGGGGGTCAGTGTGACGTTACGAGGTAGTCCAAACGACTTTTTGTGGCTTGTGAAACCACCCAAAAGCCAATTCAACCGTTTTGTTTTTAAAGAAACCAGATAAAATCCGCTTCTATTGATCCCCTAAACTTGTGTAAGGGAATGCCTCTCATACTGAAGTTATGATGAATTATGTTAAATAGAAGTTTGTGATTAGAAGTGTGAAATGGTTTTGATACGCCAAGAAATATACGATAAAAGTATAGTCCATTATCGACATTACTCGATAGGTTAGAATAATTACTCGCAACTACGTAAGCAGTTAAAGGTTTAGGCCTGTAAACCCATATTGATATTTGGATAGTAGTTTCAATTCTTATATGTAGTAGTGCAGTTTATCATGTAAAATTCTTTCGTCACTTTATTGAACTGTAATCAAATGGATAACATTGGCCGACACACTTTTTGTTGGCCAAATGCACATAACCAGACTGGTCCACGGGCCACAGCTGAATGTGTCAATCTTTGCGGGTTAGACACCTCGATGGCCACCTACAGAAGGTTTGCAACCCTTTAGAATACGTAATGCTTGCTTGTGGAGCACCGAATCTGGATAATGGGAATACCAGGTGCGGGTGAACTGGTGTGGTTGTAAGGGAAAGTAAATAGCAAACTATTTTTCTCTTAACATATTTTTGCTTTTGGCGCCGTGTTTCGCCAATCCAACGTTGCTCAACCAAGCTTTTGGTTTCTCCGCGTTCAACATCGAATGACCTGCGTTTCCACATGGAAACATGAAACGCTGGCTATGCAATTGTTCCTGTAATTGCTTTATATTGAGCTCCCTCTTATCCCCATCTAGGTTTCCATAAACACCTCCAGAATATTTCGTCTCACAGTGTCGCTAAATTCAGGGTTGCGGAATCGGAAGCAAATTGTCCGACTCCAACTCCGACCTTTGCACAATTTCCGACTTTTTGAAAATTTTCGACACCGACTTCCGAATCCAACGTCTTAACATAACGTGAACGAACTTTGACTGTTAGCAATTCTGTAGCAACCAGTATTCAATGGAAATAATGGTACACCGCAAGAATTATCTGCTTCAATAAAAGTTTCAAAAGAAACTGTACGATTTCAACAGGCACGAGTTAGGATTCCCAACTTAGGAGTGCGATGTCACAAAAATGGTTCAACTGGACTTTCTGAGTCGGAGTTGGATAAAAATCCTTAGGAATCTAACTCAACCCGAAAACCTCCGACGCCATGCGACGCCGACTCCGTAATCCTGCGTTTAACATTGCATTCTTTATTATCACTAATAATTTGTTGCAAATAAGACACAAGGGTCTTCTATCCAGCTTTACAATAAAAAGTAATCCAAAGTCCATCTTTTCTGAAAATATTTCCTCTTCCGTTTACCTCTATCTTTCTATTCTTTATTTTTTCAAATTTTCCAAAGCTACCATCAATGTGTGAGTAAACTCAAGGCTGTAGTGCAATGTTCTAGCTAGAGTTTTACGCTAAAGTTGAAATTCTGGCAAAAGCTGCAGATAATTACAAGCCAAAATCAAATCTACAAAAAAAGTTTTCAAGCTTAAATGGCAAAATTGTCCTAACAGCTCACCATATAGCGCCAACTAATTAATTGAGAAAATAAAAACAAAACACGATTTGCCTAAACGCAGGCAAAGTAACACAGCAGATGTACTGTTAAGCCTACATAATCTTTGAAGGAATATACTGCAAAGTGGCCAGTGTTGCTCTGGGGTCAGTCGCGCTCGCGTTAACATCAGATTGCTGTCTTTTTCAACATCAGATAACATCAGATTTTTAAATTGTAGTTTAATATGAGCTAAATGCTTCTATTACCAATACCTAGCAAAGTGGCATAACCCACGTTGAATCCGAAACAGAGCGAAGTATTGTCATTAAATAAAAAAGTCGGTTATTTATGCGTAACGTACATGTTATTCCTATTATTCCCAAAGCTATGATGAGGGCTTCTTCAGTTTGGAATACGCCCGTGACTAGGGAGGTGAAAGGGGGCTGCACATTTTTTGTCCCCACTGGAAAAACGTGTTGGACATAGTTCAAAACTATTGGACTCAGTTTAAAAATTTGGGCCCGGCTTAGAAAACTCTTTGCCCTGCCCGGTGTCCCAAGCTGGTTACATGCCTGGTTTGGAACGTGGTGAAGGTAAAGATAATTGAAGCAAAGCACAGGAAAATACCGAAAATGGGGCTCATTACGCAAAACATCAGATGCAAACAAAAATTGGGAAACCAAGCAGTCTACCAAAAGTCAAAAGTAGTGAATGAAAGGGGACCATCTTCTGTTTGGAACAATTATCAAACGCACGTGAGGGTGAGAAATTGAAAAAGGAAACTTAAAAATCATGAATCTAACTAATTTTCATCATAAAAGTACAGCAAGTTTGCGAAAAAAATAACAGCTCAGTCAACATCAGATTTGTTGCCAAAACATCATGCAGAAATTTCTCTCAAAAGATCAGATTTGATGTTAAAACATCAGAAGTGGCAACACCTAAAGTGGCAATGCTTGCCTGTACAAGAGACATCTGTTGTCCACGCGATGATGACAAATGCCTACGTAATAAATCATCACGCAAGCACCTCATGCCTACCAGCCGTTCAACAAATACTGTACCTTTCTGCCAATCTAGCCTAACAAAAAGATTGGTTCTGTTCATTTCACACTGATTGAACTTGTCGCATAGGAAAACAAAAATGTTTATTTGAAACGTTACAAATTTGAGGCAAAAATAAAAATCGGAAATCGACCTGCGGACCACACTCTATTTAAAATCTGAACCTTTCCGCGGGCCACAAAACTTCAAATACTCAAATTTAAGTTTCAAGTTGGCTGAAACAACTATTTTCTTCACCGTTACTCCAGGAACTATATTTTTGCATTCAAGTAAAAACACGCAAAGTACTTGTGATTTACATGTCTCCGTTGTTATGACACATGAACGAAACTTGTATTTTTCAAACTTACTTTTATTTACAAAATTTATTTGCTTATAAAATGTAAGAAACTAAAGTAGCAGAGATAAATATGTCTGTGGGATTCTAAGTTTTCTTAAGTGGGTGACGTTTTCAAAATGTGTTTTTATAATGCGTAAGTTTATGTTTCGGCAAAGCACTACAAAAGTTTACATAACTTCTCCTTTTCGAGCTTCGTAAACAACCTTTGTATTTGACTTCCCGTTCATGAACGTATGTTTATCAACGAATCTCTTTTCGAAAGTTCTTTCTTCTAAACTTATTTCACTACATGAAATCAAAACAAGCGTTTGTACAAGAACTAGATGTCGTCTTTTGCCCCACCAAATTCAAAACTCACTCCATGTCCATTTGGAATACAACTTCGAACTGTTTGATTCATAATTTATACAGTTGTTTTCATTACTGCAGTAACGAAATCTAGACTTTCGCCCAAACGTTGTCAATACACTCCATGTACAGTTACATAGGAATGCAATCACAGTTTAAAACGGAATAAAGAGAACTTTCGAGAATGATCCGCCAAGGCTTCAACACATTTTCTAGGCTAAGTTGTTACCGAGCTTTTCAATTTCCGGTCATACAAACTCTTTCGCTTGGATGGCTCGGCTTGTTGAAAGTTCTTGTTTGTTTGTAATTGGTTGTGATGGGAGCTGTCGGTTAAGGCGAATCACTCGGCACATTTCCCATGCTCCACCTTTGTATTTGTCCTCTCGCCTTGCTTTATTTGTGGTGACTTTTCGTGCGTTTTTTTGACAATGACCTAGTCGGGTGTCTCCAAAATGTTCTTCAGGTGTTGTGTGATCCCAGATTATCTCTACTAGAATGCGGTATCGTGATGACGTAATTTCTAATTACAGACAGTTGTCTCTGCAAATATGGAAATGCTTGAATAATCTTTTCCGAGAAAATCTCCTTCAAGTTCTAAAGAGTTCAATTTTCTGGAAGATTCCCCTATTATGGCTTGTCATGGCAACGAATACTAGGGGCATATTTGAGCGCAATAAAACAAGAGTACACAATTTGTGCATGCAATAGCAAACAACAGCGACAATAATAATCAATACAACAATAGTAACTTAACTCTACCTCAACTTTTCAAAAATTGGTGAAAGACACAGAGTGGACGTCTAGAACAGTGAAATTGAAGGTGCATGGCGCTTATGGAACTACATTTCATCTAAGATTATGTTGGATTTTTGTAGTATTTGTAAGAATCTTGCTTATGACTTGCCACAGATTCTCTTTTCAGTGACTTCAAGCTTGTTTCAACTTGTAATGGTACCACCCTTGCAGATTATGATATGCCCCATTTTTTATCTCCACAATCTTCTTACCAAAGAGAGATTATTGACTTGTCGACAGATATGATTCTTTCTATAGAGTCTTCTGAGCTGCTCACTTCAATGCTTAAAACCTGTGAGGAACGACTACAGAATCACAACTGGTGGCTTTTGAGGCAAATTTGATCATAATTTGGCGACCAATTGCGCTAGAGAGTCTTTGAACATGTTGCACACATGTAAAAAAGACATCAAATATGCGAAGCTTTGTAGATTTCAAAATTTTCTTGACGTCAGAGAGACACCCTGGTGACGTCACTCAATGCATCTCATGTTGCATTTTTCAATGACCCTCTAGCGCGATCGGTTAACGACCTATGGCCGAAATTGCTTCCAAGACGTTACAATGGATGTCGCAGGCCTTAAAACCTCTACAGTGGTTCTCGCAGTCCCAAACAAAAAATTATTCTCTGACCAGGTACTCTCATCACCTTTTGCCGGAAACGTCATGCTGAAGCCATGCCACATTTCAACCAAGCAAATTAGTTGTTTACTGCAGAAAGGTTCACGATTTTCTGACGAAGCTTGGTGTCTAAAGGTTGGAGACTTTTTATCAATAGCTCGAAACGAAGTTGGAGTATGTTCTTTTGTATAACGGTAATACTTTTGGATCTATTCCTTTTGGGTACTGAACAAGCCGCAAAGCAAAACGTCAAATCACTGACTTGAAGGGAGTATCAGGCGTTTTAAAGGGTTCGCAGATCGTGGCGCTGCGCAAGCTTGCACTTGTGCCTGCCTGGTTATGTTACGAAAACCCAGCTAGTCTTAACTAGCGAAACAGCGGCGAAACGTTTCGGATTCAGTGCCCAACCGCAACTCAACCTAAACCTGAACGGCTGTGCTGTTCACACCTCGTTGATCAGTGGCAGTTCAAATAACAAACACGCAATGAACGCAAGTTACAAGCCACGTAGAGAACACAGCCAAGAAACGCTAAATTCACAGTTAATTACTAAGGGTCGGCGAATTCACGTACGACACAACACTATGCGAGCAGCACACAGCCACAACCACACGCACAATCACAACCACAATTGACGAACTTGTCAACACACTATTTGGTGTCAGAATGAGGGTTACCAGGTTATCATGAGCACAAAAGTCATATCAGCAGTTAAAAAAAGACAAAAAAACATCAAAGAAGCCAAATGAAAGATAAATACACAACGACACTTTCAAACCCCCACATAGGTTTCTCAGCACTTTTAAAAGGCAGTATGTAGATGTACAGAATGAAGCTCACTTAATAAATAAACTTCTCGAAAATTTTTGTCTTGCTTGGGAGCAACCTGAAACAGCAAAGAGCAAAACAAAAATTATAAAAGTCTAGTGCAAAGCTTTCAGGCAAAAATTCAACATTCTGTGTCCGGAAACAGTGTCCAGAAACCTGCCAATGTACAGAAATGTTCTAAATCCATGTTTAAATCTGCCAAAGCGAAATAAAAATTGAAGAGGTCAAAAAAGGCCAAGAAAAAATCAGTGTTATTTGGCCTTTCTTGAAAAAGAAAATAAAACTGGAAATGTAAAAAAGCCAAATTGGCAACACTGCTCACTGCTCAGAACGCAGATTGACACGGGCCACGTGATCAACGGTAATACGTCACAATGCGACCTACATCAGGGAGCGAATGGCAAGATGTTGTACGATTTGTCCGCAACAAAAATACATCGAAATTAAGCTTCTACTATGAAAATGTCATACTACGAACACAAGTGGATCATTCATGTCGATTTGAAAATGATCTGAATTTTCTTGGATTGCAAGGTAGTTAAACGATGATTCCATGATTCCCTGCCTGTGGGGTGTCAGTGCAAAGTCCCAACATTGGATAAAAAAATATTGGCCTGTAAAAGAAGAAATGGTACTCTGTGCAAATAGTCATGGTCAAGCTCTTGTGAAATGATATAAAATCACTTTACCCCGCTTTCATATCAAGCCTGGTATTATGAAACAATTTGTAAAAGCACTTGACAAGGATGTGGACTGTGCCCGATGCATTTACACCAAAACTCCAGCAACAACGATAGATGAATCAAAGCTGCATATGCGACGGCACTCAGGCCTTAGATCAAAGCATTAATAAATAACCGTAGCTCTCCAGATTCTATGAATAAAAAGTAATTCTCAGCCTGAAGAGTTTTTGTGGAATTTTGTAAAAACGTTTTGGGAAATAGACGTGTGTCCAACTACAAAAAATTGTAGAACATTTCTGAGCAGTCTTCAAAATGTTGGTGCTGACATAAGCATTTTGGACGATGTAATCTCTTCTACGAAGTGTGCCAAAATAATTTCGCTCACACTGCGAAATCAACCTCAATCATTTAAAATGGTGATTTTACAAATAAATTCACAGACCATCTATCAACACAAAACATCAAATAAAGCCATTGGAAGCTGTTTTCTGCAAGTTGACAAAGTGTCCCTTCTTTTTTGCCAGAGGTTCCAAAACTTTTTCTGATCGCGTACCATTTGTGGGTCCCGTACTATCACCACGTACCACCTTGTTCCAGGAAAAGTCAATGTGCCAAATATCATTCGATCAAAAGTTTGGAAAACCAGAAATGACACAAATGCAACATGAAGAAAATGGCTGTGAGAAAGTATTATGGCCATTTTTAGAAATTAACAATGGAAGTAGGCTGCACAAAAATTCAGGAATTTATTAACAGAACCCGACAGGTAAAAATTATAACAGTGAATATATTTTTTGTGAAGAAAAACAGGAAGTAAGTCTGTTCATGTACCATCTTGAAGGCCTTCGCATACCACTACTGGCACGCATACCACAGTTTGGGAGCCACTGTTTCATACAGTTCACCTTTGTTTTCTACAGGGAGTGATTGTTTAGTTCAGTGACATGGGAAACTGCCATTGAACAATAAAATGTGCGCCTGTAGATCCATAAGAAATGGCCGCTGTTCGTGGTGTCCCACATAAGCACTGTGCATAGTTGCTTTGTCTCTCAGCTTCTCATATTACAGCTTCTCACAGCTTCTCATATTACAGCTTCTTTGTCTCTCAGCTTCTCATACTCTCTTCAGCTTGCGTCAACATGTACACGCGTTTCTTCATCAATACGAAACTTTCGTCGGCGGGAAGCCACCGTTAGTACAAAGCTCTCGTCGAAAGGAAACCTTTCTTTTCAGGTTGACATATTCTCACAATTGCTTGCATTTAATCATGCAAAATTACTTTCCACGGCTTTGGAAAATATTGTTGTTATGTAATTTTCTACCCATTTTTCTATTTCACAGCTGCAACGCCAATAACCTTGGCCCTTTTTACTTCACTCCCTACCGGTTAAATCCGCATTACTGCTTTAATGATCACACCTGGATTTCATTGAAACGAAACCATCATTGATCTGGAATGAGATGGCGAAGTCATCCTTCCAGTGCAGTACTCGAACGTTTGGACACCTGTTGAAGATCATGCCAGGGCACGTGTTTCCCACCTTTTTCATGCTCACCAGCCATGTGTGTGTTTGCAATCACAAAAGTGTAGCATTGGGAGTTTCAGATTATAACCAGATTAAAAACTGCTGTTGTTCATATGATGTACTAATGCGTTGAACTAGTTTTTCTCCTAAACAATGTGAAATCAGGCTGAAACGTTTTGAGGACACCGCGGCCCCAGGACGTCCAAGCATCAGCGCAGCCAGCACAAAATTTCTGGGGCCCAAATATTTTGATATCAAGCGAGCAACAATATTTGGTTTAGGAAATCGCGTTTGGAAACACAAAACGACAAGATATGCTAGACGTTCAAGGGAGACATGGCCCCTATGGCCCCACTGACTACGCCTCCTATGTTTCTAAGAAAAATGTGGAAACCTGGCATCCGCATGCCTCCACGTGCGCATGTCCGCATATGCAGTCAATCAAGTATTCAGTGATATTAGTCATGCCAAGAAAATGCGCATTCGCATGGTTCGTTGGGAATTTTCAGCATTTTCTGTCACACAATTTCTCAGAAAGAAATAAACCTTCTGCGTAACAATGTGTCTTCCACACTGATTCAAGCAAATGTGCATAAACCCGATTAACCCTTTGAAGGGTTAAAATTATATTAACTTTAAATTTTCCTTCAAGCAAACGGCGATTAAAATATAAATGCTGTAAACCACATCCTGAATTTTCGTTTTAACAAATGTACCGAAATCAGCTAAGAAATTGCATAGTGCAACAAAAACTCTTCGAAAATTTTAAATATATTTTGGGTTTAGAATTTTTCTTATTCGCTGTATGATCGTGTTGCTGATTCAACTCCTTAAAAATTAAGATCTCCTGTTCTGTTGCACCCATACCTTTTTGTAAATAGACAATTTCAAGAGGTACGAATTTCTGAACTTGGGAATTTGGTTATGAAATTAAGATATATATGCCGTAAACTGTATTACTTTCCGCTACTAGGCCTCATGCGTGTTTGCGCGGAATGCATAATTAGTTCGTATTTGCAGACAGTACGACGAGTTGATTTATATCCAAGAGAATATGAACATGTCATGCCGAACATTTCAGAGCTCACAAAGTGAAACGCTTATACATGCGTGACTTGTTTATGCAAATGCACATAACAGACATAGATATACCGAAAGACATACACACGGGGTAGAAGCGATTTGTGGCAAAGAATCGTTTTTCTTGAATGCGACACCGCCTGTAATGCAATCGTTTCCTGGAAAGTGTACTTTTATCGTTGGAAATTAGTCTAAATCTTCTCAAGTGAGGAGGAGAAAGGGCCATCGATATTTCCGTTTAACCAGAACACTCAAAACAAGTTTTCTTCATGAGACTTGTAGGCAGCGTGCTGAACTTAGCTGTCCTACAGGTATATCCTTTCTTTTTGAGTAGGTAACACAAAAAGACTCTTTTGTTGGGTGACAGTAGGTCACTGCGTGACGTTGATGAGCGTTCAAGAAAGTGCGGCATTTTCGCAGCTTTTGGGAGCTGGCATATGGACCGGTTGCAATCTGGATTTTTGGACATTTCGATAGTGGTTGTTTTACATGTTGCTTCAACGTGTCAGAAATAACAAAACATAACGACTGTCAAAGCGTCTTACAGGAAGTATTTTTCTTTTCTGTAATCTACAAGTCCTACTCAAATATACCGCACGAACTACTTTTTCGCTTCGGTGGCAATCGCGAGGAAGCTTCCCATATGACAGGAATGACGTATGGTAGCAACTCACATTTGTAACAATTGATGACGCTACACAGCTACTTCAGTGTTCAATAGAAAGTTTTCGAACTCTAACATAGTTCGTCTAATTGTCCGCTTTCTTGTTAACTGTGTGATTAATGCACTGAAAAAAAATTCATACCTTTTGTGCCATTTTAGTATGTTAGTCAAAGTCATGCACATCACTTTATTTTGTTTGTATTCGTTCTCTGTGTTACAGCTTTTTTGTTTTCATCCTGTTTCAGGTTGGTGAAGATTAGTCACAACCACTTATGGCTCAACCATCGCATTGCCATCCTCTAGGAAACATCCAGATGGTCGTCCAGATATTCAAGAAGCGTTGTTACTGCCGTTCAACTCACCTTATACAAATCGCTTCCGCGCTTTTGTCTGTATGGATGGGAAAGAATTATGGTAACCTGGACAGAGTTCCGTTTGGCGGGGTTTACAATTTCTCAGTCCAGTTCAGTTCATCGCGAACTGGTGCAGTGCACCCCAACGAGAAAAATCGTTTGCGACCCAGTGTAATGTTTAAATGTTCTTGTTTTACCCTTCTTACTAACACTATGTTAGAACAAAAAAAACATACAAATCGATTAAGGTGATATCTTTAAAATAACTATACTCTTTTCTCGATATCCGATTGTGGATTCATTTAACACTAATGCCCATCTCTCATACTCCTCACGAGCTTATGCAACTTATCATTGCCGTAACCAACAACATCTGCTTAAAAACATTAATAATG
>JGI24021J15306_10010297_pt1 | contig 11597 bp, 3 predicted proteins | sample Ectturendosymbi1_FD_15306 | JGI IMG/M metagenome (IMG submission 15306)
ATTTCAAATTGTTCAGTGTGCCAACAACATACGTATATTTGTACAAGTCAAGGTCAATCTACCTTCTGTGTGAATTGTAATAAAAGTGATATGTAAATCGTGGAGCTTCTCTGTGCCATTGGAAATTGCTTGGCGTGCCAAGTGCGGCACGCGTGCCGTAGCTTGCCGACCCCTGCTCTAGTATTTACATCTCCCAGCTAACTGCATGCGCATTTGAGTAAACACATTCTCAACTACCGGAAAAAACAAACGGGAACCTTGCGAATCAGCGAAAACATAACTTTTACAAACGATGACGTCATGTATTACGTCATAGGGGTCTTCCAGTAAAAATTGCCCCGGAGCCCCTTACCCTTTAATCTGGCTCTGCATAGATGTCAAGGAATTTGTGCAAAGTATTGCCATGCCCGTGTACACTACAGTTTTAATAAAAATATCGCAAAAAAACTCGCTGCACCACTGAATGCATCGCATACCCGAGACAGATGACTACTCGCTGTGACTAATTCACGTTTTTTGACGCACGCTGAACGGCCTTGTTCTCTAGGCCAGGGCTTCTCAAACTTTTTTGTTCTGCGCCCCATTTCAAAAAAGTTTTTTCTAGGCGACCCTTGATGGATAGTCTAATGTTAATGATACGTGTAAATGTCACATTAGTTTACGACCCCAAAATTACATTCCGTGACCCCATTTGGGGTCGCGACCCATAGTTTGAGAAGCCCTACTCTAGGCGGCCTTGCTTGAACGGCCTTTGTTCTCTAGGCAGCCTTGGTTGAACAGACCCACATTTATGGAAACACGTCGTTATGACTCAAACAGAGCGTTGGTAGAATGCGTATGTAGGATTGTGTTCATAAAGTTGGCAGACATACTCCAGGCCTTCAAAATTAAATGCTTAACGCTATGACGGGAGTTAACAAAATTGTTAATTCACTGGGTGGTGAAGCAGGTCAAAACATGTCAAAGAACCACGCAAAAGGGTGCAAGAATTATTTCACACGAGGGAGAATCATGCTTTGCATATTAATTGGTGCGTTAATTTGGTGACACCATTTATCTTCACAGATATCCAAAGAGTGAAAACTGGGCTGTTCTACAAAAGTAACCACGTACGTTTCAGATCTAGATGGTTTATTTATGGCGTCATGGAATACTGAACAGCGCCGCGATAAGGCCTTTGATCTTTGTCAACTTTATTATCTGATTTGTTCCAACTACTTCCGTGCGATTACCATCTCGTGGAAAATTGTTTATTGTTTGGCCAAGATACTGTTGATGCCATATCACATAAGAAGCTACATAAATACCGTAATTTGCACATGTAACGTTGTAGTTCAGCGGGAAATTTTTTTGTCATTATTTGTGAAACACATGGTACCATGGATTTGTTGTGTTTTCCATGGCAACTACAGTACAAAGTGCCTTTTTGCTTTTGCTGTAAAAACACAGCTAATAATGCTTCTTAAACAGCTTGTTTGAGAACTAAAGGTTTTTAATGAGCTTCACGAAGCATGCTGTAAACATATTTAAACCGCACACTGCATTTCAAGCTGGAAGCAAACACCCAAGAAAAAGATAAAGTTAACCTTTGCATAAATTCCAGGTTTATTTTCCAGACCGCACGTGCTTGGACCGTACGATGTAATGCCATGCTGATAATACTTCTGATCTTGATGTAAGCAAAACAATGGTCCGCCGCTGTCCCCCTTCAAACAATTAAACAATTCATGCCGATAACCAAGTTGTAGAGTCAGCTTTTTTCACTATTAACGCGGCAAAATGGCTACGAGTTATTCCTTCAAACTTGAGAAAACTGTGATATGTAGTTAACATAGTTAACATCAAATAAATCCTTAATCAACGACAACCGCTCGGTGCCCACAGGAACAAGTTTATGAAGTTAATTAGAAATCTTGCTTTTTTGTCGGTTAATAGTAAAACATTGGTAACGTTTAGTCATGTTAACGTTTGATTTTTGCCAATTGAACACTATTTTGATGCTCTATTTGCGTTGGTTAAAACAACGTTTTAATGAAAAAAACGCTTTTAGACCTACTTATTCGAAAAAAATTAACCTATGGTTGGAATCAACCACATAAATTGCGGAAGACTCAGGACCGAAACCAAGGGGCTGAGCGGAACAATTGACCGCCCCAAACCTGAAGTTTAATCAATTATTTTATTCTTACGAGAACCTCATTGTCTACGTTTTATGTCCATTTACCCCATAGAACTATCTTACAACTTCGTTGGTAAGAAACTCGTTAGATCTCAGATCGGCAACCATGTTTTGGATGACTATGTTTTCTTTATCTTTTACCGGGTATCAGCTAATTAGGGAGCTAATGCCTGTGTTGTGCCTAACTTCATATCGAGCACTTTAGTAATAGAAGGCATATGAGCATTGCATCTACACGCAAAATTGTTTGGGCACACACGTGTATGTCTAATCGTGCGTGCAAAATACCATGAACAAAAGCCTGAAACGCTTATTTCCAGTTAAAAAACGTAGACACAACATTTCAGCTTATTGCATCACTGGGAGGTTTGTCGTTAGTTGAAATTAAAAGATTCTAAACTAATAAAATCCAAAGATGTTTACTACCTGGCACGTATCTTCTCCGGATCTTCCGCCAGCACAAAATTTTGGATCTCCTTCGGCAACGATTCGATTTCCATAAAGAGCGGCACTCGCGAGCGTTTGATAGGAGCATATTGGTCTTGGCGTAATTAAAAGACCGATCTGTCGTAGCTCATCGGTTCTTCGACCCACTGGAGAGCCTGTATTGCCATTGGGTAAAAAATAAAGCCAATTAATTCGGTTCAAGCCTTTCGACATTCTAAAGTTATAAACCACAGGAATTGCGTTTTCGGTTTAATTGCGATGTTTGCAATAAGTATGGTGGCTTTTCTTGTTGCAGTCAGGGTAATGCGACATGAGGAAACAAGGGTTAAACAGAGATATTCAGACTAGACCATTCAAAATTTTATGAAGATGACAACAAACAACATCTTTGAAGTCCTAGACAAGGGTACAACGGTTGTCAAGCAAAGGATCAAGAGAGGTCAATTTAATTTCAAATACATTTTCTAAGTTATGTGTTGATGTAGCAAGCAGTGCACTCGATATCGAGTTGTCAAGAACGTTACTCGCCTTTCTTTAGTGACATAAACCTTGCGGCAGAGGCGGATCCAGAGGGGAGGCGATTGGGGCGATCGCCCCTCCCAAAACTTGCGAAAGTATCTTTTTTCACAATGAATTTGTTAAATTTGGAAAACACTATTCGCGATGTAAGGACATTTTGTCGTCCATTGTTTTGTCACAGCAGTGTTGTGAAGTATATTTCATCTCTCTTACAGTAGTGAAGCTGTTATTAGACTTGACTACCAAATAATACTGAAATCGCCCCTCCTAAACTTACTGGCTGGATCCGCCCTGCCAATTTGCCATTTTTTCGTAACAGTGTTCGAGCACACGGACGTTCTGCCCCTGTTGGTCTTGCGTGCAGTAACAGCTTACTTGTAAATCCCCAACCAAGTGCGATACACGAGCTTCCGGCAAATGAAGGTGGTATGGCGTCATCAGTTTTGGTTCCAGCCGCGACCATATTTATTGGCTGCACGAACTGATTGAAAATTACTCGAGTCTTGAGCTGCGAAACGATAAGAAAGTACAAGCAACGTTCAAATATGTTGTCTTATAGTCCCTTTAATGAGAAGATTAGTCCCAGAATTGTGAAATGAAAAAAGTGTACAACTAAACCTTCATGCAGTAAGTTAAATTAGAAAAAGAAAAAGTTTAATTGGGAGAAGTGCAAATTTTATGCATGACATACCCTAGAAGAAATTTATAAAGATTTAAATGTTTTTTCCGCATTAAATTTGGAAAAGTAAATTTAAAATATTTTTTGCGCAGTAAATTTGTTTTTGCCTGTGCTCTTTTTTCATTCATTGACGGTAAAGCCGTCGCTGACTGAACAAAATAACTCGGTCACATTTCAGTTCCCTTTTTGACCAAGATGTGCCTGAGGAATAAGAGACAGTTTGTGCACCGTCACAAATTCCAACGCTTCACGAGCTGGATGCAAATATCCCATTAGGCTCGTGAAATATGCCATCACAATGCTGAAAAACAACAAAGACCCAGGAGCTGATGGGATATATGCTGAAGTCCTGAAATGCGGCGGTGAGGCCCTAGCTACTGCACTACACGCTGTTTTCGGATTACCTGGTGCACGCGATGTCTTTCGCAGGATTAGGATGCCAACATCATGCCTGTACTTCAAAACCATTGTAGCTTCTTTGCCAAAACCTGTGCTGAATTTAATACCACTGTCAGCCTGAGCAAAACCGTGGTCCTCTCGCAGGGATAAAGTTTATCTCCACTAATCAAAATCACTGGAACTGTGCTACAGTCACTGGAGAAGTTCTACTATCTCAGATTAACAACTGACGGAACACGCACCGTGAAACTGGTGATCAACGCCCGCATAGAAATGGTCGCGACAACATTTGGGCGACTTCGTTCACATCCCTGGAACAATGACAATTTCTTCACCCGTGGTAGAATCCAAGTGTTGTGTGCTCAGCATGCTCGTCTGTAGACTTGTGTGCTTAGCATGCTCTCTGTGGATGTGAGACTGGAACAACTTATCGACATCATGACGGTCGACTTAACTCTTTTCCCCTTCGTTGCCTTCGCTCCACTCCATTTTGGAAGGATATGTCCACTACCAGAGGTGTACGGAATCTGTAATTTTTGACTTCGACTCCGCTCCTGCTTCGACTGAATATACTCCGGATCCGCTCCGACACATTTTGAAGTTTTGGACTCCGACTCCTGCTCAAACTCCAAAGTGAATTATCGAAATTTTTGGCAGTGTCTAAACGACCGTATCCTGTTTTCGCATAAAAAGACTAAAAGAACGCATCAAACGAATTTGGTGATCACTGCAATACATGTCAGTTGCTTCTGANATAAACAAGGATTAAGGTGGCCATATTTTTTTTACCCTATACTGTAACCATTTACCTTAACTGCAAACCCNAACCATCAACAACTTCATTGCGCTGTCTACTCCGCAGTGCAAAGAAAATCGGCATTGAGCCGTTTGGTTCAATGCAGCAACAAATATTGTTAGGAAGTTGTGAGCCTACTCTTAATAAAATTTCGATAAAAAGTGCTTGTACAGTGCAACTGGCTTGCTTGTTTCTCACAACAGTGTCGATCAATCACACATTTGCTTACCTTAACAAGAGCGACGTCATTGTTCAAAGTGAAAGTGCTGTAATCTTCATGCAGTATTATGTGTTCTACCCTTAAGAATAATTCATTTCCAGATACTGACGAAACCGTCTGTTCTCCTAACACCACACCATACAAACTGGGAATTCCAGGCCTGCAAAAATATGTTGTGACATGACATAAGCACTTTTACCGCGCATAACGATTTGAAAACAATCGCCATGCGTGGTTAGGCATTTGGGATTTCTTGAAAGCTTCTCACCTTTAGAATCTACAGTAATGTGTTGCAAAAGTGTTTGGAGTAATCTCCGAAAGTATGTCAGTTAAACGATTTGCCGTACTGAGAGGGGTCTTCAGAAAATTGGTGCCACTCAGTTCTAAGTCATACTCACGATGCGAAGCAATGCGCTGCAGCAAGGACCCATTTATCTTTGATCAGCGATCCACCGCAAAGCCCACCTCGTGCAAGTCCGTTACCTATTTCGTAAATGTACGCCATCCACGGCCAGTCACCATCGCAAGCTTCGGTACCCCCTGCACAGTGTACATGCAAGTACATGTCGTTGAGCCCACAAAGTTGGCACATCTTTTCATGAAAACCAAAGAAAGTTACCAATGATTCTTGGAGCGAGGCCAGCCTTAACTGGCACGCCGTATTCGAAGCACTTGCACGGATTCAGCAGATTATACATATTGCTACCTGAAAAGTTTAATTTCGCATGTTAAACATGTTTTGCACAAGACACACTTAGCTTAGGGTAAGACAGGTGCCGAAAGAAATTAATAGTTTGTTCTTCTTATACCGGTTCTTATGCGTGTATCTAAACGAGCTATGTCCAACCGACTTTGCGAAATTGCTTACTGAGCCAAAAATTATGTCACTATCCTAACCAGAGCCGCACATTGAATGACGTATCAATTAATGAGAGTCTCATATTGAACGGCTTACTTTGATGTTAGCGAACTAAATTCAGTTTAAGCTAATCTACTGAAAGCGTTCGAATCCTAACTGACTGTTTGGCACCTTTTTAACCACTCCGTATAAAGTGCGATTTCATTGCCAAGTTCAGCGCCAATGAAACAAGGACAGAAATCAGAAAACTAGTAAGAAGTTTTGCACCAAAGTGTCAGTGGACATATGGAAATCTCCAGCACTCAGTACAGACGAGATAAAATGCCACTGAGGACTACCTGCATCAAAAATGTTAGATTTAAGATTAGCAAAATAAGGACAGGTTGCCAGTATGTAGGCTAATTAACAGCGAAAACCTAAACTGGTGCGTACAAAACCTTCGACTGGGCCGCATGCGGCCCGCGGGTTGGGCATAGCTGATTTAGACTTATATCAACGGAAAAGGTAAGTAGCAGTCACTGGGGTGACCGCTACTTGCGATACACTGGAAGGTTTATGCAGGCTATATATCAAACACACCAGCATTCACTGCCCTGACTGTCTTGTCAAAAACTGTTTACCCAATTCCAATATTCGAAGCGAATAACCATACTCAACGTCTTCCTTAGTGTGAATCGTTAGAAATCTTATTATTTTGCCGATCATCCAGTTACTCCCATACCATTTTTTCGCTAAAAATTCGATTTTAACGAAACAGTTGCAGCATCCCCTACAATCAGTTCTCATATTCCCCCGACTTAAGGAAGGTCTTGAACACTGTAGATGAAAAACGGCTTTTGAACGCAGTATCAAAATATATTGTAAAACCTCAACATGGGAACAGTAACGTAAAAAACGTCTTGCGAAAATGATGTGCTTCTGTGATAAAAGGGCGAAGTTGGATTTGATCTTAAATATTCAGTAAAGTTCTTTGACAGTTATGATACGTTTGGTGCGGAATATATTTTGCTTACAATGAACATGAAACTGCAGTTTGTCCAAATGATTTCTCAAAGCGCCGCGTTGTTTGCTGTTTAAAATAGGCGTTTAGGCGTTGCCGTGTTGTTGTTGTGGTGTTGCCCTGTGCTTTCTTATACCCACAAAAAATTAGTGTAACTCATTATTCCTTCTTGATCCAGGGATGACCACTACAAGTTTCACGGCATACGCAACTTTTCAATAACGTTAAACCCGTAAAAACACCTCAGTTGAAATCAATGTTATCAGTCAGTCTTTCAATAATTTAACACATGGGTTTTCGTGTTTCAGCCGAAAATGTTGGAGATCATTGCGACGACCCCATGCTCTCTCAAAAACTCATCAACAGCGTCGTTTGTCTGGCCAAACGGTAATGCTGCTTAACCACCGCAGCCTGTTGAAATAAGTTCCAGGTTTCTTGCCTGCTGATAATTTAACAAAATTCTATGCACCACGAATACTGGTAACGGTAGCTTGCTAAACGGTTTAGCGATAATGCAAAATCACAACTAAAATCTAGGACTTACAGTACTTACAGTATAATAGATGGATCCCTCTTAGCGAAAAAAAGCAATAACGATCTTCTATAGTATACCATAGATATATTCGAATAGCGAATTTCGAAAAGTTAGTATTTATGAATTTTTACTTACTATAAGCGTTATACTCACCGTGTTTGACAGTACAATTTGCCACGCAACTTTCGCAGCTAGCGCAACTGCAGTAACTTGCTTTGCAGTTGGTGGGGTCCTCATTTGCTGTGAAGCAAAAAACACGAACTATTTCTTGACATCATAAATACCATCATCCAACGCAAGTGGTAATGTATGCTTTTACTGTAAAAGCATCAGCTTCGCTGAGAAATGCAATGTTATCAACTGACAATATACAAATTTTTAATTTTGTGTACAGCAATCGCAGCCTGGCGAGTAGCCAGAAAAAAGAATTTAGAAGGGCGAGAACTTCCTGCTCAATTCACTCAAATAAATATTTAACTTAAGGCGTTCACGACAATTTTTGCGAAAAAATTCGGTAAAAATTGCCGTCTAAAATTTGGGAGGAGCGACAGCACCTTTATCTCCATGGCTACGCCCCAGTTCGCAGCTGTTTCATCCGACTACGAACTTTTCTGTTGTTTATGGGAGAAATAACTGTAAAACCTGCTCATAAACTTCGAATAAAACCAATGTCGATACTGAAATGTTTTTCCTTAGCGTTAAAGGATAGCGTTTCATTTGTGTTTGAGTTTAGAAAAACGTGAAAAAGAAGTTCAGCGTTATGGGGTTAGCACTTTATTTGAGTTTGACTTAAAAAAACGTGGAAAAATAGTTTAATACGACGTGATTTTTTTCTTACCCAAGGAAAACGCATTCAGTTACCTACTCAGGTTCTGCAACTATTGGGAGCAAAAAAGCTGTTTAAATTACAATAGACGCCTAAACGTGGGGAAAACGCCAAGGAAAAAAGTATTGTTTTAAAGACTGTGATACTCACCTGCACAAAGAGCGCGACAGACTGGACAAGACACGTTTTTTGGATACAATGGGAAGTCCTTTCTACAGGAAGTCAGGCACCGAGACATATCTGTAAGCAAAATGCTCTATTATGCAGATCCTTGGGGCTTAATACAAGTTTTACAGGAAATTTTCAAATAATTTCACGATTTACTTGAGCACCCTGACAAGCAAAGGCCGCATGAATCCAATCGCACGTTCAAGCTTGGAGTTAGTTCCGGACATTGAGAACATGAATCACTCCAAGCTTGTTTGACGCAGGTGGCATTGAACTCTGCAAAAAGGATGACAATCTACAAAGGAAAGTTATTGCAGGAATGTCGCAGTGTGCATTTATTGCAGTGGCCTGTTCACGGCCGTGAACACTGTCATATAAAAAAAGCAACCACACAAAACAAAAAGCACGTACAACCCTTCAGAGAAGCTTAAACATTACATCACTGACTATTCTTGGAGAGCAGGAAGTCAAAGCAATTACTGATAGTACGTCAGCTTTCTGCCTGACATCACTGAATTTACATCTTCAGAGGTAAATAAGTTGTAATTGAATCTTGTAAAACTGTTCTTGCGAAGTCAATCCGACACATCAAAAAGTTTATATCAGGACAAAAGAAAAGTGTATTTCCGGACTATGCAAGACTGAGTGTTTGACAAGGTGGTAAATATAGGAACCCAGAAGTTGATATTAAGTATGTTATATACAGTATCTTATACATTTTTGTCACTTTTGATGCACTGCATTAGATTTAGATCAGTGCTCTTCAACAAGGGTTCCGCGGAACCCTACGGTTCTGCAAAACATGTAGTGGGGCTCCATGAGTTTTAAGGGTTCCTCGTTTTTTAGGGGCAATGATATTTTGCTTCAGTATGTTGATGTGTCATTATGAAATTTTTTAGATCAGCGTGCCGCATTCAAACTCCAAGTAGGCCGGTTAGTTATACACAGGGCTACCATCGATCTAGAACCAAAAATAAGGACGGCTGAGGAAAATTTGATCTTATTACCTGAAACAAAACAACTGTTTCTGTTTGCACAACTAACGTCTGATCATATGTTTGCCTATTTATCTCTAGGAACCATTTGCTTCAGCAACGTCTTATTCTCGAGTTCCTTGTAGTAAGCGTCACGGAAAACGTTTTTTTCGCTTGCTTGTTTCTTGAATTAACTACATGATAAATTTTCGCTTTCTTTAGAAACCTAACCAAAAACCAACTTTCCTACTAATCCTAACTAGCCGAGACAGGTTACTGCAGTGGTTCTCAAACTTTCTTCTTTGTGACGCCTTTGGAAAAGTTTCCTGGACTTGCGACGCACCAGCAATATGAATTTAATGGATACTGTTGTAATAATGGAAGTTTTATTTATTGAAGAAACAACAAAAAAATGTGCATCATTAACGTGATGTGTGGGCTTGCTTATTTTTGCAAACTTCGTCGAATCACGGACGATTTTGTGAAACTGCCACCCCAATTTTCCTTTCAAGATTTAGTCGTGGTTGATATTTGGCTTTAACCACACCATGGCAGAAAATCCTGGTTAGTATAAATACGACGTTGCGAAAGGGATAACTACTCGTAACGCTTTTTTCGCCAAAACTGGGCATTCTTCACTCAATGAAATTCAAATAAATTTTTCGGATTTCCTTAGTTGAACTATCTTTTTAGGGAAATACTGTATCTCAGGTAAGGTCGATATAGTTTTTCTTGTTCAGTAAAGGACGATGGTGTAGGTTGGACAAAAGCATCTCGAATCCATTTACAGCTTGATAAATTTCCCAGAGAATACTGACAAAAATTTAACTCAAGCTTAGTTAGTTGGATGTTGCAAAAATTTTATTTGTAAAGTTGAAGGCAGCATCATACATATATTTTCAAGCTAATTAGACAAGAAAGTAAAGCACTGAGAACTTCGCAACAGGTTTGCTATATCTTCCTTCCACAACAATAGTTTTTTAATGAACGCCGCAATTTTATCTGATAAGTCAAGGATATTTTTATCCGGCCCTTTGAGTTTATTCAATTTACCGAAGGTATCACAAAAACAAAAAAATTTGAATAAATATTTGTTCTGGAGCGAATCAATCAACAAGTTGATTATTTTTATAACTGAATCACTGCTGTAGCTTTCATTTCCATGAAAGATGTAAATCAAAATTGTGCAATGTGTTTAATATTTTAAAATAACTAAAGTTATGTAATCATGAGATGGTAAGTATGCTATCTACTGTCAGCATGGCTGTACTTGAACAGTAATTACTCTGGTTAAGTTATAAAACTGCCCTTGTTATTAGCTCAATGAGTAAAACTGCACCGAGTTTAGGTTTGTAAGACGCCCTTGGAAAATCAAAACGACGCATCAGGGCTTCGTGACGCATATTTGAGAACCATAGTATTACAGTATTAACAACGCCTGTTAAAAAATGTTTACAATGAGATAGGAATGGTTTCTATGTCTATCAAATATTGCTTATTAAAATTGTTATGCCACAGAAAATAAGAGAAAATAAGGACGCAAGTCACAAATAAGGACATTTGCTAGAAATAAGGAGAGTAATATTTTCTAAGACATAGTACTTCAAAATAAGGGCAAATCTTAGAAATAAGGAGGGTATGGTCGCCCCGGTTATACAGGAGGTTTAGTGCAGGTAGCGGAACAAGAAATTTTGCTAGTTGTTGCGTCACTTGCTGTTCATTGTTGTGCAATTAAGAACGCTATTGCTGCATCACAGTTATACAATATTGCCGACGTACAGTTCACAGTAGAGTAGATTGACGGAGTAGATAGTAGACTCAGCCTGAGTCTAGTAGAGAGTAGACTGAGTCACAGACTAGAGCTGCTGTATGGGGCGCCGTTTGTAAAAATATTTTATCTGACAGATTTAGCACAAAAACTGCTATCTCTGGCAGAGATAGCTATCTCTGCATGCAGAGATGTTATCTCTGCCAGAGATAGCTATCTCTGCATGCA